>Ga0209742_10000255_pt1 | contig 29695 bp, 24 predicted proteins | sample DeeMarSeWOR38_10_FD_187462 | JGI IMG/M metagenome (GOLD analysis project Ga0209742, IMG submission 187462) | Marine sediment microbial communities from White Oak River estuary, North Carolina - WOR-3-8_10 (SPAdes) (version 2) | ecosystem: Environmental > Aquatic > Marine > Intertidal zone >... | reverse complement strand
AATCAGCCGGGGTTCAAAGCAAAGCATTTGTCGCCGTGGGCGGCAGGCCGATGGTACTTCGCGTACTTGATGCATTGGACGCCTCCCAACAGATTGGAACGCACATCTTGTGCGGACTTTCACAAAAATCAATTGAACGACAACCCGAGCTCAAAGCCCGCATCACAGACGGTCGGCTAAAATATGTGGCCGGCCAATCAACACCGAGTTTAAGTACACACCACGTGTTGCAATCGCTGTCGGATAACGCACCGGTTCTGGTCACCACTGCCGACCATGCGCTACTCACTACAGCCATCGTTGATTATTTTTGCACCCAAGCCCTTAAGACAAAATGTGATGTTGCGGTGGGCCTGGCTTCTCATGAGGAGGTCATTTCAGCGTTTCCTGAAACCAGACGAACCGCTATTAAACTTAAAGATGGGTCATTTTGCGGGTGCAATCTATTCGCTTTTTTGAGCCCGCAGGCTTACACAGCAGCGCAATTTTGGCGCCAAATTGAACGGGAACGCAAAAGTCCACTCAAAATGATGCGCATACTCGGTTGGCGGGCTGTGCTGCGTTATCTCGCAGGTAAAATGTCGCTAAACGAAGCCCTGGAACATCTTTCAAAACAGATGGGACTGCGCGCCGCTGCGGTAGTGCTTCCTTTTCCGGAAGCGGCCGTGGATGTGGATACTGTCAACGACTTGAAATTTGTTCAGTCGCTGGCGGGAAAAAATTTGAAATAAAATCATCTCATCACGAAAACACGAAATAAAAAAATAAGCTTGAAAGCTTGGAGACTTGAAAGCCTGGACGCCCTGAACTATTTGACCTTCCAGCATGCAGAATTTCTAGCATCCTGGCCTTATCGCTTTCCAGCCTGCTGGCCCCATTTAGTGCTTACGTGATTAATTCATTCTTTTTAGTTCCGGTTTGTCCGGGTTAGGCTTTACAGCAGACGAAACTCATCCTGTGTAATGAATTCCTTACGCCTGCCAAGGCTCCTTACACAGACATGCACTTGCCATCCATGAGCCGTCTGCGACAGGTGATAAACATGGTATCGCGCGCGCCGCTTTGAATGCCGGTCGCCTGCCGAAGCTGAAGAAATTCCGATTACGGGGGCAAATCCTGCCGGTGTCTTCAACTGTGTTTGAGCAAGACGATGGGCATGGCCGTGCAATATTAATTCGGCACCATGCTGCTGCACAATGGCACGAAAAGCCTCTGCGTCTGTAAGCCGTTTGCGCCAGCTCACCACACCATTTACCGGTGGATGATGGATAAGGATTACACGAAACAAACCTTTACGGCCGGTTTCAATCAGCATTTTTTGTAGTCGTTGCTGTTGTTCTTTTCCGATGCGACCGACAGCCAAAAAAGTAGAACATGGTCTGGCGGTACTGACGCCGATCAATGCTACCGATCCGCGAATCCGCAAGCTTGGGAATAAAGCGCTGGATGAAAACGATTGACCTCCGGTATGCTGGTGTTGATCTGAGGCGACATACTCGACCCAATGGGACAGGCCGTCTTCTAAGGCGGCTGCGACATAAGCATCGTGATTTCCGGGAATCACCGTTACCGCAGACGGCGCACCTAAAGCACACAGAAATTCCTTTGCTTTTTGAAACTCGGCCGGCAGCCCCAGATGGGTGAGATCCCCTGTGACGACGATGTGATCGGGTTGGTTGGCCCGCAAATCTTCCAGGAGGCTGCCGAGCACCGCTCTATGTTGGGCCGCATTGTGTTTCAACCGCCACTTGATATAGCCAAAAAAGCGCTTATTTAATAAATCGGCAAAGCGAATATCGTGATGGTCGGCCAAATGAGGGTCTGTAAGGTGAGCCAGAGTAAATTTTTCGCTTGGGTTCATCAATCTTGTTTTCTGTGCTTTAGAAGCTATCTCAAAAATAGGATTTTGGTTCAAGATCGCGGCGGGGCCGAGTCTCAAACCGCAGGCAACCTTTTGGTTGTCGAGGATTTGAAACGAGGCACCAACAAAGATATCGGGCCAAAAGACATTTTTGAGGTGGCTTCCAGTTTCAGCCGCCAGGCACCGGGCGGCTTTACAAAAAGCGCTATTTCCCGTATATAACAGCAAATTGTTTTTTGCAATGCAGCAGGCTCGTCAATGCGCCCTGGTGGATGATCCGGGGTATCTTATTACATGGAAGTATTTATGACCGACAGCCCCCGTACCGCCCAAATCAATGCAATGCGCAATTCAACCGACACCTCATCAGGGTTGGGTCTGTTCCCCGCCGTTCGTGGAGTGCGCCTTGGCATGTTGAATAATCCGTTAAGCGGCGGCAACCGAAAGGGTTTACAAAAGATTCGCAAGACAGCAAAGGCCATGCTTCCCGAGATTTTGCAGTGTGAAGTTCAAACGCCGCAAGATGTGGCGGCATCATTGGCCGATTTCGCGCGCCGGGAGGTTAACCTTATCGTCATCAACGGCGGAGACGGCACCGTCCAGGCCGCTTTAACCGCAATCTTTCAAAAAAAATGTTTTGAGACAATGCCGGTGCTGGCTGTTCTGCCTTCGGCCGGAACCACCAGCATGATTGCTGGAGATGTCGGCTTAAAAGGATCTCGCATCGGTGCGCTTCAAAGACTTTTAAATTGGGCGCATTCAAAATCCAAGATCGACTTCATAATCCAGCGAGCGGTTTTAAAGGTAGAGGTGCCGGCCGAGAAAAATCCGGTTTATGGAATGTTTTTCGGGACGGCCGCTATATACCAGGCATCCCACTTCTGTCATCAGAAAATACACGCCCGGGGTGTTCGCGGTGAGAAGGCAGCCGGAGCTGCTTTAGCCCGGTTTTTATTAGCCGTCTTGTTGAAGGATAAAAAATTGATTTCCGCCGTCCCCATCGCGACCCGTATGAATCAGAATTCGGCGAAACAGCAAAAATATCTTTTGCTGTTTGTGACATCACTTAAACGCTTATTTCTGGGGCTGCGCCCTTACTGGGGCTCTGAGACCAAGCCGCTGCATTATACCGCCATTACAGACCGGCCCCTGCATTTTTTGCACGCATTGCCGTCCCTGATGCGAGGCCGCCAGGGTCGCCTAATAAAACCTGCCAATGGCTATATCAGCCATAATATTGATCATATTCAGCTGACCCTCAGCAGCGGATTTAACCTGGACGGAGAATTGTATTCCGCAGACAGCGCGTTGGCGCCCGTAACTGTCAGCCACGGCGGGCAGGCCTTGTTTCTGAAAATTTAGTCATGTCCACTGAAATAAAACTCATAGATCAGATTTGCCGACAGACCGCACAGCCCGTCTCACCGGCGATACATGCGCTGGCTGATGCTCTTTTGGCGACTTACCAGGAGGCGATTCAAGCAATCCTTTTTTATGGCTCGTGCCTTCGCACCGGTGATGACCGTGGCGGACTGGTCGACTTATACGTGCTGGTCGATCGTTACCGGGCAGCTGAACCGAGGCGAATTCTGGCGGCCCTGAACAAACTGCTCCCACCCAACGTATTTTATATCGAAGTGCCTTTTGAAGATCGTGTGGTGCGCGCGAAGTATGCTATTCTTTCACTCACTGATCTAAAAAATGGGACATCCAGGCGTTGGTTTCACTCCTATATCTGGGGAAGGTTTGCCCAGCCGGTTGGCCTGATATATGCCCGCAACAACCAGATTGTCAGGAGCATTCAATCCGCATTAGCAGAGGCAGTCTTGACCTTCATTGGCCGGGTGCTGCCTGTGGTGTCTTCTCCCTTTACGGCCAGCGATTTATGGCGACAGGGATTGAGTCTCAGCTATCAGGCTGAACTCAGAGCAGAGCGGCCCGAAAAGTTGACCCGTTTATTTGAGGCCTCTCGGGATTACTATGAAAACATTACCCACGCAGCCCTGAAATCATTATCTTTGCCCGTGACTATTCAACAAAAGGATGCCGATCATCGTTATATTGCCGCCATTTCCGATCATAAGCGCATGATCAGCCGCGTGGATTGGAGGGTCCGATGCTGGCAAGGAAAACTGCTCTCTATATTGCGACTCCTGAAAGGGTTGCTAACGTTTCACGGCGGTGTAAACTATCTCCTTTGGAAAATTGAGCGCCATTCGGGAGTAAAAGTCGAGATACCACCTGGATTGAAAGGATATCCGCTGGTCGCAATGTGTGTTGTCTTATGGAAACTTTATCGACGGGGGGCTTACCGTTGAAATTCTTTGTCGCGAAAATACCCAAGAATTATATGCTTTTTTTTGGCAAAATACTGGGAAGCCTGATCTACTTCCTTGCGGTACCCCAGCGGCGGATTGTCAGGCGTAATTTGCAATTTTCCCATTTTGCATCATCGCCAAAGCAAATTCAAATCATGGCCAAACGCATCTTTCAGAATTTTGGAATTACCATCCTGGAACTTTTACAAATGACCTGCTTTTCTCAAAAAGAGCTCCTTGCAAATTTACAGGTCGAAAATAAAGGAATCTTACTCGAAGCGCTGGCCAGGAAAAGAGGTGTTGTTCTGATTACGGCCCACATGGGAAACTATGAAATGGCCTGGCAATATGTTCCCTGCTATTTCGGCCGTCAAATGGTCGGCGTTGCAAAAAAAATGCGAAATGTATGGTTCGACCGCCTGCTTCATCATATGCGGACGCGCTTTGGCAACCGCATTATTTATAAAAAGGGAGCTTTGCCGGAAATGATGCAAACGCTTCGAAGGGGTGAGATGGTCGGCATATTAATGGATATCAGCCGGCGATTCGACGGGGTGGAGGTCAATTTTATGGGGCGCCGGGCAACCGCCACACCGGCAGCCGCCTTGCTGGGGCTTCGATGCAAAAGCCCCATCATTCCGGCTTTCTGTCATCGCAACGCAAATGGGAAATTGATCATCCGTATCGAACGCCCGATTGATATTCAACGAACCAAAGATCTGCGATTCGATTTGCAAACCAACACCCAGCTGATAACCGATCGCGTGGAACGGGCGGTTCGAAGTTATCCGGAACAATGGAATTGGATGCTGAAGCGCTGGAAAGAGTTTTATCCGAATCTGTATCCGGAAACCGCAAATCGCTTACGTCAAATCAAAGAAAAGGAACAAGAAAAAAGGAGGCGGTTTTAAGTCGGTGTTGCTGCCAATTGCTTTTTGAAGATTCTGCTCCTGCGTTTTCTTACAACGGAAAACTTGGACCAGATTGTGGTGATGCTGACGTTGGTTTCAAGTTCCCGATTCGTTTCGATGTACTTAACACCATGTTGCTTGAGGACCCGGAACATCGCCAGCGTCATGACAGGTAAAACCTTGCGGGCATTGGCTTGCGGGTGAACGCCTGCAAAATAAAAATCAACCGTGTCAAATTTCTTGAACCCCCGCAAGATGTGCAGAAAACCGAAGGGAAACAGCCTGCCGTTGGCCTTCTGGAACGGCCTGCTCAGGGAGGGAAGACCCAGAAATAACCCCTGAATCCGGTTCTGCTGGTCTGCAGCCATGATCATGAAATTCGGATCAACGAATCCGAAATATTTTTTGGTGTAGTATTTCTTCTGTTCACCTGTCAGCGGCGTCACACCGTAAAGTTGTTCGAAGGAAGCCTCCAGGACTTCCCACCATTGATCGATATATTTTAAGATATCCTTTTTTTTGCTTAATTTCACGATTCGATAGCCATCTTTTTCGGCCGCGGCAACCCATTTTTCCATTCTTTTGAACAGCGGGTTTTCTTTGGGGAATTCAAAGCGGTGCTCAATGTAATCAACTTCTTTTTGAAACCCCAAATCCTCTATGAGTCGACGGTAATACGGTTTGTTATAACTGGCCGCGATCGTCGGCAGGGCCTCGAATCCATCAATTAACAACCCCTCGGGATCAAGATCTGTAAATCCGTGCGGCCCGGTAATTTCGCGGCATCCTTCCCTGACAAACCACTCTTCAAGATGGCCGAACAGGGCCGCCGCTGCTTCAGTGTCATCGGCACATTCGAACCACCCAAAGCGACCCCGCTTATAGCCCAGCTTGGCTTCTTCAAGCTTGTGGATGATACCACAAATCCGCCCGACGGTTTTGCCCCTTTGCTTCGCCAGCAGCAGTTTCGTCTCGGCAACCTTGAAGCCGGGATTGCGATCGGCAGAAAAAAAATCCATTTCCTCCCGGATGATCTGGGGCACGTAATAGGGATCTCCGCGATAAAAACGTAAGGGAAACAGAACCCATTCTTTCAATTCTGATTTGTTGCCAACTTCAATAATCGATACCGTCATGTTGGCATTTCTCCTGATGTGTCAATGAAAATCAATCGGATTGGAAGAAAATAGATACGGCTAATGCCAGCCAAGACTGGAACTAAAATACTGCAAAGCAGGTACACCAATTTATTGATAATTGCAACCGATAATCAATTGGGTTATTTCGATTATGGATTCATTCGCCGGCATCACGATTTAAATAAAAAAGGGACACCGGCCTGTGCCGATATCCCCTTGCTTTAAGTTGTGGCGTCCCCAAGGGGATTTGAACCCCTGTTGCCGGCGTGAAAGGCCGGTGTCCTGGACCTGGCTAGACGATGGGGACGCAAAATAAAATCGTGAAGCGATTTTATATATGGTGGGCCGTGTTGGACTCGAACCAACGACTCTCTGCTTAAAAGGCAGATACTCTACCGTCTGAGTTAACGGCCCGTTAAAACCAACTTATCTAACCATCTCATCAAAACTTGTCAACAAAAAACTGAGACCTTTGAATAACATCCCCTTTTGCCCTATTTCGGCGTTAGGCTCAAATTTTAATCCTCGGAACACTTCATGTATGCCTGTGGTTAAAATTTTCGCCTGCCTTGAAATAGAGCAAAATTGAATATTTTTCAAAGGCCTCAATCAAGTTAGCTTTCCCCGGAGTAATCAGAATCAAAAAGTTTGAATATTTTAGTTAAATTGTTTCGTGAGCTTCAGATTTTGGCCAGTCGGCCCCCTCTGCGAAGCAGGATTTCACATCAAGATTAAAAGTTTTATTGTGAAACAATTAAGAATTAAATCTATCTCAAAAATTGTAGGTTACGCCCAGGAGCAAGGCGTGAGCCGACGAAAAATCGGAGCATACACGAGAGTATGTGAGCATTTTAAGGAGGCTCACAACGCAGCTCTTGGGTATTAGATGCATTTTTGCGATAGATTTTATTTTCGCCAGAACTCCGGCACCACGAGGATAATCACCGTAAAGATTTCCAGCCGCCCCAAAAGCATGCACCAGATGAGCAGCCACTTGCCCACATAGGGTATCTGGGCATAGTTTTCCACCGGGCCCACCAGCCCGAAGCCGGGGCCGATGTTGCCAATACAGGCAGCGACCGCGGCAAACGAAGTTATAAAATCTACGCCGAGTCCCGCTAATGCGACAGCGCTCAGCGCGAATAATCCCGTGTACAACGCCAGGAATCCGACCACGCTGCGCATAACGTCGTCCGGTACCGCTTTACCGCTTATTTTTATCGGGGTAACCGCCCGCGGGTGAATCAGGTAAAACAGTTCCCGATAACAATATTTGAAGCACAGCATGATGCGCAGGCACTTCATACCGCCGCCGGTAGATCCGGCCGATGCGCCGACAAACATGCACAGCAATAAGATCAGCTGGGACATCGCCGGCCAGCGCTCATAGTCAGCGGTGGCATAACCGGTGGTGGTGATGATAGATACCACCTGAAATGCCCCATAGCGCAAAGCTTTGCCGATGGTTGCATATACCGAACCGTAAAGGTTCATACTGACGATAATAATCAAGAGCAGCACCGTGCCCATAAAAAATCGGCATTCAGCGTCCCGCCAGAAAACCAGCGGTTTTCCCTTTATCAATTGATAGTGCAAAGAAAAATTGATGCCGGCCATCAGCATGAAAAAAATAAAAACACAGTCAAAATAGATGCTGTCATAATGGGCAATGGAAGCGTTCTTGGTGGAAAATCCGCCGGTGGGCATGGTGGTGAAGGTATGGCATAATGCATCATATAAGCTCATGCCCCCCAGCAGAAGCATAACGGTCTGCGCCAGCGAGATCAGAGCATAGACTTTCCAGAGAATCATGGCGGTATCCCTAATCCGGGGCTTAAGCTTATCCGGAACCGGGCTAGGGACTTCGGCTTTGTAAAGCTGCATGCCGCCGACACCTAAAAAAGGCAGAATGGCCACCGATAGCACAATGATCCCCATTCCGCCGAGCCACTGGATAAAGCTGCGCCAGAACAGAAGTCCCTTTGATACGGCTTCTATGTTTGTTAATATCGACGCACCGGTGGTGGTGAAGCCTGAAACGGATTCAAAAACCGCGTCGGCGAAGCTTTCAAACCCGCTTCCGAAATAAAACGGCAAAGCGCCAAAAAGGCCTACAGCGGTCCAGCCGACCGCAACGATGGCCATGCCCTCCCGCTGGCTGATCACCTCGGCTTTTCCACTTTTAAAAATAAAATAAGCGCCCAGCCCGAAAGCAACGGTGATTCCAAGGGATTTTAAAAGAGGGATAACGCTCGCATCCTGATAATACAGACCGACCAGAAGGGGAATCATCATGGTCAGCCCGAAAAAAAAAGTCAGGACCCCGATGATGTTAAGGATATAACGCCAGCGCATCTAGAAATACTCCAGTTTTACAGCAAGCATTTTTTCAATTTTAGAAATCGCTTCTTTCCTGGAAAAAATGATAACCCGATCATCGGGCTGGATGACGCTGTCTCCGCTCGGCACAATAATCTTTTCCTCATGGATAATACCCGCAACCATGGCCCCTTTAGGGAAGGAAATGTTACGCAGGGGCTTTTCAACGATGTCGGATGTTTCCAGAGCGACCGCTTCGATGACCTCGGCCTGTTCCCCCTTGATGGAAATGGCCGTCAGCACCTTTCCCCTTCGGATGTGCTGCAGGATCGTGTTGATGGCGGACAGCCGCGGGCTGACGACCTGCTCGATTCCAATGGCATTCGTTAGCGGAAAATAGCTGAATTTGCTGATGCGCGTGATTGCTTTACGGGCCCCCATTCGTTTGGCCAGGAGGGATGCCAGAATATTGGTTTCCTCATCTTGAGTCAGTGTGATGACAATATCCATGTCCTGGATATTTTCTTGCGAGAGCAGTTCTTGATCCGAACCGTCTCCGCAAAGCACGATGGACTTGTTCAGGCGTTCGGCCAGGTAGGTGCAGCGCTCCGGATTACGCTCGATGATCTTGCAGTAAAGCGAATGTTCCTCCAACAGTCTGGCCAATCTTAAACCGATGCGCCCGCCGCCGACGATCAGGGCCCGTTTGAGCGGCTGGTCATATTTATTAAACAGCGAAAGCGTATCCAGCAATTTTTCTTCTTCACTGATGAAATAAACGAGATCGCCGGACTTGAGATGGTCGTTTCCCCTGGGAATGATGAGCTCATCTTCGCGAACCACCGCAGCAATCAGGAGTCTGGCCTTGCCGATGATGGCCGGCAGATCCGCAAGCCGCGCGCCTTCCAATTGTGAATCGTCTTTTAAATTCACTCCCACAAATTTAAGACGGCCATCGGCAAATTCACCGATATCCACCGCGCCCGGCACGCTCATCATGCGGTAGATCGTCTTTACAACTTCGATGTCCGGGTTGATGATGGTATTGATATGCGGTGCCTGCTTCAGAAAGTGTTCGTGATAGTTATCAAAATCAGCATTGCGGATCCGGGCCAGTTTTTTGGTTGAAGATGAAATGATATCCGCCACCAGGCAGGCCACCAGATTGGTTTCGTCGCTATTGGTCACCGCCAGAATGATTTCGGCGTCCTGAATACCGGCTTCTTCCAGAACCACCGGACTGCTGCCCGAGCCTGTGACCACCTGAACATCGAGGTGATCGGAAACCCTTCGAATCGCCTCGGGATCTTTGTCGATGACCACCACATCCTTGTTCTCCAACGCCAGATGACTGGCGATGTGGAAACCGACCTCCCCTGCTCCAACAATAATGATTTTCAAAAAAACCTCCGGTCGATGACGATTGTTGAGAAAATTTAGCGTTAATTAATGTAAATTATTTTTGAGGCGGCGTCTAATTCAGCATTCAAGAATAGAATCTGGCTCCGCGGGCCAGGGTTTCAATTTTAGGATAAATGTTCGGTCTAGGCCTTACTATAGTGTCGACCAAGTGTCAATTGGTTGCTTATTCGAATGGATCGTTCTCAATTGCAAAAGTGAAGGTGGAGGAAGTCAGGATCATGAGAAAAACTGATTTTTTCAAAACCGGAGCCTATATGCTCAAAATCCAGGCGCAAATAATGAGGATGATTAAAAGTGCAATCCAGTCCAATCGCGTCGCGGATAAGGCCGGATCGGTGCGGTTTTCAGAATAACATCTGGCCTCCATGGCAACAGTCAGCCTGTCGGCCTGCTCGAAGGTTCTGCGGATTAATGGTGCCCCAATCTGTATCAGACGGTATAGCGGATTTTTGCGGTTTTCCACGCAGCGGGCGCGCTGCGCTTCGGCGGTTTCTCTGGCCTGGTTGAGAATAGCAGGAATAAATCGCGCAATGAGGCCCATCATGGTTGCAACTCGTTTGGCCGGGATAAAGGCAGCGGGCTTTAAAAACCATTGCACGGCGGCTTTAATCTCTGAAGATCGAGTTGAAAATACAAAAAGAAATCCCAATAATGCAATAATAACCATGCGCCAGCAAATGAGCGCACCGGATATCAGCCCCGGTCGGGTAATTGCAATCGATTGGATTTCAATTAGCGCTGCACCGGGCACGGTGAGCATTCGCGCGCCCAGAACCAGTAAAAGGAAAATTAGAAATAGCCGAAACTCCCTGAGAGCGGATTTTAGCGGCAAACGAGAATGAATGACCACAGCGGTTAACAGAGTGCTGAGAATGACCAGTCCTGTGAGACCACCGCCCAGACTGATCAGGCTGATGAGAATTAGAAAAAGGAGTTTAAAACGAACATCCAGTTTATGAAGCAGCGAGGTTCCAGGATGGAAACTAAAGGATGTCAGTTCAGCCATGAACGCACCTCCATCCCCAGATAAGATGCGCAGGGGGCTCGCACGCCAAAAGTCTCAATATCGCTGACAATGTCGGCGGGCACACCATCTCTCACAATTTTTCCCTTCTGCATCACAATTAAACGTTGGGCATGGGCGAACACTTTTTCCAGATCGTGGGTAATCACCAAAATCGTGTGTCCGGCCTGATGCAGGGTTAGGATTTGGCTGAGGACCTGTTTGACTCCCGGATAATCCAGACTGGCAAACGGTTCATCAAAGGCGATCACTCGGGGTTCCATTGCCAGGATCCCGGCAATCGCCAGTCTTCGTTTTTCGCCGCCGGACAGCAGATGTGGCCGCTGTTCCATAAAATCCTGCAGGCCAACAGCATCCACTGCAGATGCCACGCGTTCATGGATTTGATCATGATCAAGCCGCAGATTTTCAGGTCCAAAAGCCACATCCTGGTAAACCGTCTCACCGACGATTTGGCTATCCGCGTCTTGAAACATCATTCCCACCAGACGTCTGGCCCGCATCAAATCCTTTTGGACCGAAACGCCCGCCACCTTTACGCATCCCTCAGTCGGCAGAAGCAAACCGTTTAAGTGTCGAATTAGCGTTGTTTTACCTGAGCCATTCGGCCCGGCAATAACTACAAACGCGCCGGCCTGAATCTTGAGGTTAAGGCGGTCAAGCCCCAGGGTGCCGTCTGAAAAACGGTGGGAGAGCTTTTCGATTTCTATAATGTCCATTTTAAAGTTCCGCATTATTTCATAATCAGAATGAGATTTTCATTTTGTTGGCAAAAAACCTTAAAGTCCAATCACGAAAACACGAAATATTATCTTATCTGGTTAACTAAAAATATTGGTGTGGGAACTGCTTTCAACCGCGAAATTAAATGATCGCGGCTGAAAGCCGCTCCCACAGTGGTTTTTATAGTAACTTGACCTTTCCGAATAAGCACCTTGTCTAAAATTAATTTTCGTGTTTTCTTTTTTTCGTGCTTTCGTGATAGGTAAATCCTCTTATGTTGAATTGGCGCTATGCTTAACGGATTAAAGCGGGTGATATGCGCCATCCTCAATCCCTTAATTTCTCAATTCTCAACACCGGCCGCAGGGTTTTGGCGATGGCGGCCGCGGCAGCTATTTTTAAGGCATCGCCAATCAGAAACGGATACATGCCCAGTGCCATTGCTTTTGACGGCGAAACGGCCGTAATGATTTTCAGCCAAGAAACGCCGCAGGCATACAGTACCAGCGTCCCGCAAATCATTGCCAGTACATCGGAAAACATCTGCGGCCGTACCTTTTGAGAAATCTTGCCGATGAGGAAAACGGTCGGTAAATAACCGATCAGATACCCGCCGGTCGGTCCGATAAAACGGCCGATGCCGCCGAGCCCACCGGCAAATACGGGTAATCCACATGCACCGGCCAGAAGATAAACACCCACACTGGCAAGTCCCCAACGGGCGCCCAGCAGCAAACCGGCGAGGTAAACAAACATATTTTGCAAAACGATCGGAACCGGTCCGATCGGAATCGCTAAAAAGGCGCCGACGGCCGTCAGTGCCGCAAATAATGATGCATACACCATCATTGTTAATTGATTCGACGAATCCACGGCTGCCATCTCCTGTAAGAAAAATATTCACCACGAAGATCACGAAGAAAAACATTTTGATTTCTTTTAAATCTTCGTGAACTTCGTGCGCTTCGTGGTTAAAAATTTCACCCGAAATACTTCAACGTTCTAAAGGGTTTGATGAAAACAATCGCCATAAAAAATCTTTTGAATAGACCCATCGGCACATTTCAAGACCAGTGCACCGCTATCGTCTACATCGACTGCTTTGCCGTTAAAGACTTCGCGGGTCGTCACCACACGAACCTCGCGATTCAGGGTCACCGTATAGGCTTTCCATTCCTCAATAACGCGATCGAAGCCGCCGTTTTGCATTCGCTGCTCGAATGCATTCAGAAACTGCGCCAGAATGTCACTTTTTGAGACCTCCCGGCCCAGAATCGCTTTCAATGAAGTTGCTGCCGGTTCGATGTTTGAAGGGTCGTTGTTGACGTTAATGCCCAGGCCGACATTGATAAAAGCCACCTGATCCGCTTCCGCTTCCAGTTCAGATAGCATGCCGCATATTTTGTGTTCATCGACCAAAAGGTCATTGGGCCATTTGACCCGGGCGTCAACTCCAAACAGGTCGTTTATCGTTTTGGCCAGAGTGAGCGAAGCCAAGAAGTTAACCCTGAAGCTTAACAGCGGCGGCAGCATCGGACGCAAAACTATTGTGAAATAAAGACCGCCTTTATCTGAAAGCCACTTTCTTTTCAGGCGCCCCCGACCGCTCGTCTGACGCCCGGCAACGATCGTTGTAAAATCCGGGCAACCTTTTCGGGCCAGATCCCTGGCCACATCCATGGTAGAGGCCAGTTCTTCATAGTAGATGATTTTGGACTCCCGGTCCGGAAACTCCCATGGATAAGGCTCGTCCGGCGAATATTCGAGCCGGTAGCCTTTGGCTGATGACGCAATGAAATATCCAAGTTCTTGAAGTTTTTGGATATGCTTCCAGACCGATACTCGCGAAATTCCCAGTTGAGCGCTTAGTGCCTGTCCGGAAACAATATCTTCGCAGTGCCTTAAAATTTTCAGTATCCTGCTTTTCATGCCAGCAACATTCATTTCCCCGGATTGAGCGGAAGCTGATCCGAGGATTTCGTTAGCCTCAAAAATTTTTTAGGTTAACGGAATTCAAATGGCATGTCAACGGGAATATAATTTCGGATGACAGAGGTCATAAAACAGGTGACAGAAGTCAGAAAACAGAATTCAGATTGAAAGCTTCATCTTCCAGTATTTACCATCTGTCATCTGTCCTCTGTTTTCTGTCGTCTGTCTTCCGAAAACCGACACCTGAAAGGGAAGGAAACAATCTGCGGCTACAACCGATCTAGCAATCTTTGGTGAATGTTGTCAAAACCACCGTTAGACATCACCAGGATCAGATCCCCGGGAGCGGCCTGTCGGACAATAAATTCAATAATAGATTCGGTATCTTCGAAAAAATAAGCATCTTTGCCGCGTTTTTTTAAATCCGCAACCAGCTGTTCAGAAGAAAATCTTTCAGCCACCGGAATCTTTTCCAGCAGCGGCGGCTGACGGATACAGATGCGATCGGCAGAATCAAAAGATCGCGGATAAATGCTTTGGAAAACGTTGCGCATGCTGGTGTTCGTACGGGGCTCAAATACGGCAATCAGGCGCTTGGAGGTGTAAACTGACTTAACGGCTTCAAGGGTTTCACGCACAGCTGTCGGATGGTGCGCAAAATCATCCATGACCATGATCTGGTTTTTTTGACCCCGAATTTGCTGGCGCCGTTTCACACCTTCAAAGGTTTCCATAGCCTGGGAAATTTTTTCAATCGGCGTGCCTAAATGATCGGCGATGGCAATGGCCGCCAACGCATTAAATAAATTGTGACGGCCGATCAGCCGGGTTTTAAATGTTGCGAACCTCTTCCCGGACTTCAGCACGTCAAATACGCTCCAGGGCGCCTTGATCCGAATATTTCCTAGCCGCCAGGCGGAATGATCATCGCTGCCATAAAATTCAATGCGACAGCGCGCCCCTTTAATCAGATCCCTTATATTTTCATCCGTATCGAAAGCAAAAAGTAGACTCGCAGAATCGAGCTGAGATAGAAATCCGCCAAATGCCGTGCGGACATGAATCAAATCTCTAAAAATATCGGCATGGTCAAATTCCACGCTGGTCAACACGCTCATCGCCGGAGAAAAATGCATGAACTTGGGACCCTTGTCGAAAAATGCGGTGTCATACTCATCGCCTTCGATGATCATGTAGTCTCCGCCCCCCAGCCGGAAGTTGCTGTCGAAGTTCTCCAGAATGCCACCAATCATAAAGGAAGGGTCCAATCCGGCTTGGTAAAGGACCCAGGCCAAAATGGACGAAGTGGTTGTCTTGCCGTGAGTGCCGCAGATCACGAGGGTTTTTTTATCTTGAGCGATAAAGTGATTCAAAGCCTGAGGCATGGAACAGAATGGAATTCCCATTTTTCTCATTTTTTTTACTTCTGGATTCTCACGGGTGACCGCATTGCCGACGACCACCAGATCGATCCCATCGGAAACATGCGCAGCGTTGAAGCCGTCCATGATGTGAATGCCCTGGTCTACTAAAAAATCGCTCATGGGGGGATAGATTCGATGATCGGAACCGGTTATTTGGTAACCCCGATTTTTTAGCATGCAGGCCAGCGCACCCATGCCGGTCCCGCAGACAGCGATCAAATGAATTTTGCGTACATCCGTTGGTATCGAATTTGGATTTTCAGGCATGGAAAGGGTTCCTGTCTAAGATGAAATGAAAAGGCCCCCCGGGCAGTCATCAATCTCGGTAAAAAAAAGTGTCAGGTGTCAGTGTTCAGGTGTCAGGTTTTCAGAGGACGGATGTCAGATGACAGATGCGAATAAAGGAAGATCAAACAGTCTTTCCGGCCTCTGTTCTCTGACTTCTGTCAACTGTTTGCTGACACCAAAAACCTGAAATGACATTGTACTCAGAAGTGGTTTTAAAACTCCAGATCAGGTTTCCCGCTTGAACGCGGGATTGCACGTCCTGATTTTAACCGATTGAGGTGTGCATCAAAGCAAGGCGCAGGCCGATCGGCAAAGTCGTTGTTCTCGGCATACGTGCCGTATGTGAGCATTTACCGGAGGCCTGTGATGCACCTCGGTGTAATAGGATCGATGCGAATCCAGCTTCGCTGGGCAACGCTGCCCTTGAGCCTTAGATGGGGTTTTGAAACCACTTCTATTTTCCTTCCAGTATGGCTCTGAGACTTTGCGACAGATTCTGCAAGTTAAATGGTTTCTGGATAAACCCGTTGCACCCCCGGCTTAAAATTTCAGAAGCCTGACCGTTAATGCTGTAGCCGCTTGACAATAAAACCTTTACGCCGGGCTTAATTTTCCTGATTCGATCAAACGTTTCGCCGCCGCCCATTTGAGGCATAATCATATCTAGCACGATCGCATCAATTTTTTCCTGGTGCTTCTGAAAAACCTTGATGGCTTCTTTTCCGTCGCAGGCGGTGTAGACCCTGTATCCCAGCTTGGCCAGCATCCGGCTGCCGACATCAATGATCATGGCCTCATCATCGACCAGCAGAACGGTCTCCTGGCCCTCTACAAACTCCTCGACGGCTTTTTCTTTGATCGCCACCTTCTTGGCCGAAGCCGGTAGATAAATCTCAAAGCGTGTTCCCTGCCCCGTTTTGCTGAAAACGTCAATAAAGCCTCCGTGGTTTTTAACGATACCGTACACCGAGGCCAATCCAAGCCCCGTTCCGCGGCCCATTTCTTTGGTGGTAAAAAAAGGATCAAAAATTCGTTGCTGAACATCCTCATCCATTCCCACGCCGCTATCTTCGATGGTCATTCGAATATATTTGCCGGCTTTTACATAATAGGGGCTGTAATGATCCTCATCAATGGTAACGTTTTCGGTTCGGGTTGTCAGGGTGCCGCCATCAGGCATGGCCTGCAGGGCATTTAAATACAGATTCATCAAGACCTGTTCAATCTGTCCCCGATCTGCCTCGACACTCCAGAGATCATGCTTGAATTCATTCTTAAACACAATTTCCTTGTTAGTCCGGCTGAACATCAGATTCTGCTCTTCGAGCAGTTCGTTGAGATTGAGCAGACTGATCTCATATTTGCCCCCCCTGGCAAAGCCCAAAAGCTGCTTGGTTAGATCCACCCCATTTTGAATGTATTGTTCGATCTTCTTTAGATTTTTGATAAACGGTGAATCCGCCTCGATATCGAGCAGTGACAGCGAAATGTTACCCTGGATGCCCATGAGAAGATTATTAAAATCATGGGCAATCCCACCGGCCAAAGTGCCGATGGCTTCCATTTTTTGGGCCTGGCGCAGCTGCCGTTCAAGTCGAACTTCATGGGAAACATCACGCTGGACGCTGACGTAATTGGTAATCTCTCCGGCCTTGTTTTTTATAGGAGAAACGGTTGCCTCGGTTTCGTACAAAGAATGATTGCTGCGCTTATTCACCATCCTTCCCTGCCAGATTTCTCCTCCTTGCAAGATTTCGATGATAGAGTTGAAAAATGTTTTCGATTGTTGCCCACTGTCCAGCACCGCAATGGAACCGCCGATGACTTCAGCGCGCTTATACCCCGTTATTTTCTCGAAGGCGGGGTTGACGTATTCGATAATTCCTGCTGCATCGGTGACAATAATGGACTCTGCCGCATGTTCAAGCGCGGTTACCAATCGCGCCTGTTCCTCCATGGTGCGTTTGAAACCGGAAACGTCAACCGCAAATATGGCCAGAGCGCAATCTTTGTTATCGAGGTCCAAGGATTTGGCTTTGAGCTGAACGGCAAAGGAAGGTCCGGACTTTTTTCTGGCGGTTGTTTCAAAGCTCGCGGTCGTTTTTTCATTAAAACATTTTTCAATCGCAGTTCGCTGCTGCACCGTTAGATCAAACAGATTTTCAAGAGACTCTCCGTTTATTTCTGTCCGGCTAAAGCCGCTTAGCTGAGCTGCTGCGCGGTTTGCGTAAACTATCCGGCCATGGGTATCGGTGGCGATGGCAAACCCATCAAAATGATCCAGCATCGAAGCTATCAGGGTGGTCTGATCGGCATGCGGGTAATGCAGTCGCTGGGGGTTGGCTTTTTTTTTGGGGGTTAAATTGACCATGGTTTCATTCGGCTCCGTTTCTCTACGCAGATTGATCCGGTCTCTGAGTCGGTTTCATCCAATGATAGCGACCCAATGATCGGTAATGCCTTCATCCCCGTACGGACCGACGATGCGCGCAAGGACAGTTAGCCATTGGCAATTTCCACAAGCTATGGCGCGGGTTTTCACCCGTTAATCAAAATCCCCCCTGAATTGGCCTGTCGCTTTTATATCATTATGGCAAATATTTGCATATAAATCAATATATTTGATGGCGCTCACCCTTCAGTTTAATTCTTTCGAGAATGCCGCTATCCAGCGGTTCATCCCATTTGACATTTACCAGATATTCATTAAACCCCCGGCCGTGAACGCCGACGATGCTGCCGTTTTGATCCATTCTTAGTTCAGGAAAGGATCCCGGCACAGCAAATTTAAGACCCAGTCGGCAACCCAGGAGTAATTCGGCCGATTCTGAAGAGGTATTCATAATAAACGATATCCCGCTGGTGGAAATATCGGAAAGCTCACCTTTAAAAACCTTCATCCCGGGTCTATTCAAAATTCGAATAGCGGCGGTGGCGGATAGGGCATATCGGCGGTGCACCCGGCGTTCGAGTTCCTTTTTATGCAGCAAATCTTTAATCGGTTCCAGCTGTAAACAATAATCCTGCAGTTGATTCGCCAGATTAGGAGCTTCGGTCCGCCATGTTTGCAAAACCGTTTTTTCCAAAAAATTCAAATTTACTGCAGAATAGGCCATCAAAGATGTCGTGCAGGTTGAATTGGTAAAAAAGGTGTCTTCGCCAGCAATATCGCCGGGACCCAGGGTTTTCAGAAGGATGCCGTGTTTATCTTTATGGTAAAACATCTTTAAAGCGCCGGCATTGATAAAATATAAGTTCGAATTCATCTCACCTTGGCGAAAGATAAGCTGTTCGGTTTCATAGCTGGCTTTTTGCATTCCGTAATAAAGGGCAATCGTTTCTTCGCTTGTCAATTTATCATAGAGATGAGACCAGGCTTGCCTGTGGACTGGATCAATGGCTGCGATTTTGGCGGTCTCGATGATTTCGGCAGATTTCACAATCTCATTCAGAGATAGGGAATCCACTTCAAAAAGCTTTTCTCGTAATGCGTCTGCCTTTGAGAAATGATTCGCTTGTGCATGCTTTGCAATCAGATCAAATAACAACTTAACAGCATGCTCTTTTTTGTTTTCTTTAATATACTTCTCCAGCAGCTTTTCATGAGAACCGGAGTCTTTCATTCGTGCCCCTTCTCCATAGCGGCCTGATTAAAACCTCTCTCAAAAATAGTAGAGCACTCCAAGGGCCCCGCTGTCGAGTTGGATTTCGCTCCTGATTCTAAAAATTTGATGTGCTCAAAAAGCGTGGGCTGACTAAAAAGCGCAGCCCGCCAGGGGACATTCTGTATGAGCATTTTTAAGAGGCTCACAACGCAGCTATGAGGCGTTAGATGCCTTTTTGAGACCGTTTCTTAAAAAACTCACCCGTCCTTGGATTATTCGAGTTTATTCAACACTTCCCCGGCCGCCTCAATGGTTCTTTCAAGATGTTCGTTATCGTGGGCAATAGAGACAAATAGCACTTCAAACTGAGATGGAGCGATATAGATGCCCATTTGGCGCAATCCATTGTAAAATGAAGAGAATCGATCCAGATTGCAGGTTTTGGCATCATCAAAATTTTTAACTTCTTTTTCGTTGAAAAAGAAACCGAGCATGGAACCGACGCGTTTGGCCTGTACCGGTATAGCCGCTTTTTTAGCGGCCCGTTCCATTCCCGACAAGAGCTGGTCTGATTTTTGGTTGAGAGCTTCATAAAAGCCGCTTTTTTGAAGCTGTTCAAGGGTTGCAATCCCGGCTGCCATGGCCACCGGATTGCCGGATAACGTTCCTGCCTGATACACGGATCCTTGTGGGGCTACTTTGGACATCAGATCGCGTTTGCCGCCATAGGCACCCACCGGCAATCCGCCGCCAATGATTTTACCAAAGCAGGATAAATCCGGATAGACACCAAACAGGGCCTGCGCGCCGCCATAGGCAACCCGAAAGCCGGTCATGACTTCATCAAAAATAAGGATCGCCCCGTGTCGATCGGCCAGCATTCTGAGGGTTTCTAAGAAATCTTTTTCAGGTGTAACAAGTCCCATATTACCGGCAATCGGCTCGACGATAATACAGGCCACAGCATCTCCCTGTTGTTCCATAACTTGCTTTATACAATCGATGTCATTGTAAGGAAGCGACAGCGTATGCCGCGCAATTGACTCAGGTACTCCCGGGCTGCCAGGGATACCCAGAGTGGCGACACCGGAGCCGGCCGCAACCAGCAGCGTATCGGCGTGTCCATGGTAACAGCCGTCAAATTTTATAACGACGTCTCGCTGGGTGGCACCCCGCGCCAGTCGAACGGCGCTCATGGTGGCTTCAGTCCCCGAATTGACCATGCGCACCATCTCAACCGATGGTACCGCTTCAATCACCATTTCCGCCAGCCGCACTTCCAGGTCAATCGGCGCCCCAAAACTGATTCCGCGTTCCAACACGGATTTAATGGCGTCCACGACTGCCGGGTGCCGGTGCCCTAAAATCAGAGGCCCCCAGGAACCGACGTAATCAATATAACGATTGCCATCCGCATCAAAAATCAGGCAACCTTCGGCGCGATCGATGAAAAGAGGTTCGGCCCCGACCGACTTACAGGCACGCACCGGGCTGTTGACACCACCGGGAATTAAATTCACAGCTCGATCAAACAATTCAAGAGAAGTCGACAGCTTCATGAATATACGATCCTTTCATTTGAAAAAATGTTGACATTTCTGATGTTTATGCAAAATATCAGATAGTCCTACCAAGGTCAAGCAGGGCCTAAAATATGGGAAAGCTAAAATCGCCTCAAATACTTGCCAAATTCATCGCTTATATCCTTGAACGCCGGCCGGATGAATTCGGGTTGGTCATCGATACGCAGGGTTATGTTAAAATCAAAGAATTATTAAAGGCGCTTCATGAAGAAAAAGGATTCAAGCATGTACGCCGATCCCACTTGGATGAAATCCTGTACAGCATCACGGATCCGCCATTTGAGATTTTCGACAACCGCATCCGAGCAAAACACAGAAATCGCCTGCCCAAGCCCGACGTGGCCCGGGATCTACCCAAGCTTTTATACACAAGTATCCGCAGGAAAGCACATTCATTTGTGGCGGATAAAGGCATTTTCCCGAGCGGGTATCACCGGGTCGTTTTATCTTCCGATCGGAATTTAGCTGAAAGAATGGGAAAACGAAGCGACCCGGAGCCGGTGATTCTCACAGTCCACGTGCAAAAGTCCCTTGAAAACGGTGTGATATTTTATCAAGCTGGCGGATTGCTTTTTCTGGCGGCATCCATACCGCCAAACTGTTTTAGCGGGCCTTTATTGCCAAAGGAAAAACCCGAAAACCTGAAACAGGGACGAACCCCAAAAACCACACAACCGGCGGCCGCTGGCAGCTTTCTGGTCGATTTGAATAAAGTCGGTGACCAACAGGCCATCGGTGGGAAATCGAAAAAAAAAGCAATGGATTGGAAGGGCCCAAAAAAGCGTGTGCGAAAACAAAAACCAAAAAGAGAACGCCCGCCCTGGAGGCGCTAAAAGGCCTTTTCAAGGCTTATTGAGATTATCCATCATGGGTTAGCGGTCAATGGCGTTTCCAAAAAAAAATTGACATCCGGCGGCAAACTTGTTACCAAGCTTTTCCGGTCATTGATACGCGCAAGCTCGGGGGCCGTTAGCTCAACTAGGCAGAGCACCTGACTCTTAATCAGTAGGTTGTTGGTTCGATTCCAACACGGCCCACCACAAAAAAAAAGCTTTCAGGAACGAATACCTGAAAGCTTTTTTTAGACCAAACAGAAGCCCAAAAGGGTCCCGACCAGGCCCACCAGCACATCGGCTGTGTCGGGAGTCCGATTCGGCATGAAAAACTGAACGCCTTCGATAAGAAATGGGTGGATCAATATCAGACCCAAATAAGGGTACTTAAAGCGCTTAAAAGTTGGATATGACAATGCCATCATCATACCCAGCAAGAAATGTTGCAGGGTTGCTTCGTCGATCATCGTATCCGCTCCTTAGATTCGAACCTGGCCGTAACCCTGCAAATAATATCAAAGTCAACTAAAAGGCAAGCAAAAAATCCGGCCCAAGCCATTTGCAGCGGTTTTGGGATGAAAGCCCGTCCGGAAATTTTTGCGTTTTGGATTTAATTTAAATTGAGCTTGACAGTTTGTTTTTTATAATGTTAGAAAAATAAATTTTGTTGCCGCATAACGGCAAAAATCCTTGCTCTGCATAAACGCAGGGCTTTATTAGCCACAAGGAGGTTTTATGAGACGGTACGAAACAATTATCATTGTCGATCCGGATCTATCCGCTGAGGAAAGAGGGCCGGTATTGCAAAGAGTCGCCGACGTCGTCACGCAGGGGGACGGATATCTGGCGTTCACCGATGAATGGGGTGCCCGAAAACTTGCCTATGAAATAAAGAAGAAAGATCGCGGCTATTACATCCGATTCGACTTCTGCGGAGCGGGGGCGGTTGTAGACGAAATGGAGCGGTTTTTTCGGATTGATGACCGTGTGATGAAATATATGACGGTCTTGCTTGATAAGACCGCGGACATCGAAAAAATCAAAGAAGAAATCGCCGAGGCTCAGAGCAAAGCCGCGACGGATAAAGAGCAGGCCGAGGCTGCCGAAGCACCTCCACTGGAAGAACCGGCTAAAACTGGCGCAGCACAACCGGCTGCAGCGCAAACCGAGTCTGCTGAAACACAGTCGCAGGAACAACCTGCTGAAACTGAAGAAGCGCAGACAGAAGAACTCGAGGTTGGCGAAAGCGAAGCCGCCCCAACAGAAACCGAAGAGGAGAAAAAATAAAATGGTTGCCAACGCTAGTTTTGCAGGTCGAAGGCCGAAAAGAAAAAAACGCATCTATCAGCGGCGTAAAGTCTGTCGCTTTTGTGCAGATACCAGCCTCGTAATTAACTACAAAGATCCGAAAGCTTTGAAATATTTTATTACCGAGCGTGGAAAAATTATTCCTAGACGCATATCCGGCAGTTGCGCAAAGCATCAGCGTGCGCTGACGCATGCCATCAAGCGCGCACGAACGATTGCCTTGCTGCCTTATGTTGGATCCGTAGATTTACATTGACGTCACCTTCAAGGAGACGGAAGGAATCTGCCTTAACAGAAACCAATTAAAGTCCATGCGTGACGTGTTGGCGTGGAGGCTATCATATGAAAGTTATTTTAAAAGAAACGATTGATTCCCTTGGTATCATCGGCAGTGAAGTTCGCGTGGCAGACGGCTATGCCCGCAATTATCTCCTGCCCCAGAATAAGGCGGTTGCAGCAACATCCCAAAATCGCAAGATGCTCGAAAAGGAACGCACCAAGTTTGAAATCCAGATTGCCAAGGAACGCAAATTAGCCGAAGAAATGGCTCAAAGACTCCAAGGAGTGGCCTGTACAATCGCTGCCAAAGTTAGTGAAGAAGATCGCCTTTACGGCTCTGTTTCAGTACGCGATATCGTCGAGGCGCTGGCCAAGCAGGATATTGTCGTTGAAAAACGGATGGTTCTGTTAAAAGAACCGATCAAGGCGATTGGGTCGTATAACGTCCCCATCCGGGTATACAAAGGGGTTAAGCCTGAAATAACCGTTCAAATTGTACCTGAATAATTTCTAATTTACAATTGATGCAAGAGCGTGTATTTAAGAGATCAACAATACATGGATAAGGCCATCAGGAAGGTCTATCCACTTGACGGCATGTAACGCATCATCCCTTTAGACCCAAGCCCAACCATTTGTACCTATTTAACCCTATGGCCGATCAACAGTTGCAAAGCCAAAAAGATCCTTCATTATACCGCCTGCCTCCTCAAAGCATCGAGGCGGAAGAATCCCTGCTGAGCGCCATTCTGGTTGATAATAATACACTGCTAGACGTTGTCGAGATCCTGTCCAGCGGCGATTTTTATCGAACCGCCCATCAAAAAATATTTGGGTCTATCATGGACCTGTTTGATCGTGGTGAACCCGTTGACCTGGTCACGCTGGCCAACAATCTAAAAGAAAAGGGCCAACTGGATGCCGTCGGCGGAGCGAGCTATCTGGCGCGACTTGTTGATGCGGTGCCGGTCGCCGTAAATGCGCAGCATTATGCTAAAATTGTTGCAGACAAGGCATCTTTAAGGCGCCTGATTGAAAAGGCCAATGCCATAACCAAACGCTGTTTTGATGACCGCGGAAATGTTGATGATATTATTGACTTCGCCGAGGCGTCAATTTTTGAGATTTCAGAAAGAAAAGCCAGTCAGGCCTTTTATCCGCTCAGCCGTCTCATTATCGGCAATATTGAAACCCTGGAAGAAAAACAGGGCAACAAGAGTCTGGTCACCGGCGTCCCTATGGGATTTGGGCATCTGGACAACCTGACTTCCGGGTTGCAGAAATCGGACCTCATTATTCTGGCCGCCCGCCCGAGTATGGGCAAAACCGCTCTGGCATTAAATATTGCCAGAAATGCATCCGTCGATGCCGGCATACCGGTGGCCATATTCTCCCTGGAAATGTCAAAGGAACAATTATCCCTGAGGATGCTGTGCGCAGAAGCACGTCTGGATTCATCGCGCCTGCGAGGCGGTTTTTTCAGCATGGATGACTGGCGCCGGCTCACCGATGCGGCCGGAATTCTTTCAGAATCCCCCATTTACATTGATGACTCCCCCAGTCTGACGGCAATGGAAATACGCGCAAAAGCACGCCGGCTTAAAATGGATAAAAATATCGGACTGGTTATCATCGACTACCTGCAGCTCATGAAGGCCCATGGCAGTTCAGAACGCAGGGATCTTGAAATATCCGAAATATCCCGTTCGTTGAAAGCATTGGCCAAAGAGCTTAATATCCCGGTTTTGGCGCTTTCGCAGCTAAACCGCATGCTGGAGCAGCGCACTGATAAACGGCCGAGACTATCTGATTTGCGGGAATCCGGCGCCCTTGAGCAGGATGCCGATGTCGTCGCATTTATTTATAGAGATGAAGTGTATAACTCAGATGAAAACAACCCGCTAAAAGGAACGGCAGAGATCATTTTAGCCAAACAACGCAATGGGCCCACCGGAAAAGCCGTCCTCACCTTTTTAGACGCCTACACCCGTTTTGAAATTTTAGCGCCGGAAGAAATGGTCGACAACCTCTAATTCCTGAGTGTATGAAAAAGCTTTTTGGAAATACGGCTGGCCTTAAGGCCAATCAAATCCGGCGGCTAGAAAACTTTTACCGTCGCCGCATACAGCCCAAACTTATAATCAGCCCTGAATTGGCCCGCGATCTAAGCAGCCTGTCCCGCGAAATCCGGCGCCAGATCGCCCTGCTCGTCAACCGCCAGGGCAAAGTGGCATATGTGATTGTTGGCGACCACAAAAAAATCGTCATCCCTTCAATCAGCGAATACCGGGCTGCACCGGGTCGCTTAAACGGGTTGCGCTGCATTCACACCCACTTGAACAATGAACCGCTGACCGACGACGACCTGACCGACTTGAGCCTGCTGCGACTTGACCTGATGGCAGCCATTACCAATGGTGGCGCCGGGACCAGCCATCGGATCCATGCCGCCCATATGCTTCCCAAAAACCCCGGCGGCCATCCTTATCGCATCCTGCCCCCTTTGCAGCCATCTCAACTGGATATTGACTGCCCGGCAATGATACAGGCATTGGAAGCTGAACTGACGCGCGCCGGTAAAGGGCACGCAGCAGATTCCGGCAAAGAGCGAGCCTTGCTGATCAGTGTGTCATCAACTTCAAAACAAAATGCGTTGGAATCACTTGTCGAGCTAAACTCACTGGCAAGGTCCAGCCAAATCGAAATCGTCGGCACTGTGGTTCAACGACGCAAAGAAAAAAAGGCACCGTTCCTGATCGGCCCGGGAAAGCTGCAGGAGTTGGCTATTGTGGCATTGCAGGAAGCGGCAACCGTTATCATCTTTGATCAGGAATTAAGCCCGTCCCAAATCCGCTCTATCACCGATCAGATTGAATTAAAAGTCATTGACCGAACCCAGCTTATTTTGGATATTTTTGCGCAGCGTGCTCAGACCCGGGAGGGTAAGCTTCAGGTCGAACTGGCACAATTGAAATATTTACTGCCGCGCTTGATTCTTAAAAATACCGCCATGTCGCGGTTAACCGGCGGAATTGGCGGACGCGGGCCGGGTGAAACCAAATTAGAGATCAATCGGCGACGTGCACGCGATCGAATCGCCCGGCTCGAGCGCGAATTGTTAGCCGTTCGGAAACATCGCAAGCAACAGAGGGCTCAAAGACAGAAAAAGGGGCTGGCGATTATCTCGATCATCGGCTACACCAATGCGGGCAAGTCCACCCTGTTAAATACGCTGACCAAGAGTGACGTTTTGGCTGAAAGCCGCCCGTTTGCCACCCTCGACCCTTCAAGCCGGCGACTGAAATTTCCAAAGGATACCGAGGTCATTATCACCGACACGGTCGGGTTTATTAAAGACCTGCCGGAGGACCTTTTGGTGGCTTTTCGGGCAACGCTCGAGGAGCTTGAAAATGCCGACCTCCTGCTGCATGTCATCGACATCAGCAATCCGCAATACTTAGCTCAAATCGAATCAGTGGAAGGAATTGTTGCCGATCTCAATTTACAGCATACCGCTTCGATTCGGGTGCTAAATAAAATAGACCGGGTAAGTCCCGATAAAATTCAAAAATTAAGCCGGCAGCTCGGCGGAGTTTCGATTGCGGCCAAGCAAAAATCGACGCTTCTACCTTTAATTGACCGGATGGAAAAGATTTTGGCGAATATTCGCCCTCAATAGCCGCTTGCCCGGAATTTATTCCAAAGGTTAACCTTTATGGATTTTGAACATGCAAAAAGAGTGGGGATCGAAGCGATCTACCGCGGTGCCCGGGTGCTGCGCGACCATTTTGGTCGCATTTCGCAGATTAATCAAAAGGCAGCCTTTGAACTTGTCACTGAAGCAGATACTGAATCCGAAAAACAAATTATTAAAACCATTCGTAAGGCGTTTCCCGATCATGCCATTTTGGCCGAAGAAAGCGGTGCCAATAAAGGAAACGCAGAATATCAATGGCTGATCGATCCTCTTGACGGCACGACAAATTATGCCCATCAGCTGCCGATTTTTTCGATTGCGATCGCATTGGCCGTCCACGATGAAATTGTGATAGGCTTGGTGCTCAACCCTATGGATGGAGAGCTTTATTCAGCCATTGCCGGCAAAGGCGCAGAGTTGAACGGCAAGCCCATCAAGGTGTCATCGATTGCCTCTGTTTTCAAAAGCCTGCTGGTTACCGGATTTCCTTATGACTTTGACAAAATCGCCGAACCGGCTATGAAGCGTCTTAGCATTTGTCAACAGGCATCTCAAGGAATTCGGCGACTGGGTTCGGCCGCCCTGGATATTTGTTATGTGGCCTGCGGAAGGTTTGACGGATTCTGGGAACAGAACCTTAAATCCTGGGATAAGGCCGCCGGGGCGATCATCGCCGCAGAGGCCGGAGCGGTAATAACCAATTTTTCAGGCCGGCCATTTTCGATCAGACAAAAAGAAATTTTGGTCACCAACGGCAGAATTCATCAGGAGATGTTGACATTACTGAATCTAAAAGACTAAAAACCCATCTTAAAAAGGGGGATCAGGGTTCATGGCAAGGCGCGGTTCGGCGAAAAAGCGGAGCATACACGATAGTATGTGAGCATTTTTAGCCGAGCCGCAACGCAGCCATGGGCCCTTAGACGCCTGTTTCAGATGGGTTTTAAAATCTTCCGGACTCTAGCTTCTGATCAAAGAATTCGACCTGTTTCTGAAGCGAACCGTTTTCTTTTAATCCCCGCTCAATGCTGTGAATGGAATGGAGGGCTGTGGCATGATATCGGTTAAAGGCCTTGCCGATACTCTGGAGCGGCGCATCGGTATAGCGGCGAGATAGATAAATCGCCATCTGTCGGGGTCTTACAAGAGATTGTTTTCTTGAGCGTGAAACCATATCTTTAAGTGAACAATTATAATATTTGCAAACCATTTTTTTGATGAGATCAATGGTGATTTTCTTGCGCTGGCGAATCATGTTTTTGACGACACTTTCGCTCAGATTCAGATCAATCGGAACGCCTAACAGCGACGATTTGGCTGCAACACCATTGAGACCGCTTTCCAGCTGCCGGATGTCATCTGTCAGTTCGCCTGCCAGATAATTAATGACGTCATCTGGCATTTGATAGCCATGGGTCATTGCTTTTTTTCTCAATATGCGGACCCGGGTCCTAAAATCAGGCGGATCAATGCTGGAAATCAGGCTGCCGGAAAAGCGAGACCTTAATTTATCATTTAATTTGGGTATATCGCCGGGAAGATAACAACTGGAAAAAATGATTCGTTTGCCGGCTTCAAAAAGCGAATCCAATGCGAATGCCAGCTCCACCTGGGTTCTTTCCTTGCCGCTAAGGTAATGAATATCTTCAAGGAGCAGGACATCACATCCATCCCGGTATTTTCCTTTGAACTTGCTGATCGAATCCTGGCGATAGGCCTGCACCATTTCATTGCTGAAATCCTCGGCGGTAATATAATAGACACGCTCGTCGGGATATTCGGATAAAACATGATGCCCAATCGCCTGCGAAAGATGGCTTTTGCCCATACCGGTATTGGAAAGCAGGAATAAAGCATTCTGCTGGTGTTCTTTGCGTGAGGCCAAAGAGAGGGAGGCCGAATAAGCAAAATCATTGCTGGCGCCCACCACAAATTGATCGAAGGTAAAATCCCTTCTAAAAAACCGTCCACTGTGGGGGCGGATCGAATCGTTTGGAAGCGACAGTTGATGATTCGGCATTAGCTCTTTCTGCGGCCCGGGTTTTCTTTTATCGCCGACCACATAAGTCAGGTTGCATGAATTGCCGGTTGCATTGCACAGCTCGGCGGAGATTAGCTTTCCATATAGATCGCTGACCCGCTTTTTGGAAAAGAAATTCGGACAGGCCAGGATCCAATAATCGCTTTCGCCCTTTTCCAATTCCAGCGGCTCAATCCACATTTCAAAACTGTGTTTGGGGATCTGTTTTTTTATGGCAGACTTAACTTTTTTCCAGACGGCTTCCATCGACTTTTGCATAACACTCTTAAATACAAATTCAGTATTGACGCTATTTTAGATGATAATTTATGAAAAAAATTACGAAGCTAAACGGTTTGGAAGGTTTAGTTATGATTATCTTAAAATTGGAAAAACAGCAGCTTGTTTAAGACATGAGAAAGATTCAGTCAAACCTGATAAAAGCTGTTTTAGATCGCATTGTAGAAGAGTTTTGAACAATCTATATCTATTTGTTTTCATTAAACTAAACATATAACTAGCGGCAAGTATCTTTAAATACGATCTTTTCCAAATGAAAGTTTTTATTAAGTATTTTAAGTATATCCATATCACGTAAGAAGTTATTAACAAAAAAGTAATCTTTTAAAATCGTCGATTACCTTATATTATCTTTAATTTTTAAAAAAATAAAACCCGTTTGTTCGATAATTTCTGTAAACCGACGATTACCAATAGTTCACAAGCATCGAATAAATTTGTTTTCATTTTTTTATAACCGCCAAACTCAGGATGATCAATTCATGACCGGAAAACAAATGCCGCTGGAAACGGACAAAATAATTATCCGGGGAGCCAGGCAACACAACCTGAAAAATCTGGACGTCGAATTGCCGCGGAATAAGCTGGTGGTTATCACCGGTCTGTCCGGTTCCGGAAAATCAACGCTTGCTTTTGACACCCTGTATGCTGAAGGTCAGCGCCGGTACGTTGAATCCCTTTCCACCTATGCCCGCCAATTTTTAGAACG
>Ga0209742_10000254_pt1 | contig 29815 bp, 24 predicted proteins | sample DeeMarSeWOR38_10_FD_187462 | JGI IMG/M metagenome (GOLD analysis project Ga0209742, IMG submission 187462) | Marine sediment microbial communities from White Oak River estuary, North Carolina - WOR-3-8_10 (SPAdes) (version 2) | ecosystem: Environmental > Aquatic > Marine > Intertidal zone >... | reverse complement strand
ACGGGGATTGTAAATTCCCTTTGAGCGTTTTTATTCTGGGAGCAATACCGTGTTAGCTTTCAACGAACGGGGTTGGCAGATCCCCGGTGAGCGTTTTTCATCATGTTCGGCCAGGTATTGGTCTCTGCCAACTTCCACCTCCTTTGGATTACAATTTCCCCGTGAGCGAACACGATCACGAATTTTCGCGCTGCTCAGCTTCTGAGTTCATAGGAGCAAGCCCCGAGCGGAGTGCCGAAAAGAACTATCTTTCAAAGATCAATTAAGATAAGGAAGTCAGCAAGAACTAATTCGAAAGGAAGAAATAATGCAGATCAAGATGAGTCCAAATATTGCTGTAAGACATCAAGATTACTCAGAGGCAATCGAATTCTATTCCAATGTGCTTGGATTTAAAAACAGGTCAAGTGATCCAGAATTAGCAGACTTTGATGCAGACCCAATAAATCTTTTTGTTCTCGAAGATGAAGAGTTTAATGGGGCAATTTTGGAGCTATTTGTAAGCGATTTGGATGAAGCCAGGGATTTCCTTGTGGAAAATGGGTGCAAAGTTCTGCGATGGAGAGGCAAAGGCCAGGATTGTTATATCCAAGATCCTTTTGGAGTGATATATAACTTGTGGGAAGAATAAACAGTGCCACTAGAATTTGATGCGACCTTGATGGTTTGTCGCAATAATGTGCTTTCCATTCTGCTACCAGACGCAGAGGTTTAACCCGCCGGCATGTGACAGGCTTGGCTAAAGCTATTCAGGTTCGTGAGACGCTGTTCCCTGAACAATATAAAGCCCAGGCGGCGATGTAGTCTTCCCAATCAGGGGGACAGCAAACTGCAGGATTTGCCTGTCACAACCCCACGCTCACGGGAGCGGTGAGTACACTTCCCATTGGGTGCTCTCGATGATCGAGGTTCCCTCATCCGCAAGTGCTTGATACTCCGCATCTGCAAAGGCTTCATCAAATTTCGCTTCCATTGCAGCCATGCTATCCCATTGTCTTTCAACGATGACGGTATTCGTATCATGACTGCCAATAACACACTGGTAGCGCTTCTTGGGAGGAAAACCCAGACGCGTCTCTTCAGCGATGAACTTTTTGTCCAGCTCCTCTAGATCTGGAAATTTGCCAGGGCGGACTTTGAGAATCTGTCGTTCCAAGGTAATCATCGTAGTCTCCTTTTGTGATTGGTATGGATATATAATTATAGCAAAAGAGGACATTTCCCCGCACCTTGTCCTGAAACCAGCGATCACGAATGTTTCGAAAATGCATTAAGAGATTTGCTTATCAACCTGTCAGGCGCTATCCGCAATGACCTCTCAAAATTTCGGCCAAGACGGTGGGACCCACGATAAAGGAGGCAGCAGAGATGATTCATAAACGATTATATTTCGCTTCTCTGATCATTGTCCTCATGGGGTCAGGCTTAGCCAGTGCCTGCTCCTCCCTACGCCAATTTACTGAACGCGAAGCCCCCTGGCCAACAGAGAAGTGGCAAACCTCTTCACCCGAAGAACAGGGGATGGATGCGGAGGAGCTGAACGAGATGATGGCGTTGATCGACGAAGGAGGTGTGGCGATCGATTCGGTGCTCGTGATACGCAACGGTTATATCGTCTTCGAGCAGTATCGCAATGGTTATGAGCAAATGTCGAGTCATCACATTCAGTCTGTGACAAAGAGCTTCACCTCAACCCTGGTTGGGATCGCCATCAAGGAAGGGTTCCTCGAGGATGTCGACCAGCGCGTGGTGGATTTCTTCCCCGAACGCACGATCGCCAATCTTGATTCCAGGAAGCAGAGCATGACGCTCGAGCATTTACTGACCATGTCTGAAGGCATGGACTGGCATGAGGTAGACCTGCCTTACACCCACCCGGATAACTCGCTGGGTCAGATGTGGAAGAAGAATGATGTGATCCAACATGTGCTCGATCAAGCGATGGTTCGGGAACCAGGCGAATCCTGGAACTACAACTCGGGCACTTCGATTTTGTTGGGAAACATCGTCGAGCAAGCCAGCGGGCAGAGCGTGCTCTCCTTCGCGAGACAATACCTGTTTGACCCGCTCGGGATCGGGGATCTGTACTGGTCGAAAGCAGACGGCAGCCACTACCACACGGATGGAGGGCTTTACATGATGCCGCGCGACATGGCTCGCCTTGGCTACCTGATGCTAAATGATGGTGTGTGGGATGGGAAGCAGATCCTGCCTCCAGATTGGGTAAGCACAGCAACAACGGCACATTACCAGACTCATGGTACATACAGGTACGGATATCAATGGTGGATGCTGCCACAAGAGGGGATCTATGCCGCCACAGGCCACTACGATCAGGCGATATACGTGATCCCGGAGGCCGATATGGTGGTTGTGTTCACCGCCAACATCGCAGACGAAGCGATCCACCCGGAAGACGGATTCCTTATCCGCCATATCCTGGGCGCATGCAACGATCTACCACCCGAGCTAACCCAGCAAACTTATGCCGATTACGGTTTCTCGTTCGACTATGGAACTGAGTTCAGCGTGCGGGAACTCCCGGCGAACGAAACGGACGAATTTTCACAGGCTTCAGGCAACGTTCAATTCAGTTATATTTCCTACCCGATCGAGATCCTGAATGTGTGGTGGGATGAGGCTTTGCATGGCCAAGATGCTGAAGCCATTTTAAAGCAAGCATTCGACTCGATGAGCCAAGAAGAGCAGCTTGCCTTCCTACCTGGGGAGGCAGCCAAGGTATGGGTCGATGATAAAGAACTGCAAGCACAATACTTCACCCTGAGCACGGAAGGATTATCGTTATCAGGCATGGTCGGAGCATGGGTTTGCGACCAGGCCGACCGGGGGTACGTATTGAGTTACTTAACGGATGCAGAAATTGCGGACTCCGATCTGCAAGATCGCTTCGGGGAGGTTTTCGGCTCCTTCTCTTGCCAGTAATCGAGCTCGAACTTTTCAAGAGTAGCAACGTGCCGATCACGATTCTGGCCTCCAATCCTGGAGTACATCCTGGATCGCCAGGTGCATGGCCTCCCTGATACGCACTTCCGCCTGGCTGGGAGCGAGAGCCTCCTTTTTCAACATGCGCATCAGTCTCATGCTACCTTTGCCGTAGATCTCTACCCAGCGCAGGTATTCATTCACCTCCTGGGACCCTAAAGCCAGCTCAAGCGTATTTCTAAGAGAGAAGCGCACGGAGGCGATCTGGATCATACGCGGAGTTTGCTCAGGCCCGTCTCCAAGCGCCTCGGCGCGCGCTTTCACGCCCAACTCCGGATCGCCCTTGCGTTGCGCGACTCGATCGATCATATCCAGCATCTGATAAACCCAGGGAGCTACTTGCATACCTTTGGCGATCACCCCCTCTACGGCACGCATGTCTGATAAGCGTGAGGCGGTCAGGGTGAGCGCATCGACCAGCTTTCCTCTCTGGCGAGGGTCACTTTCCTTCTTGTACCTGGCGATCAGGCCGCCGAGGAGCTGATCCAACCCGGCGATCTCCTCTTCGATGCCCTTGATTTCCTCCTCCAGCACGGCCTGTATTTCCCCCTCGGGCAGTTCATGGGCGTAAAAGCCGTGCATGATCCCTTCGCCAGGCTTGAATGGCTTCCCCCTGCGGTCCGGTGCCTCCGCATCGATGGCCTGCCAGCCCTGCTCTTCCGGCAACTCCGGCATCCCGGCAAACCTGTCCGGCGAGAATCCAGTACTCTCCTGTTTGTACAGGAAGGTTTGCATTTCATCATTGTCAGCACCCTGATCCAGGTGCAGCCTGATGGCCGTGTTGCGCAGCACAGCCAGGTTAAGCTTCTCCTCGGCGATGCCAACTGGGCGCCCATAGAGCTTCAAGCTCTTCAAGAACTGCCTGCCTGATACGTATCTATCCGCTACCCAATCCTGCGCCCTGTCGTTCTCGCCAGCGCTGCCCGAATAAGCCAGCGGGGCGAAGATATAATGTGCCTCCTGCATGCCAGGCAGCCGACCCGAAGTGATCAGATACTCCAAGATAACCCGCCAAACTTCCCAGGGAAGCTGCCAGCGCTCGACTTGCGACTGCCTCCCGGAGCTCCCAACTTGAGGCGAGCAACAAACCCAGAGCGCATCCCTCATCTCCCCGGATGTGGTTAGCTCTTCAACCTGCTCGAGCTGGCCCCACTGCAACTGCTGAAGGCATTTCAGCGGAACGACTACACGCAGCCTGGCCAGAAAGAAAGCGTAATCGCGCAATCCCAGCGGCGTTTCATCTTTAGCTAAAATTTCGAGCAAGGCCGCTGTCTCTCCCTTGCTGAGCAGCTGTGCATTGGCGTAGTGCAGGACCTGCGGCCGCTTTATCCCCGCAGCAGGGTTGAAACCCGGCTCGAACTCAGGGTCGATCCTTCGTTCGCCGCACCAGCGATAAAACATGGCGATGTATCGCAAGGCCTCGTTAATCGTGCTCGGCGCGTAATCCTGCTCCACCATCCAGGAGATATGCGCTTCGATGTCCAACTGCGTAAGCTGCCACGGCATTAATTTACGTTCACCCAACAGGCGCCGCCAGGCGATCCTGTTTTTCTTGTTCGTTTTGGGCTTGACTTTGCGCCCGCGCTCGGCGAGCCAATCATCGAAGGCCTCCGCCCAGCGGAGCAAGCGCGGTGAAGCCCCACGCTGGGCTGCCGGCGCGGCGTCGCCAAAGATGAACTCCAGCAAGATGGGGATATCCTTCTCGTTTACCATGAGGCACCTCCTCAGTCTCTTAAATATAGCACAATTGTTCTATTTTAGGATGAGCCGGGAAGAAAAATCCCCCGCGCGGGGGATGGTTGAAGAGTTCGAAAATTATCCATACCCCAAAGAAACAGCAGCTGTGGTTGAAACAACGCGGGGCGGGCCTACCTGCCAGCGCGTTTGGCGCGATATCGCAAATCAACAAGGTGGCGAGTGGTAATGATGACTCGCCACCTTGCGCGTAACACTTACGGTCGCAGCTTGCGAATTATGATTTTTTGAGATGCCCCACCGTGAATCGCCAGATTATGCAGTCGGCAGTGTTACCCCGATAGCCGCCATCAACGACTCAAATCCACCGGATATTGGTTGGCTGCTCACGATTTGATCGCCTTCAACCATAAACCTGGATTTGGATTCCGGCGTTACGATTCTTTTCCCACTGGCTGGGATGACGCCCATGCCCATCGCCGAGAGGTCAAAATCGCCCGTATGCGTCCCTTCCCAATGAAAGGTCAAAATGACGCCGTCATCCTCTTCGCTAATATCATGGAGTACCCCCTTAAAGTCTTTAAATGCCTTCATCATATGTTGGCTAATACCGACATATGCCGCTTTGTCCGACATTACGTTACCGTCTTTGTCGAGGCCTTGAAAGTCGTCCGAGAAATACTTCATGGCTGCTTCTACGATACTCGACGGCGGATTGGTCCATGAATCTTCATACCACTTTCTTATTACTTCTGCTTTACTTATCATCTAGATCTCCTTTCAGGGTAGGCGCGCCTAACTTTCGAAGCGCATATTTGGTTGGCAATGATGGATGGATTAGAATTTGGCGGAATAGCCAGTTAAATGACATCCGCGATTGCCGAGGATAATTGACACCATATTATTTTTAAAAATAATACGAGTACTTACAGATGCACCGTTGAGGTCCCGGTTTATGACCCCCATTGACAAAGACTAAATTGTCATTTAATTCCAAAGACTTTGGCTACAGTTAAAAGATTATAACATAAATAGCGACAATTTGGAGGAGATTTGGTTTATTATTGACGTTCATGTTAGTTGATTAAGAAATCAATTATATGTAAGATGTCATGTCAAACGAATTCCTGTCTCTGGTTGGACAGATCTTGATCCTGGAACCGGGAGCGGGGGGAAGCATTTCCCCGTTCAGAAAGCGAGACTCTTCGATCGCAAAAAACGCCCCCTCCAGAGTGACACAACTAAACTGATTTTGATGAATGTCAATAATATCTCCAACTATTGGGGTTATTGGTTCTCATGGCAATCTGACCGGCATCGAGCTCACCTATACAAAGGCAGCAGAATTGGCTACATCGTGATCATGTTTCAAGGCTACTCAGGTAGAAGAACGTTTTCACCAGCCAGCCGGATCAGCTGCTGGCATGCCGATCATCTTTCAAGGAATGGAGGTTAATATGACCACTACCGCCATCTTGTTGATCCGATGCGCAACACTTTGGTTTAGGGTTGGTCACCCGGTTTATCTCTTTTAATTTGGTCGCAATTCAAGTTAAGCGGTAAAATCAGCCCTGTATTTTTGACTAGATGAATTTCCCGCCATGACAATGCGAGAGCATTAAGGAGCCTAATTTACTTTGCTGGCAATTTGCCAGATAATGGAAACACGATAGATATGGATAAGTCTCATCTGCGGGTCGAATTTCACTGCCACACGATCTACTCGAAAGACTGCCTGGTGCGCGTTGAGCAGCTTCTGTCCGCCTGCCGGCAAAAAGGCATTGACAGGGTAGTCATCACCGATCACAATTCTGCCGCAGGGGCATTCCTGGCAGCAGAAATTGATCCAGATTTAGTCATTCCCGGTGAAGAGATCCTGACCCAAAAAGGCGAGCTGCTGGCAGCTTACCTCCAGGAGGAAGTGCCCCCTGGTTTACCGCCCCTGGAGACCATCGAGATACTGCGCGAACAGGGAGCTTTTATCAGTGTTGCCCATCCTTTCGACCGCTTACGGAAAGGTCACTGGGAGCTGCCGGACCTGCTGGAGATCGCCCCACTGGTCGATGCGATCGAGGTATTTAACGCTCGTTGCATGTCCAGTGATTTCAACCGGCAGGCAGAGAAATTCGCTCAAGAGAACGAGATTGCCGGTACGGTCGGTTCAGATGCGCACTCGGGCATGGAAGTAGGCCGGGCAGCTATGCTGCTACCAGAATTCACTGATGCAGCCAGCCTTAAAAACGCGCTGCCCGAGGCAAAATTCGAAACTCAGCTCTCTTCACCCTTGATTCATTTCACCTCCCGATATGCGGTTTGGTACAAGCGGCTGTTTAAACCGCAAATACCTTGACCATTTGAAAGATACGTGTAGAATTAATCACACAGGAGCGGTGGCGGAATTGGCAGACGCAGGGGACTTAAAATCCCCCGGTAGTGATACCGTGTGGGTTCGACCCCCACCCGCTCTACCAAACCTCGGAGAAATGCTCTCCGAGGTTTTTGTATTTTGGATTCCTGTGCTTTACTCTACAGATTACAGGGGCACGAGTCCTGTGCCCTGTCTCCCTGATACCCGGCCGATACCCCTGGGATATCGATATCAGGGAACGCTCCATTCAGTTGTAATTGTACCCATCATGTTCACTCAGGGTGAATATATATTCAGATCATTACCTTGAGGCACTAAAGCAATTCCAAAGAGGAACCTACTAAAGAAATCCCGGATAAATCCTGAACACGAACTCCCTACTCTCCACATCGGTAAATTGTGAATATAAGGAAGGGATTTGTATTTTGCCTTCTTGTAAGGCATAATTGGCATATGATCGCTCACTGAGCTTTCCACGCCCACTGTTAAGCAAGCACATCAGTATTTACGATTGATACGGACAATTTATATTAGCTATGGCAATTTAGAGTAGCATGTTCATACACCACAGCAATTTCATGCTTCACTTGAAGGATGGGTTCCATTGAAAAACATGGTAGAAGAAATCTGAATTATATTTGGATTCGGCGGCAGCGTTGGTCGGTTTGCACCACCCTGTGTATGTACTTGTCCATTGGGTGGGGGGCTCTGTACTCTGGTGACTCGCAGACTGAGCGTGAAGAGCTAATGCTGACTCGGAAATACCGCACTCTGTCGGCACAATCATATGGATAGGAGAAGACATGAAAGCCAAAGACCTTCTACGCTACATCAAGACAACCGAGAAGATGGTGGTGCCAGCAAATGTCGCGTCCGCGACCCAGGGTAGCACCTTGCTTCGCAAGCTGCCGCTCAGACTCCAGCGTTACATAGTCAACAAAGGGGCGCGCACCAACCCGTACATGAGCTTCATCGTCGAACCGTACGCAGTGTTCCTCGCCTTTGAGATCGCCGAAACTGAGGTGGCCGAGCGGTTGTTGCCGCCGGACTACAGCTTGTTTCCTTCGGCGATGTTCAACGATACCCCCAAGCGACCGTGCGCGATCGTTGGTGCCTTCAACGTCCACACAAGCGTGTTTTGGGGGAGCCGCGTAGAGTTCTACCTGGTCGCTGAGAACTGCATGACCGGACTTCTCTCTTGGATCATCGGAGAGTATGAGAGCAATACGCACAGTTACGACCCGAGTCAGGGCTTCAGCGGACCGACCACGTCGCATTCGGTAGTCACAACGTCTTATCTTGGAGAGATCATCGTAGATGTCACGAGCGCCCAGTCCGACAATAATCTCACCCTCATCGCCGATCTGAAGAACGGTGTGCTCACGGAACTAGATCAGCGCCTGTGGGTCGAGGGTAACCTCTCAGTCGACTACGGCGGTGAGCTGCAGCAATGCACCAAGCCGTTCAGTCTGGTGTTCGATCCGAATGAGATGGCGCAGGCGCTGCAGCTCCCGCTCGACGATATCTCGCTATGCACCAACACGTTCGGCGCAGGCATACTGAATCCGATACCGTTCGAGGTGGCGTGCTTCCCGTACGCGCAGCATTTCGTCACGACGAGCGTCCCGACAGCCACCTCGATGCGAACGGCTGAAGATCTCGAGCAGGCCGTGACCGAGATCAACGACCAGATGAATTCCCCTCTGGAGACGGACTGCCAAGAGTGAACGATGTCGGATCGCAAGGGCGTCTTGCTACCTACCGCACGGCTCGGATGCTGGTTGTGCCGAAGATGCCTACTGTCTAACAAAGGCTTATACCTGACTCGCTTCGTTAGTGGTACTGGGTGTCTTCGACACTCGACCGCTGTTATGCGATGGTTCATAGTGGCAGGTAAGCCTGGTCGGGAGAATTCAAGTATGAGTCATTCCGGAATAGGTAACGCCAGCGATACTTGATGCTTAAAGGGAGTAGAATTATCATTCCAAACAGATAATTGCCTCAAAACTCATTGCCCCCACTGATGGATTCACTCAAAAACCACGGGGAAGCGGTTCGAGTTTCGTCCAATACCGTCCACAAAAATCGCTTGGCATGCCTGTCGAGCGATTTCCATCATCAATGTGGTTTAGTTCGAAAGTGAGCATTGAAAGATTTTGGGGGCAGAATTGGCTTTGACTTTATTGATTATGGGTTGATGAAATCCAACATAATTTCTGCAACCTGTTCATGTTGTTCGGCTAAGCTCATTGAGGCAACAACATCACCCTTTTGGGGGCCATAATCGCCAAATTGAGCATGGTTTGCACCTTCTATTCCAATAAATAGAGTGTCTGGTGGTAATAGGTGCTTTTTTTCATTAAAGTTATCGGTATTTGGATGATTATTCGCGGTGCTAAAAATAGAAATACCAGAAATGGTGTTATCTGATAAGTCAGCACTGTCGGGTGGATAAGAATCCCACAATGCGATGGTATCTATTCTTTTCGGGTTGTTCTCCGTGAATATAGCTGCAGATGCGCCACCTAATGAATGCCCAGCAATGATCCAAGTTGATATTTGCGGATAAGCGTCAATCACAGCATTGGCTGCACCTGTATTAAAAATAGCCAAGTTTAATGGCATGGGGGTGATAATTACCAATACACCTTCTTCTGCGATTCGATGCAAAATAGGCGCATAGGCGGTTGGTTCTACCAAGCCACCTGGATAAAAAATCAATCCAATCTCCGTATCCTGGACGGGTTCAAAAATAATCCATTTATCTTGAGTAATTCTTACCCTGTCAGTTGACTCAAGTGCGGACAATGCATCCTTTCTTGCTGGGTATGTTCCTGTTTTTGACCAAACCAGCATCCCCAAGACACCAATAATGATTATTGAAACAAAACCAATTAACGTATATTTTATAATCTTTTTTAAATTCATACACGCTCCAAAGAAAGTTCAAAATGGAATTATGTTAACGAATAACCGGCTTCAGGAAGGGAGTATATCTAGAATTTATAATCAGGATAAATAACCGTCACAAATCTTATTCCTGTTGTAAGCTGGCTTTAACAACTTCAATCAAACTGCCAGCCTTGTCTTCCGTGTACTCTCCAGTTGAACGCCAGTAAATATTACCCTCCCGATTAACTAGAAACAGATAAATGCTATTTTCACTTGTGATATCCAATGCGGGTTTTAATGCTTCCTTATCAAGATATAAGGTCACCGTGCGTTCTCGCGCTGTCTGATCGGGAATCCCTGCTCGCATGCCTTCATTAATGAAGGTACGGGAGAGTGAGGACATTTCATTGATCGTCGGGAACTCGTAGTAAATGAATCCTGGAAATGCTATTTCTGTCTCTTGAGCAAAGGGTAACCAGGTGTTAACAGTTATCTGTTGGTTTTGCTTAAAGGCAATAACTACAAGGTTAAGGTCTCCGTTAAAATCCCGCGGAAATTCTAATTCCAGCCTGTTTAAGTTAAATCCAGAAACAACTGGAAAATTCGTATCACCACCCGTGATCTGTAGTTTACTTTTCGATGGGGAAATTTGTATGTACAACCATATACCCCCAATTGCTAATCCAATTGACAATATAAATATTAATGTGGTCATTTTACACATCCTATTCTCTTTGATAATTATTTAGTTCTGTTTCACTCTTCCCTCTCGAAAAGTGAAGCGATCAAACCGAGCATCAAGATTACAAGGCGAGAACTGCTGTAATGATCCCTAGATCCCCATCAACTGCATAATGAGTCGGTCTCTGTAAATATTGAGGCTTGACCTAGATTAGCTCTACGCTTAACTGATTGATCAAGTGAAGATTCTTTTATCGAGTTCACAACGCAGGATATGAAATAATAAAGGGCAGTCCAGTTTATGAACAGCCCTTTATTTGTCAATTTAACAGATAATTTTCCTAAACGGGCGCTAGCGTTCCAGCAAAAATAATCCAGGCCAGTGTTGTCTTCGCCGTCAGACTGAGAATGATGTAGACGCGTTCTCCGAATAGATAATCTTTCCACCTGCCAACTTTCTTGTATTGCAGAACCATATTTATGGCGAAGATGTTGAAGAATACGAACAAGGTTGGTACGATGGCATAAACAAAAACTGGTGGTTTCGCATCCCCAGAATTGACCGCGCCGACAAAATACATTGTAATCACGATCCACGGCACAATCCCGGCGAAGCATCCATAGATGAACGCAGTCCAGTTTGTTTTCTCTGTTCTCTGATTATGAAGTTCCATCATGATTCCAAACAAATTCATGGATGCATTGAGGCTGAAAATTAATATCAACGCACCCAGATCCCATAATCCCACCAACATCCCAATCAAAACAATCATCCATGAAGAACTCAGCGCATATTCATAGAAGCGAACTGGATTCATCCCCTTCTCTAGATTTTGCACATAACGTTTGTAGCCAATCGTCGCCAGGTAAAAGTGAGCCACAGCCGATATCAATAGGAACACAGCGACTGCTGGTCCGAACAACAATTCGTATATCAAGGTTGGATTGGGAGCCAGGGACAGGTTCTCGACGTCAAAATTCAAGAAATACGTATAGACTGGATAGGTTGTATCATTGCTGAGAACGATCATCAGGATGCCCTGCAGCAGATGCAGAAAACCCATAATTAAATTAAAGCGACGTAAACCTTGATACGTTGTTTCTGGTCGCTTCAACTCAGGTGCACTTGCTTCATTGACTGCCATTTTTCTCTCCTTTAAAAAAAACGGAATCTGTCTAAATACTTCTGTGAAAAAATCTATTTCTGGAATTTTTCTGTTAATTCAACAAAGATTAATGGAAAATTAATGTTGATTATAATCCAAATACGAAGGTGATGGGAATTTCAAAAAACTAGAATCCACTATTGCGAAGGACCATTTTTCCTCATGATGCTGCTCCCTTTCTTAATCATGCAATAAAACTTTTAATTATTATTTTCCATAAGGTTTAAAACCACGAGGCGAATGCCGCATTCGTAGCCACGGGATGGCGTTTGTACTGCCTGCCATTAAAACTCAAATGAATTCATCAATTTGGAATGCTCAAGGCATACTGGGCTAGAGTTATTTCTTGGAATCCTTATGATGAAGTTAGAATACCTCAGTATTACTTGAGGGATATTGACAGGTTACCTATCATTCTGAGAAGCTATTCCTTCGAGACCCATAGCTCCCAATAATGGTTTTTGTACTATGTCATAAGGAAGGCGGTTCGGGGCTTATCCACGAAAGTTCTCAACTAGAGTATTTTATTTTGGAACAATCGAGCATCATCAAAAACGAGCTGAGAGTCGCCTTTCCTTCTTTATGTAAGTTGCATTTGTGTGCAGTTAATGTGCAGTTTGCATAGAATTTATAGAAATTATGGACACAAACGACATTTTTCCCCCGGTATATGAGACTCTAGAGACAATATAGACATAGATTTATGGGATAGACACAAACACAGGAGTCTTAAAATCCCCCGGTGGTAACACCGTGTGGGTTCGACCCCCACCCGCTCTACCAAACCTCGGAGAATTTCTCTCCGAGGTTTTTTGCTTAATCCAAAAGATCACAGGGGCACAAAACCAGTGCTCTTTCTCACTGATAACCGACCGGTACCCCTGGGATAACCAAGTTCAACCATCAGGTTTTATTTTTGACTGAAAAGTCTTTTTTATTCTTCCATCTTGTTTTGTCTAACATGTCATAAAACATTTCAGCCGTGATACCGATATGGTATAGAAGCAGAAGGTGTATTGCAGGGTATGATCATTCAAAGAACTGAATGCTGGAATTTGGAAGCAGAATGAAGAATAGGTTCAGGTTGATTAATGTGGTTTGTTAAATAAATTTTGATCGTTAGATATTCAATTCCTGGATGAAAGATAAAGCCCCTCAATTGACTCGGAGGGGCTTATTAAAATGTAGGCAAGAATTTGAGAGGGATTATGCTTTATTCAGAAAATAGACGGCCGGCTGACCTACTACTCCAGCTTTCTCCATCGCTTCCTTTAACTCAGGTGACTGTGCGTATTTCTGAGCGTTTTCTTGCGAATCCCAATCGATAATCGCGAAATATGTATTGGGATCGTTGGTATCCTGGAAAACTTGATCCGCGCCCCCGCCGAATGAAGCGCGCAAACCTGCAGCCTCATCATATACCTTTTTCCATGCCTGGAAATCCTTCACCTTTGCTTTTACTAACATGCTAACCATTTCTGTTCTCCTTATTACTAATATGATTTAGGTCACTCACTTTTATAAATCTCACGTTATCTCAGGTGATAGTAAGCGCACCCCTAGGTTGCCTGAGATAACTATAACATATAATAAGATAAATAGGGGGAAAATTGACCAATTACTTTTATGGTTCATTCATACTTTTGTTGGCAGGCAACATGTCGTTCATTATTCGCGTACGCTGATTCACCTGGATATACTCTGCCGATCAATTAGCTTAACCTCAGAAATACAGGCTTAGCTGATTCCCTCTTAATCTTTCTAACAGGATTTGAAACGTTACAATTAAAAGAGCAGATTGTCGCCTTTCCTTCCTTTTGTCTGGTGCATTTGTGTGCAGTTAATGTGCAGTTTGCATAGAATTTGTAGAAATTATAGACACAAGCGACATTTTTCCCCCGGTATATGAGACTCTAGGGACAATATGGACATAGATATACAGGATAGACACAAACGCAGGAGTCTTAAAATCCCTCGGTGGAAACACCGTGTGGGTTCGACTCCCACCCGCTCTACCAAACCTCGGAGAATTTCTCTCCGCGGTTTTTTTGTTTGCTAGATCATACTACAACATTCTTGCCTCTGCCTCCCCGATGCCCGACCGGTACCCCTGGGATACCGGTACCCCATCCGGGGCATAAACTTCAGGAATTTGCTATTCAATTGTAATGACCCCCTCTTTTGATGCCGGCCAACATCATTTATTACCATGTATTTACCAGACGGCTTTACTGAAGTGGATACTAAATTCACCAAATCATTGATTCAACTTGATCACACATTATTGTCGCAGTTTCTAGTCTGTTGACTTCCAATACTACGTATCTATAATATACATGATGATTACAGTTGGGTAGTCACTTAAACACAGGAGGAATGGATAATGAACACGAATGAGACCGGAAGCATGTTTGAGGACAGAAAGGTGAATGTGAAGGCCAAGCTCGCTTTACTATGGGTAGCCCTGATGTTCTTCTATATTTATAACGATCTGTTCTCAATCTGGCAGCCAGGGCACGTAGCGCAACTGGTAGAGGGACAGTTGGAAGGCGTACAGTTCACTCAAACACTCCTGTTCGGTGCGGCCGTGCTAATGGCGTTTCCTAGCTTCATGGTCCTACTGTCCCTTACGTTGAAGGCCAGAGCTAATCGCTTGGTGAACATCGTCGTAGGCATTTTCCATGTCCTTGTCCTAGTTGGCACGCAGTTTGTGGGCGAGGGCGAGACTTGGTTTTATTGGAGGTTCTATGAGCTTCTGCAAGTCTTGTTCCTCGCGCTCATCATCTGGACCGCATGGAAGTGGCCAAAACAGGAAGCATGAGCCGATTCCATCGTTCCACTGTGCATCACCCCCGGACAGAGCGCTCGGGAAGCTGAAGGAATCCATCCTGGGATTTCTCACTTTAGCACCTGATCAATTGTATTGCTCTGGAGGTTATAAAAATGACGAATAAACAGACCATCCTGATTGCTGGAGCAACAGGAAACATTGGGGGAGGAGCTGCGGTTGCGCTGGCAAAGCGTGGTGCCAGGGTTGTGGTGCTCGGGCGTAAGCTCGAGCGATTAGAAGCCAGGGCAGATTATATCCGTGCTGCTTTATCTGAAGCGCAGATCGATTATCGGGAGACAGACATTGCCACGCTGGTAATCGACTTCTCTGATATGGAGTCAGTAAGGCTCGCAGCTGCGGAGGCTATGGACCGGTTTCCGATGATACATGGACTGATACTATCTGCTGTCGCCTTAGTCCAAAATGGCCCGAACATCCTGCCCAGCGGTCATGAGTTGATGTTTGCTACGAACGTGATGGGTCCGTTTCTGTTCACCCAGCTGTTGTTAGAGAGGATGGAGCAATCAGACGGATTGGTCCTTCATGTCATTAATATGTCCAATAAAGAGCTCGACTGGGATGATCTTGAAAGCATCAAAAATCACAAGACTGAGACTGCGTACGAAAGGACCAAGATGATGCACCGAGTGATTGCTGCGGAGTTGGCTCGACGATATGCTGGAAGGATCTCCTCGGTAGCATTCGATCCCTCGAAATACATAAAACAGATCCCGGTAACGTTCATCATCGATAAAACAGATCCCGAGTTGGAAAAAAGGTGGCCTACCGGATTTTTGGGTTTCTTCTGGAAGGTGATAACGCTACTTATTGCAAAGCCACCTGCGGTCGCGGGTGAGCCCATTGCGGATCTGATGCTTTCGAATAAAGATCGTAGTGCAATCAATGGAGCCTTGTTCCAACTGGATAAACGCGTTGAAAAGCCTGACAAGGCAATGAATGACGAGGAAATGGGGCGTAGGTTGTGGGATGAGCTGATGCTACTAACAGGACTAACACCTGCTGGAGAGATGGAGCAGGCTAACAACTCGCTGGAGCGGACTGGGGAGCCTGCTCCGCGAGCGAAAGTCGGTGACGATGGCTGAGTCAGTCGAGGGTTGTGAGGTATCTTGCCCCGGCCGCTCAGCTCGAGGCAGTTTAGCGGGTGAGATGCAATATGGAAAATCAACCTAAGACAATAACCCCTCGTACTATCCTCCTAGTATTGTTTTTTGTAATTGTCATACCATTCCTGCCACTGTTAATCTCCCGGGACTGGGATTGGTGGGAAGCCTGGGTATATGCCATCATCAGCACATTAGGCTTTGCGATCAGCCGGGTTCTAGCTGCACGACGCCATCCAGACCTGCTCGCTGAACGCGCCCGCTTCTTGCAGCATGATGATGCCAAATCCTGGGATAAATATTTGTCCCCTTTGGTCGGGCTTGGCGGCGGTTTGATACCACTGGTTGCCGGACTGGATGCATTGTTTAACTGGTCGCCCTCATTCAGCATGCCGGTGAAAATTCTGGCGTTGGTCTTCATCCTGGCTGGATATGCTCTGGGATCGTATGCCTTGATCGAAAATCGCTTTTTCTCTGGTATGGTGCGCATCCAGACCGATCGCGGCCACCAGGTTGTGTCGAGTGGTCCCTACCGCTGGATGCGGCACCCAGGTTACGCCGGAGCGTTGCTGACTTATCTGGCTACGCCTTTCTTTCTTGATTCAAGATGGGCTTTCCTTCCAGCAATATTTCTCACGATTGTTTTGTTAATCCGCACCAGTTTGGAAGATAAGGCATTGCAGGATGAATTAGAAGGATACCGTGATTATTCAAGACGGGTACGCTTCCTTTTGGTACCAGGGATATGGTGATTTTCTCCGGTTTGAGTGGATCGCTGGAAAAGCGCTGATCATGACTAACGACCACATATACACCGAGATAGTTACTTCAAACAGGACAGAGGCAATCTTCCTGGCGCTCACTATCCTCTTCTTCTTGCTGCTAACCTGGCGCATGAACGCTGGTATTGTAGATCTTCTCGCGGCTGTTTTTTTCTGTCTTTTCGGTTTATTCCTTTTCTACTCGGTAAACTACAGAACGCTCATTATCCGTCTCACCCATGAGTCGCTCAAACTCACATTTGGCATTTTTACATGGATCGTGCCATTAGATAATATTGAAGAATGCCGTCTCGATGAACTACCGAATTTGATGAGAATGGGGGGCGCAGGGATACACTTTATGAGTATTCGGAAAAGATACCGCGCTTCGTTCAATTTCCTGGAGCATCCCAGGGTTGTGGTCGCGTTCAAGAAGAAAAGAGGACCTGTGCAGGACATATCCTTTTCAACGCGCCAGCCAGATGATGTTATACAGCTCATCCAAGAAGCTGTATCTGCAATCAGTAACACCTAACATGAACGTCCAGTCGATTAATTTTCCACTTCGCTTCACGCGATCAGCTGACGTAATCCATATGGATAATTTGGTCTGAGAGTCGCCTCTCCCTCTTTATGCTCATTGCATTTGTGTGCAGTTAATGTGCAGTTTGCATAGAATTTGTAGAAATTATAGACACAAGCGACATTTTTCCCCCGGTATATGAGACTCTAGAGACAATATAGACATAGATTTATGGGATAAACACGAACATAGAAGTCTTAAAATCCCTCGGTGGAAACACCATGTGGGTTCGACTCCCACCCGCTCTACAGAGCCTCGGAGGAAGTTTCTCCGAGGTTTTTGGATTAATTACGCGATAGACATAGCAAAGCTAAAGGACACGAAGCATGTGACCTATCTACCTGATGCCCGACCGGTACCCCTGGGATACCGGTACCCTGCGAGAACAGGTGTTAGGGAACGCTTTATTCAGTTGTAAATGTACCTCCTTGATTAATCGCCTGAAATTGCTACCAAATTGATGCCCGTAACGGTTTCAGTAACGTTTTCGTTACGGTAATTGTTTATTATTTGAATAAATTTGCGGTAGGTTCTAATTTATCAGGTACAAATCCTCAAATATCCAAGAGGTAATATTTCACCAAAAGTTCAAGTTTGACGAGAAACCCAATTACCCAGAAAATTAGGCGGATAATACTATGGATAAAACCAGTGATATCTCAGATAATAGAAGCAATCTAACCAATCTGGCCGTAGATGGTTTGATTTATGGCCTGGTGAGTGGCGTGGCGATGTATCTCAGTCTGGCAGCCTTCGCTTTGCTCTCAGGTGAATCACCAGTGGTAGTGGCAAGTCATTTCAGTACAGGTGAGCTGACCTCACCATGGCTGGGGCTGTTTGGCCACTTAGCCGTTTCAGCAATATATGGTGCTTTATTTGGAGCACTGATCTGGCCTTTACTGAAACGTGCCTCGGATCGAAAAATTGTAATCTGGCTTGGTGGGCTGGCTTATGCCGCGATTCTGTTACTCCTGGCGCAATTTGCGATCCTGCCGAACACAAACTCCCCTCTCGATATTCTTCCATACTGGCATTGGGTGATCGCGCACGGGGTGTACGGACTTGTGCTGGGAGGCTTATTTTCCAGGCTATGACCGGTAGAGCGGTTTTGCGCATGGTGCAAGACACCATACAGCCAGATCGGATTATTTTTAGACTGAGACAGGATTGGTGATGGCTCTGTAACATGATATTGATGAAGCGGAGGCTTACACAATGAGAACACAGAAACAAACCTTCCTTATTTGGGGTATTGGCTTGCTGAGCATGGGGATGTTGCTGGTTGCGTCATTTGCGGATGGAATTCAAATCAATACAGTCGATCCTGATGTTTTCGCACCGTTCGCCCTATCCTACCTCATTGTGGGAGGTTTGATCGCCTCTCGCCATCCTGAGAACTCGATCGGCTGGTTTCTTCTAGCTGGGTTGTTCACCCTTTCTGCCCAGGAGTTCATGCGCTGGTATGCGAACATGGGACTTGAGATGCAACCAGGCTCGTTACCTGCCGTGGAAGTATTTGCTGCCCTGACAAACGGGATGGAATATATCGGATACACACTGCTTTTAATTTTCCCTTTCTTACTTTTTCCCACCGGGCGACTTTTATCTCAGCGCTGGCTTCCGGTCCTCTGGTTGGCTTGGTTCGCCGTCATCATACAATTCCTGGAGGTATTTCGTCCAGGACCGCTGGATTACTTCCCTGAGTGGGATAACCCGCTAGGGATCGAGCAGCTGGCAGGTTATTATGAAATTAGCGGCGCATTGATCGATATATTGATTGCAGCATTATTCTTCATCTGCTCCGTCCTGCTTATATTACGCTACCGCAGGGCTGCTGTGATCGAACGTCAGCAGATCAAGTGGTTTGCCTTTGCTGCGAGCATAGTTTCTGTTGGTCTTATTATTTCCCTGATTTTGACGCCGCTACCACCGATGGTTGAAACTGTGCTTGGGCTTTCCATCTACTCCAGCCTGCTGCTGGCATACGCCATAGCGATCCTCAGATACAACTTATGGGATATCGACCTGATCATCCGTCGCACGCTACAGTACACTCTGTTAACTGGGCTGCTGGCGCTGGTGTATTTTGGAACGATTTTGGTGTTGCAAAATCTCGTGGTTAGGCTTACAGGCCAAGGATCGCCTGTTGTAATTGTGATTTCAACTCTAACTATTGCATCTCTCTTCAATCCTCTCCGCACCCGTGTACAGGAATTTATTGACCGCCGCTTTTACCGCCAGAAGTACGACGCTGGGCGTGCCCTCGCCCAATTCGCTGTTATTGCTCGTGATGAAGTAGACTTGGACAATCTCACCATTTCGCTGTTGGATGTGGTTCAGGAAACGCTCCAGCCTGAAGCAACCTCATTATGGCTCATTTCTTCCCAGGATGACTGATCACTGGTGCTGAAAATCAGCATTTCATTTATGAATTTGATTTCTTTATGATCATCCGTGACATAGCTCTTATGGGTAATTAGACGCAAAGTTATTGGTTTTATTCAATCCCAGATGAACATTTGCCGGACAAACTTTAATTTCATTCATTCTATGTTTCTGGTTGTAATCAATTTTGGAGATAAAGAGTATTAATGAAGGAGAAACCAGATATGGGAAAAGATAACCAAGCGGTAAATGGTGTTCAAGAGGAGCAATCCTCTCTAAAGTTAAAGGATGGTTCGCGTGTTGCTGTGATTGGAGGAGGTCCAGCGGGCACTTTCTTCGCCATTTTTTTGCTGGATATGGCAGAGCGAGCTGAGCTGGAAATTTCCGTTGACATCTACGAGCCGCGCGATTTCCTCAACCCGGGCCCAGCGGGGTGTAACATGTGTGCTGGCATTGTCTCTGAAACCCTGGTCCAGATGTTAGCCGCTGAAGGTATCAACCTGCCCGGATCTGTGGTGCAGCGCGCTATCGATTCATACGTCCTGCATATGGATGTTGGCAGTGTAAAAATTGATACGCCGCTTAAGGAAAAACGGATCGCAACAGTTTATCGTGGCGCCGGTCCACGGGATTTGAAAGAATTCAATTACATCGGATTGGATAAGCATCTGTTGCAACTGGCACTCGAGAGAGGAGCTGTTCTGATCAATGAGCGGGTGAATGAAGTGACCTTAGTCGATGGCTATCCCGTGGTGAAAACCCGCAATTCTGAGGGACAAATTTATGATCTGGTCACCGCGACCACGGGAGTAAATTCACCAGCCGTAAAGATGTTCGAAAAACTGAACACCGGCTACACTGCACCTGAATCCACTAAGACTTATCTGCGGGAATACTACCTTGGGCACGAGGCGGTCACCAATACAATCGGAAATGCGGTCCAGATCTTCCTGCTCGACATCCCACGGCTCAAGTTCGCAATGATAATCCCGAAAGGCGATTATGTGACTGTTTGCCTGCTGGGCGAACAGATCGATACGGAATTAGTGCAGTCATTCCTCAACTCGCCGGAGGTTAAAAATTGCCTGCCACCCTCCCTGGTCGCTGAAAAATTTTCCTGTCAATGTTCTCCGCGGATGAACACCCTTGGAGCCAAACACCCCTACGGTGATCGGATAGTATTCATCGGGGACGCAGCTGCCGCACGGCTACTTAAAGATGGTATCGGTTCAGCGTATCGCACGGCAAAGATCGCAGCATCGACTGCAATATTTCATGGTGTCTCAGCGCATGATTTCGCCACTTACTACCAGCCAGCATGCGATAAAGTGGAATACGACAATGATATCGGCCGCCTCATCTTCTGGGCGGTCACCAAATTGCAGAAACTTCGTTTCGCTCGCAAAGGTATGCTGCGAATGATTTTGAACGAGCAAAGTAAACCCGGTTCAACTTTACGAATGAGCACTGTTCAATGGGACATGTACACTGGCAGCGGATCATACAAGGAGATCTTTATGCGTTTAATAAATCCAGCTTTCCTTCTCACACTCGGCAAGGATATGTTGAGCTCCATCTTTTCAAAGGATTCTGATATCCGACAAGTCTCCCATTCTACACCTGAGGAGAAGGAGATGACCGGTATTGAGCGCGCCAAACTTGGCAAGCGCTACCAACCAGGTGATACGCTCATCAAGCAAGGTGAGGTTGTAGATTCAATGCTGGTTATCCAGGAAGGCCAGGTAGCTCTAATGCGTGAACAGGATGGAGAGGAGGTATTCCTGGGAGTACGAAGCTCTGGGGAAGTACTGGGGGAGAACGCACTCTTCGAGAAGGAGGTACATACAGCGAACGTGCGCGCCCTCAGCGAAGTGCGGGTGGTCACCATTGATAAAGATAATTTCAATCTCAGGATTCATGATGATCCATCGCTTGGCTACCAGCTTTTCAAACTGAGCTCACGTCGCATTCACGAATTAAGCCAGCAGGTTACGATGTTAAACCAGGAGATTGACCGCTTAACGCAAACCAGCCATGACTAAATCGGCTATCACAAAGATGGTCGCCTGCGCCGGTATCGAGGTGGAGGAGGCAGATAATGTTAATGTCCTTTCCCCTACTCCGTAACGTTCGTAAGCAGATGGAAGCAAACTTATTTTGCATCTCGTAAGCCAGAGTAATCTCATCGGTCTGTTAAATCTGGGATCCTGCATACGCAAACAAAAATACTCGAGTGATAATTTCCGCTTGCTAAAAAACCTAGTCACACCGGCTTTTCCCACATTGCGCGTGACCCAGCTTATCAAACAGCAACAACTCCAAGCACAAGAAAGGGAGCGCATTCATTCGAATTACGGATCACCAGTTTCTGAGACTTTCAATACACGATGTTTGGTCAGTATCATTATCACCCTGCTTATCCATTGCACCAATCGTCAATGACCTTATGTGAATTCCACGTTCGACCATTTCTCTCTCATCGTGCCATCTCGCAATCGTGGATGAAGAACCAGGCGGGGCTATTGCTCTATTGTTATCCATTGCCTCTCGCTTTCTTCAACTGATTGACACTGCTCTGGCAAATTTTGCAAGGCCGATAGCGATCATATACCTCGCTGTCACAGAACTCGCAACGTTCAAGGATGCGGACTTAAATCATGTATATCACCTCCTTTCGTCGAAAAAAGCCCATCTCGATTGAGACGGGTTGATAAGCCATGCTTTAACCTTCAGTATGCGGGGCACAGGCACCCCTTCCGGGGCATAAACTTCAGGGATTAGGTTCACTTTTAATTACCCCCCCATGTTCACTTTTGATGTCGGCCAACATCCTTTATAACCACTTGTCCACCGGACGGGGGTGATTCTACCGCCATGAAGTTGGAGGTCATCCATTTATTGAGAAACACACTAATCACATGCTTTTCTAGCGAAAAGAGCGCGTTTATACTTGTATATGAAGGAAGTAGCTTCTATAATGATTAGTGCTATTTTTCCTTATATACTGAGAATCCAAAATATATACAGGAGAGTAATCATGTCTATGCCATCCCCCCTCTCCGATCCGCGATGTGGGACCCCGCATGAAAGGAGATATATATTATGTACACTTCTAAGCGGCGTCAGGGTTCTTTCTTCTTATTCACCAGCGCTATCCTCATCATATCAATGCTGGTCGGATGCGGCCCATCGACTGAGGTTCTAGAAGCGGTCGATTACACACCGCTGCCCGGGGATGACTGGGAGGTGTCGACACCCGCAGAGCAGGGGCTGGATCCGATGCTGGTGGCGGAGTTCTATCACAATGCGGCTGAATTGGAGACCCTCTATGGGCTACTGGTGATCAAGAACGGGCACCTGATCGCTGAAGGGTACTTCAATGAAGGGTCGGTTGAGCAATTGTCCGCTCGGCAATCGGTGACGAAAAGTTATACCTCATCCTTGGTCGGGATTGCGCTGGATCAAGGCTGCCTATCAAGCGTGGACCAGAAGATGATGGATTTCTTCCCCGAATTTACCGATCAAATCACGGACCCGAGGAAGGATCAGATCACGATCAAGGATCTGTTGCAGATGCGCGCAGGATATCCCGATGAGGAGCTTACGCCTCCTTATCTTGATATTCTTTTTTTCATCGATAATTGGTATTGGACGTCCCATATCGTTGATTTTCCTCTCATCAGTGATCCGGGAACCGAGTTTAATTACAGCAATCTGACGTCCCATATCCTGGGGATCATTGTGGCACGGGCATGCGATACAGATCTCAAATCGTACGCTCAGGAGCACCTTTTCTCGCCGTTAAACGCGCAGGTGGGCGATTGGAGCACCCTGGCAGATGGCTACAACTTTGGCTGTATTGAAATCTACGTTACGGCTCGTGATATGGCTAAGTTCGGCTTGTTATATCTCAACGATGGTGAATACGAGGGGAACCAGGTCATTTCATCCGATTGGGTCAGGGATTCACTGCAAAGGTACTCGGAAGGCTTTAGATCCAGCTACGGTTCCTTTCGAGACCTCGGGTATGGCTATCAGTGGTGGTCCGGCAGGGTGGGCGACCGTCATTTCAAGTACGCGTCGGGTCATGGCGGAAATTACATTATCCTGATAGATGAGCTTGATATGATTATCGTAACTACCGCTGATCCATTGAAAGGTCCTGAATTAGCGGCGGAGGGAGGCTGGAAATACGAAGGGGCTATCAACAAGCTGGTGGGAAAGTTCATCAATTCCTTGCCGACGGAGTGACGAGCCAGCCAGTGTGACGCTCCGGCTGGCTAACAACGCGCGGGAATGGATTTACAGCCCTTGTTTTTACATCCAAATCTGCTACGGTGTTCGAATTGGACATCATCTACCCTGGCAAGGTACATAGATTATGGGGTTGTTGTAACTGGCAGCCCCTTTTTGCTGGCATGGACTCAGCTCCCCTGGTGGACAGAACCACAAGATACAGGTGGCACGAGAGCCTGCACCCTGCTCCCCTGGTGCCCGACCGGTACCCCATCCGGGGCATAAACTACAGGGATTAGCTATTCAATTTCGAAGATCCCCATGTTCACTTTTGATGTCGGCCTACATCTTTTCTAACCACGTGTCCACTGCACGGGGGAAAATATTACAGCTTGCAGGTGTAGATCTTACTTTGATTAAGTTCCACACTTGTCATCCAACTTTCCAACGGTTTGGGCGCGTTTGTATTTGTGCAAAAAGGGACTATCCTATATACTGACATTAGCTTACAAACACAATGTAACTGATTGTAAGAATGCATTTAGTAATATAACCCCCCCCGTTTGTTAACAAATTGGGGGGGACTTGTATTATATTCAGGTGTGTGTGGGGGAGGACGCTTGAAATTCTCATTCTCAAAACCAACCCCGATGCGCAGTGCGCGATCAGAGTGCCATTTTCACTTATTGAGGTGCAGGACAAACGCCCAACCCTCACCTTCAGCCGTTGATCCTTCAGCCAGGGGAAAGCTCAGGTTCGATTGGTGGGAACCAGACCAGGGATAATCCCCGGAGAAACCTTCCGCCCGCACTTCAAGCATTTGCTCTCCACTCATATCAATAACAAAATTAAGCTCTTCACTTCCTTCATCGCCCACACACTCACCACCAATCGTGGTGTCCATTTCTAAACGAACTGTATAGGTACCCCATTCCTCGGCAAGGACTTCTTGATAGAATATTGGTCCACCACCCTGAATGGAATGTACTCCACCATTGGACTGGACAGTAAATGGGATCACACCGACTGCAAATGGCTCTAATCCTGCTGCCTCTGCAGGGCCGACCAAAACCAGCATCTCAAGCTCCCCGCTCAGGCCTTGACAGCGACTTACCACCTCAGGAGTCGGCTCTAAAAGTGGCCCGCCCCCTCCAGGCGGGGTAGGAGTAGGAGTTGCTGTCGGTGGCAGACTGGGATCAGATGTCTGGCTGCAGGCTACCATAACAATCATGAAACTTAGAATCCAAATCATTACCCATCCTTGGCTGCGAATGCTGTTCATAGTGGACTCCTGTCCTGATACTAGATTAAAACAGTTGACTCGCAATTGCAACTACGTTTATTCAGAATGTTGCTTTTGCTTTACGGAATATACTATAAATTGAACACTTTATTGCCGGTATTTGTTTTTTTGTAAATCAAGCAACTTTCTTGGGTTTCTTGAGCATCAAACTCACCATAATTTGGTGAACCTTGCATACAATAAACCAAGGCATCAACAATAATTTGCCTGAAGTAATATCTTTCCCTTATTTAAACTTCTATCACCTACCTGGCCTGGCTTCCTGGGAGCTACCATCACTTAGTCAAATGCTGTAAACCTTGCCCACAGCGGTTTTAGATATTCATTCAACCGCCAGAGTTTCAAACCGCCCCGTACATTTGCATTGTGATTAGGTTGCCGTGCGGATGGCTACAGGATATGGGTGGCACAATTCCACACATCCTGCTCCCTGATGCACGATCGGCACCCCTAGTGCACCGGTACCCCATCCGGGGCATAAACTACAGGGATTAGGTGTTCAATTGTAATGACCCCCCTCTTTTGATGCTGGCGGACATCATTTATAACCACGTGTCTACCGGACGGGGGAGATTTTATTGAAGGCAAAGGCCTTTCTTTTGTTGATGAACAAACTTTACACAAATTAGGTTGCTGTATAATGTTCAAAAGAAGGATTATTGCACTAAGACGTTTGTTCATCAATTCAATATACGACCTGCGTAGACTTGAGTCACTTCTAAAACCAAACAGTTAGGCCGAGGAGGGTGCGATGAATCGCAGAATATTGTTGTCGCAAATGATTGGCTTGACGACGGTTTTACTGATATTGGTCGCATGCGGCACACCCCAACCAACACCTACACCTTCGCAACTAACAACGACCCCCACGATTGTTCCCCCGACGGCGACACCCACCCCAGTAATTACGCCCACGTCAAGCGGGCCGGATTATTGGCCTATCGAGGGTTGGCGAACCACGACGCCCGAGGAGCAAGGGATGGACTCGGATATGCTGGCGAAAATGCTTGAGCTTATCCAGGAACAGAACTATGACATTCACAGTGTGACCATCATCCGCAATGGTTACATGGTGGCAGACGCGACCATTTATCCTTACGATCCAGGTTCAAAGCATATCATCCACTCCTGCACAAAGAGCATCACCTCTGCTTTGATCGGCATCGCTATTGAGCAAGGGTACATTGAGAGCGTGAAGCAACCTGTCTTGAGCTTCTTCCCAGAGCGAACTGTAGCCAACCTTGATGCGAACAAGGAGGCCATGACACTTGAACATCTATTGATGATGGCCTCTGGTTTGGAATGCCGAGATTCCTATCTTTACGGCTGGCTTGGCCTGTTTGAAATGATGCAAACGGATGACTGGGTTCAGTTTATGCTCGATCTTCCGATGGCGGAGCCCCCTGGGACTCGGTTTGAATACTGCAATGGCGCTTCTTTTCTGCTCTCAGCCATCATCCAGGAAAAGACCGGAATGAGCGCTGCCGCGTTTGCTGAAGAGCATCTCTTTGACCCCCTGGGCATCTCCGATGTGGCATGGCCCGCAAACTCCCAAGGAATCACTATCGGATGGGGTGAACTGCGGATGAGGCCCCACGATATGGCGAAAATTGGCTATCTCTACCTGAACAATGGGCAGTGGAACGGCGAGCAGATCATACCGGCAGACTGGGTTACCACTTCCACACATAGACAAATCGCCGCAACCTTTACGCCTGGATACGGATACCAATGGTGGGTTGCGGGTGACAATATCTATATGGCTCTGGGTCTTGCCGGACAATACATCATCGTTGCCCCTGAACTAGATTTGGTCGTGGTGTTCACCAGTAATTTGGAAGACAACACCATCCCATTTGGTTTGCTATACGACTTCATCATCCCCACAGCAAAGGCGCCTATCCCAATAGCCCCCAACCCTGATGGTGTAAAGCTTCTTGAATCCAAGATCCAACAAGTTGCGCTGAGCCAGGAAGTACCTGAACCGGTACCACCTTTACCAGAGATAGCTCAGAGGGTGACGGGACAGACGTATATATTGGATCCCAATCCGCTTGGATTTTTGTCCGTTTCCTTGACTTTTCAGGAGGAAGCGGAAGCATTGATGAGCGTTACACCAAGCCCCGATGAACTGCAGCAGGCATATGGAGAATATAGGCAGTACTGGAATGATAAAAAGGAATGGCCAATCGGTCTGGATAATGTCTACCGCTTCACCCCTTATTATTACGGGATTCCAATGGCCCACAAAGGTTGGTGGATCAACGAGGAAATATTTGACATCCATGCAGATTTCATAGGAAACACGGGGCGACAGCGATTAGAGTTCACCTTTGATGGTGACAAAGTGGAAATGCTAATACTAGATGGTCTAGAGGCAGGAACACGCATCAGCGGCAAGCTGGAAGAGTGAGGTTGGTGGGATGATCAGCACAGTATGAAATGTGGTGGACATACTCTAACTTGGAATAATACACAATTAATGGGGCTGTCGTAACTGGCAGCCTCTTTTTGTTTGACTGGATTAACCTCCATCGGTGGACTGTGTAACAAGTTACATACAGCTCTAGTATCTGGTTCCTGCTCCCCGCTACCCGGGAGGTATCCTACGGGATTACTGATCCCATTCGGGGACAGGTGTTCGGGAATCAAATATTCAATTGTAAAGGCCCCCCGTAGGTTCACTTTGAGTATTACGTAATACTATATATGACCAGGTCACAAATCCGCGGGGGGGTATTAGGAATGAAAATGGTTTCACATCTCCCCCAACCGTTCTTCAAGTACCTTGATATAGCCCGGCGCGCCCATCTCAGTGATCACATCAAGTGATTGTTTATAGATATCTCGTGCCCGTTCCAGGTCGCCTGGTTCGTTACGGGCTCCAGGAGTCATATGGCTTCCAATCCTCGGGTTGATAGATTCCAGCTAATTCTATCAACCGCTCTTTATAGTTCTAATACCCATATCCCATAAAGTGTATAGTATGTCCTGGACAGCGCACATATTCAATTTGACCGATGGCAATTCGCAATCTATAATCAATATACAAATATTGGTTATCGTTGTCCACAAAATTGGGGCGGCTAGTGACAAATCCATTGATTTACCAAGCTACCGAAAGTACCCTGGTTCGCTCCCGGGCATCCCTTCGGTTTTATTATTGGGTGGGTTACCTTTATTACCGGTGGGCTTGAGCGAGATGTCCTTCTTTTTTCAGATGAATCATCTTTAGTCGGAATAATTGGATCATTTTTATTGGTAATGGGTCGATCTGCGGCCTAAGCTTACCAATGGATATCAACCCTCAATGGGTTTTTGATCGATTCCTCAGTCCCTTAATAACAAAAGAATTCCTGGAAATTGGCACTTTTTGGCAGTTATTGTCCTTGATTTGGCAGTTCTCATTGGAGATAATCACATTACCTGACAGAAGCCATGTCAAATTAGGAGGGTAAACAATGAACCAAAAGAAAACATCAGGAATATTCCTAGGGGGGTTCTTAATTACCATAATACTGGTTGCCTGTGGTAGATCCCAGGATGATCTGGATGCTACAGCCACACAGGCTGCAGTTGAGCAGTTTGTTACCCAGACAGGTGAAGCTCCCAAATCTACACCCATACCTACAAGGATGCCATCTCCAAAGCCCGTCACCCCAACGGCCACACGACAATTTGTGGTCGAGCAGGTGATGATCCCACCCTGTACGGGGGGAGAATCGAGCGATACAACGATATTTAATGAACTGATTGATTCGCTGGCGCTAAATCTATTCGAAGCAGATAGCTACCGTTACCATACACTGTATCGTTATACAGCGAAGGACGGCTACGCCGATGATGATCTATCGATTGATGTGAAGGGGGCTCACAGTAGCCTGCCCACCTCTAACGATGAGGGTTTTATTTACCCGTCTCAGACCTATGAGCGCTCACATGTCGCTCTGACAGACCTTACGACCATGTCAAACACAGAATTGATCGTCACCGGTGATGGGCTCTGGCTGCGTGCGACAGATGACCCTGGCTGGATGGCCCTTGATTCCGCCACCTCCGCCGACATGTTCAATCTGATGGATATGTTTTCGCCACCACTGGTGCTGTCCTTCATGATCGGAGGTGGAGGCCTTGCGCCTGGCGTCTGGGCTGCAGAGCCCACCATGGCGCAGGTCGAAACTCTCTCTGGTCAGGAAGTAATACACCGCTGCTGGCTCTTGCCTGAAGTTGATGATGGTATCAACGCCTATCTTATCCACTACGAAAGCATCTACACCTTCCTCAACAATGCCGAAATTCATCTCTGGACAGCCGAGGACGACACACAGCTCGTCCGGCTGGCCCTTGCGGGGGATCATGTCGGAGAACGACTTGGAGAATACGAAGGGGAAATGCACGACACACCGCCCGACTTCCTTTTGTGGATGGAGATATCCGATCTGGGCCAGCCGGTCGAAATCACAGCGCCGGACCGCGGTGAGATCACTCTGACCATCACCACAGACTCTGGGCCAACCGATACAGTTTCGGCACCCATTAACGAATTTCCACTACCTGCCGACGCAGAGCTGGTCGGCGTATTTGGCGATTCGGATACCACGCCCATGGTTCCGCGCGAGTACAGTTGGCTGTACTTCGATCTACGGTATGGTGTGCTCAATTACTACTATGGGTCAGGCTGGTATGACACCCCGGAAGATCGTGCCGAGCGGAATACCCGTCACCCCGGCGAGGAGAAAACACCCCATACCCATCGGCGGAGTAATGTCACCGATTTCGGTCATTCGTACA
>Ga0209742_10000253_pt1 | contig 29817 bp, 26 predicted proteins | sample DeeMarSeWOR38_10_FD_187462 | JGI IMG/M metagenome (GOLD analysis project Ga0209742, IMG submission 187462) | Marine sediment microbial communities from White Oak River estuary, North Carolina - WOR-3-8_10 (SPAdes) (version 2) | ecosystem: Environmental > Aquatic > Marine > Intertidal zone >... | reverse complement strand
CCCGCCCCGACTTCAGTTGCAGCATCCAACAACCTTGGTGGATTCCGGTAGCGAAGCCGACGTGCCCGCGAAGGGTCTGCGTAACTGTTGAACGAACTTGGTCAGACGGGGGCCCAGAGTCGATTGGGTACTCTCGGCACGCATCAGCCAGACCAGCCCGATACGCATGCCGGTACCAATACCGATTACCGCGAGCAGCGCGGATATAGAAAGGGTGGACATGCCCGTCAAACCTTGTCCGATGTTGCAACCGCCGGCAAACACGGCACCGACTCCGACGAAGCCTCCGCCAACGACGGCGCGAACGAGTTCGCCCGGGCGAATACCGACCCAGCGGAATTGGCGACGAACCAGAGCGCTCACCACAGCACCACCGAGCACGCCCAGGATAAGGGCCAGGTGAAACCCGCTGCCGCGCTGCTCACCGGTAGTAACGAGCTGCGTCGTCTGCGCCAATGGACCCACGAAGGTCATGGAAACCGGGCGGACCGTTCCCTCGAACGGGTCCTGGGCCAGTGACCCGCTGATCCACCAGCCGCCAACGACAAGCGCTCCGACAACCACCCCGGCGAGCAGGAGCCCGACGCTGGCTCCGCGCCGGACGGTCGCGATGATGGCGAGCACGCATGCGGTAGCGAAGAGCGCCGCTGCCCAACCGTGCGACAGCCCGAGAAACGTTGCGATGGAGGCATCGCCCGAAGCGGGACCAACGGCAAACACGTTGTGCAGCTGCACACGCACCGGTTCCAGCACGCCGTAGGCGCAGGCGGCCCCACCAATGCCCGCGGCGACCAGCGCCACCACGGCGCCAAGGCTTCCTTCGGCGCTCCGCACGAGCAGGCGCCCGGCGCAACCGCCGGCGAGCACCGCACCGAAACCGAACAATGTTCCGCCGGCAAGGGCGCCGAACCAGTCGATTCGACCACTGCGGAATCCGGTTTCGGCGATCGGCACGAGACCCGTGAGCTCCAGCGTGGCGGTACCGACCACAGCAACCGCGACGGCCGCAAGATAGGCGTGCGCCTGTCGCAGGTCGCGCATCAACACCCAATTGGAGACCGCCGCCAGCACACAGAAGCGCGAGCGCTGTGCCACGGCACCAAACAGCAGGCCAATAACAAGGCCGCCGCCAATCAACCACAGATTAAGTTCCTGGACCATGATCCTTCTCCTGTTCGGTTTCGTTGCGTCTTCAGCGATCGCCGCAACCGATTACTCTCCTGCAACACGCGGCACCGACGGCGCCAGGCGTTGCAGGAGTTGCCCTTGGGTGTTTGTGGTTGTTTTGTCGAGCATGGCGTGTATATCCGGTTCTTCCGCGCGGCCGACTCCTAGCAACCGTCGTCGTCCAGGTCGGACATGCTGTACTCGGGTGCAGCAGCCGATGACTCGCCGGCCATGCTCGGCGCGATGGACAGGGTTAGCAGGAAGGCAGCAAACAGACTTGCGATCAGGTTCTTCATGGCGCGTCTCCTTTTTCAGTGTCTCGATCGGCTCTCGTACCGCCGCCGATTTCAGCGGGCCCTCGTTTTCTCCGAGTGCAAGCCCATTGTTGGCGCAAAATCGACGCAAAAATATTGGACTCGCGCATTGAGACGAACGTGGGAAGTCCCGCGCGATGTCGCCGGGGGGGTGGGCCCTAAATGCCTTGTTTCCCAGCGGGAAAACGGCTGTAATGTCCAGGTCGTAATACCTTCGTCTCAAGCGTTTTCCCAAGGCCCGGAGGGACGCCCCGGTGAAAATCCTGGTTGCGGATGACCATGCGCTTATTCGCGACGCGTTGCGCCACCTCCTGACTCAGCTCGATCCATCGGCGCTCGTGCAGGAATCACCCGACTGCGATGGCGCGCGCGCCTATGCTCGAGACAATCCCGATCTCGACCTGGTGCTTCTCGATATCACGCTTCCGGGTGGTGGCGGCCTGGCGCTGCTCTCCGAGCTGCATGGCAGTTACCCGATGCTGCCGATCGTGATGCTCTCGGCAATTGAAGATGCGGCGACCGTGCGCGATGCGCTCGCGCGCGGCGCCGTGGGATACATCACCAAATCATCATCCAACGAGGTCATGCTCGGGGCACTGCGACTGATACTGTCGGGCGGCCACTATGTGCCGCTCGAAGCACTCGGCAATAACGGCACGGCGCCGGACACCCCACCCGCTTCCGCAGACGAACTGAAGATTACCGACCGCCAGCGGCAAGTGCTGGCGCTCATGGCGAAGGGGAATTCAAACAAGCTCATTTGCCGGGAGCTCGGCATGGCGGAAGCGACGGTCAAGTTTCACGTCACCGCCATCCTGCGCGCGCTCAAGGTCACGACCCGGGCACAGGCAATCGTTGCGGTAAACCGGCTCGGTCTCGACCTCGATGCCCTGCGCCGCGCCGGTGAAACGGCGGAATAAGGCTAGCCGGCCACGACGCGCTGTTTCGTTCCCCGCGTCAGGTGCGTCAACAGCAGGCGCAACTTGGCCGGCTGCACGGGCTTGTGCAGCAACGCATAGCCACTCTCGTTTGCCTCGCGCAAGCGCTCCGGCGCCGTATCACCCGTCACAAGCGCCGCCGGCACTTCCGTGCCGGCAATGGCCTGCAGCCGGTGTATCACATCGATCCCGGTCTCGCCGTCGGGCAACCGGTAGTCGCAGACAATGGCATCCGGCATTTCACCCGCCTGCTTCAGGATCGCTTCCGCCTCGGCGCCATGTCCCGCGCTCCAGACCTCGCAGCCCCACTGCTCAAGGAGGCTTGCCATCGCGTCGCGCACCAGGGCGTCATCATCCACCATCAGCACGCGCATCCCGCGCAACGAGGCGACGGGAGATGCCTTGGGCGCAGCGCTTTCGCTCGCGATACCGCGCGGCAGTTCGATTGAAAAGACCGATCCCTTGCCGGGCTGAGAGACCAGATCGATACGACTGCCCAGCAATCGCGCAAGCCGCGTGGCAATGGCCAGCCCCAGGCCAAGGCCCTTGCGCCGGTCGCGTTCGGGATTGCCTACCTGGTAAAACTCCTTAAAGATCGATTCGCGGTGCTGAGGCGCGATCCCGGCACCACTATCCCAGACCTCGACGCGCACCTTGTCACCGTGGCGTCGACAGCCAATGACGATGCCACCGCGCTCCGTATAGCGAACTGCGTTGGCCAAGAGGTTGATCAGGATCCGCTCGAGCAGGACCGGGTCACTGCATACGGCAAGCCTCGACGGAACAGCGCGCAATCGTAGCCCCTTCTCTTCCGCCTGCGGCGCAAATGCCCTATCGAGTCGCGTCAGCAACGGTTGCAGGGCAAACTCCGCAGAAGTCGGCGTCACCACGCCGGCGTCGAGGCGCGAGATGTCGAGCAGCGCGTCCAGCAGCTGCTGAAGAGCGGTGACGGCGGACTCCACCTTGTCCACCAGCGCGAGCGCTCTTGGCTCCGTGACGCTCCCGCGCAGCTGCGCGACGAACATGCCGAGCGCATGCATCGGCTGGCGCAAGTCGTGGCTGGCCGCTGCCAGGAAGCGGGTCTTCGCCTGATTGGCCGCGGCAAGTTCCTGGGTACGCTCCGTCACCTTTTGCTCGAGGCCGGTATAGGAATCGCGCAACCGCGTGGTCATCAGGTTGAATTCCTCGGCGAGAGTCTCGAGCTCATCTCCGGTGTGAACATCGATATGCTGGTCGAGCGCGCCCGCGCCGATGCGCGCCGCGCCGTCCTGCAACGTCTTGATCGGCGTCACCATGCGCCGCGCCAGCAGGAGGCTTGCGATCACCGCCACAATGAGGCCGAGTAGCAGCAGGAATCCCGTCCGCATGAGGGAGTGATAGAGCGGCGCATAGGCCTCGTTCAGCGGTTGCTCCACCAGCACTGACCAGCCGATCGGCGCGATCGGGGCGTAGGCCGCGAGCATCGGTCGTCCGCGGGTATCGAGCGCCTCGATGAGTTCCGGATCGCCTTCGCTCGACGTTGCGCGCGCGGCGAGCGCCGCCTGTACCTGCGGAAGCGCCGACAGGTCGGATTTCTGGAGCACGAGACTGATGTCCGGGTGCGAGACCAACTGACCGCGGTCATCGACCACGTAGGCATAACCCGTCTCACCGACCCGAATACGGGAAATCACGTCCCAAACGAACTTGAGATTGACTTCGACCGCGGTGACACCGGCATGCTTGCGACCGCTGTTCACCGCCACGGTGAGATAGGGCTCGGTCTCCTTGTGAAAGTAGACTGAGCTGAAATACGGTTGGCCCGGCTTCGGCACGAGGAAGCGCGCATCGCGCGAACGGTCCTCGCCACCTCCTACCCGGTCCATGGTGAGGCGCGAAGCCCGGATCTGTTCCCGGCCGTTGGCGTCGATCCAGGCAATATCCGTGATAGCAGGGACCTGCCGCAGAAACTTCAGGAAATCGATATAGCGCTGGTCGTACGAGGGTGCCGTGCGCCCGGGTGGCGTCTCGGTCCAGGCAATGTTCTGCTCGATGTCACGCAGGAACTGCTCGATGCGAATGGCCGCGCTCACGGCCTTTTCCCGGTGCACCGCAGCGAGCGTCGCGCGCGTTTCCTGGTAGGAAAAGCTGAGCGCCACCGCGCCACTGGCGATGAGCACGCCCAGCACCAGCACTACAAAATAGGCGGCGTACTTGCGAAAAAGCCGGTTACGCTGCGTCAAGTTCGTAGACCTCGCAAAGTGCTTCGACCGCGACGCCGTAATCGTACGCCCGTTACCGCAGGCAGCGCCATCGCACTAACGCGCGAGCGCAATCGCGCACTCATGGCCGATGGAACTCACTCAATAACCCTGTCTGCCCGGACGATGATCGACTGCGGTACCTCGATCCCCAAATCGCGGGCGACGCCGAGATTGACGGCAAGCTTGAAGTCCCGCGGCTGCTCGATGGGAATGTCAGCTGGTTTGGCACCCCGCAGAATCCTATCTATATAAACCGCCAGGCGCCGTTGCAGCGCCAGGTAGTCCGGACCGTAACCGATCAAGCCGCCCATGGTCGGAAAGCCGTGCAGAAAGTGCATCGTTGGCACGCCGTGCATTGTTGCCATGCTGGCAACCAAATGGGTCTCCTCAAAAAACAACGAGTAGCCAAGCACCATGACGGCCGGAATCTTGTCGCGCGCCATCGCCTCGTAGGCGCGTTCGATCCCGGCCGGATCATTGGCGTCATATAGGACAACCTTGATCCCGAGCTTCCCGGCAGCCTCGCGGCTCACGCGAATGTAGGTCTCGGTCAGCGACCGCGAGAGTGACGACTGGGTCAGGAGGCCGACCCGCTTCAGATTGGGTATCAGCGCCTTCAGGTATTCAAGGCGCTTGGCGTACAGTTCCAGGGCGAAATAAGTGACGCCGGTGAAATTGCCGCCCGGGCGCGCCAGCGTCTTTGCCCATCCGGCGGCGACGGGATCGCCGCTCGCGATGCCGACAATTGGAATACTGCGCTCCGCCGCCATCGCCACTTCGACCATGGAGTGACCGCGTGCCACGATGACATCCGGTTTGGTACGCGAAATTGCTTGCATCACCGCGGGCCCGCCGGAAAAGTTCCCGTTGGCGTGATGGCACTGGATCTCGATGTTTCGGCCTTCCTGGTATCCCAGCGCGCGCAATCCTTCCCGGATTTCCACTGCGCCGCATTCCCCTTCGTTTAGAAAAAAGAGTGCCACGCGCGGAACCCTGGATTCCTTGGCATGAGCGACACCGATCAGAGCCAACATCGCGGCGACGATGGCAAAACGCAGCCAGGAGGAGCGATTCATTCAATCACCGTGTCGGCACGAATGAGTATCGATTGCGGCACCTTGAGCCCCAGGTCACGGGCGACACCGAGATTGATCGAGAGCTTGAAGTCCCGCGGCTGCTCAATGGGTATGTTTGCCGGCGGGGTGCCACGCAGGACCTTGTCGACGTATACCGCCAGGCGCCGCTGCAACGCGGCATAGTCCGGGCCGTAACCGATCAGTCCTCCCATGGACGGGTAGCCGTGCAGAAAATACATCGTCGGCAAGCCATGCATGCTGGCCAGGCTGGCAACCAGTGCACCCTCTTCAAAGTACAGCACGTAACCGAGCGCCATGACGGCCTGTATCTTGTCGCGCGTCATCGTCTCGAAGGCACGCTCGATTCCGGCCGTATCGTCGGCGTCGTAGAGGACCAGGCTGATCCCGAGCTTCTCGGCGGCCTCGCGGTTGATGCGGATATACATCTCGGTCAGGGACTGCGACATGGCCGTTTGGGTCAAGAGACCGACGCGCTTCAGATTGGGAATCAGCGCTTTCAGGTACTCGAGACGCTTGGCGTACAGTTCCCAGACGAAATAGGTGACGCCGGTGAAATTGCCACCCGGGCGCGCGAGACTCTTTGCCCATCCAACAGTCACGGGATCGCCACTCGCGATGCCGACAATCGGAATATCGTGTGTCGCATGCATCGCGGGCTCCACCATGTAGTGGCCACGCGCCAGGATGAGGTCGGGCTTGGTGCGGACCATCGCCTGTGCCACGGCAAGCCGGTCCTCGAATCGCCCATCGGAGTGATAGCACTCGATCTTGATGTTCCGGCCTTCCTGGTACCCGAGTTCGCGCAACCCCGCGCGGAGCTCGGGCGCGCCGCACTGTCCCTCATTGACGACGAGAAGGCCTACGCGCGGGACCTTGGGCTCCCTGGCTTGGGCGGCACTGATCAGGACCAATACGGCGACGACAGCAATACGTATGGGGTTTCGATTCATTCAATCACCTTGTCGGCGCGTGCCAGCAGTGACTTTGGAACCGTCAGGCCCATCTCGCGCGCGACCCGGATGTTGATCGCGAGGATGAACTGCGTCGGCTGCTCCACCGGCAACCCGTCGGGGCGGGCGCCACGCAGGATCTTGTCCACGTAGATCGCCGCGCGGCGCTGCAACAACGCATAGTCCGGGCCATAGGACATCAGCCCTCCAATTTCCGGGAAGGTCTTGGCGTAGTGCATGGTGGGCAGTCGATGACGCCGGGCCAGATCAGCGATTCGCTCGATCTCCCCGGGATGCCGGAGTTTCGGTGGGACGAAGACCGCCCCAATCCTTTTGCTCGCCATCATTTTGAAGACCTGATCCAGATCGGCGACTGCTGACATCTGGAAAACCGTGATTTCGAATCCAAGCGCTTGTCCTGCAATTCTTGCATCTCGAATATAGAATTCATTCATTTCCGTGGGCGCATCGGGGTCAACCAGAACGCCGAGTCTCTTGAGTTCCGGCGCCATCGTCTTCAGATATTCAAGGCGCTTGACGTTGAGCTCAGTGCTGAAGTAGCTCAACCCCGTTACGTTGCCTCCGGGACGCGCAAAGCTGGCGATTAGCCCTGCCGCCACGGGCTCGCCACTTGCCAGAATGACAATGGGAATCTCGCGCGTGGCACGCCGCGCCGCTTGCGCCTGGGCGTGCCCGATCGTCACGATGACATCAGGACGGGTCCGAATCAGCTCCGCGGCGATGCCATCGAGATCCGCGTAGTTGCCGTGCGCATGCCGGCACTCGAACTGTACGTTCTGGCCCTCGACGTAACGCAGCTCGCGCATTCCTTCCTCAAACGCCCGATTGGGGCATCCCAATTCATTGAATGCGAGCAGCGACACCCGTGGAAGACGCCTCGTGTCCGCGGCAGAACTGGCCGACGTCATCGCCAGCGCGGCGACCAGGGTCAGGGCGCGCGCGAGAAAAGTGTGCTTCATTGAATCACCCGATCAGCGCGGGTTAGAACCGTCTTCGGAATCGCGATCCCCAGGGCGTTTGTAGTCCTCCGGTTCACAACCAATTCGAAGGTGACCGGCAATTCAACCGGGAGGTCGGCGGGGTTCGCTCCATCGAGCAGCTTGCGCACGTAAACGGCCGAGCGGCGAAAGAGATCCCGTCGGGGCGATCCAAAGCCGGCCGCGCAGCCGGCATCGGCAAAATCCGGTGCGAAGCCGAACACCGGAATCCGGTGCTGCACCGCGAGCGCGCATAGCTCGGCGCGCCGATCGAGATAGCTGTTGTCGGCAATCAGCGTCAGGGCATCCGGCGTATCACGCGCGATGGTGCGGAAAACCTGCTCCAGGTCGTGGGCCCCGACGAACTCGATCGCGTGAATCGTGATTCCCTGGTGTCGCGCAGAATTCCGGATTTTCTCAAGTACCGGCCGACTGCTCGGATTGCTCGGATTGATCAGCACTCCCAGCCGGCGCCCGCGCGGGCGCAGTTCCCTGAAGAGCTGAACGTACTTCTCGGCCACATCCTCGGCCATGTTTCCGAGACCGGTCGTGTTGCCGCCGGGGTGAGAAAGGCTCTTGACGAGTCCCGAGCCAACCGGATCGGTGGTGGAAATCATGACGATGGGCACCGTCCGGGTGACGCGCTGCGCGGCGCGCACCGACGCGACGGTCACCACCATGATGACGGAGGGCCCGCGCGTGAGCAGGTCCTGAACCAGCACCGGAAAGCGTTCGTAGTGATTGTCCGCATAGCGGGCATCCAGCACGTAGTGCTTGCCCTCGGCGAGACCCTGCTCCTTCATTCCCTCCCTGAATGCCGCAACGAATTCCGCGCTTCCCTCGATCGTGCCCGTGCCAAGCCAGGCTACGCGAGCAACCTCCTCGGCGTGCGCCCCATATCCCCCGAGGAGGCTCATTGCCGTGAGTCCGAATATCGCGGCGCGCGCGTTCATTCGATAATCCGGTCGGCGCGCTCGAGAATGCGCTTGGGAATCGTGATGCCCATTGCGCGGGCGCTTTTGAGGTTGAGCACCAGGCTATAGTGCGTCGGCTGCTGGATGGGCAGGTCGCCGGGGTTGGTGCCCCGCAGGATCTTGTCCACGTATGCCGCCGAGCGACGACTGAGGTCGCCAAAGTCCGGCGCGTAGGACATGAGCCCTCCGTTCTCCGCGAATGCCTCGAGGCCGGTGATGCTCGGCAGACGGTGCTTCAGCGCAAACTCGGGGATGATCTGGCGGTAGCTCGCCGTTCGCAGGTCGATCAGCGTCACGATGGCATCGGCCCCCTGGCGCTGTATGTTCTCTAATATCTTCTCGAAACTCGCCTGGCCGGCCGCATCGCCCGGGATCAACTCGATGCCGAGTTGCTTGGCCGCGGCACTGGTGGATTCCCACTCGCCACGCATGACCGCGTTCGACGAATCCCAGAGCACCGCGACACGGCGGATCGTCGGCACGGTTTCCTTCAGCAACTCAAGACGCTTGGCCCCGAGCTCCAGGTTCTGCTGCGACATCCCGGTGATGTTGCCGCCGGGGTGCGCCAGCGACTTGGCAAAACCGGCAGCGACCGGGTCGGCGGAAAACAGGATAACGATAGGGATGGAATCGCTCGCCTGTTGAAGCGCCCGGATTGCCGGGTTGCCGGCCGTCACCACCAGCTTTACCCCACTCTCAACAAGTTCCTCGGCCACAAAAGGCAACGCGTCGGTAGCGCCTTCCGCCGAGCGGTAGACAATCTGGATGTTCTTGCCGTTCTCGTAACCCAGCTCGCGCAGTCCCGCAATGAACCCCGCGCGCTCCGGCGAGGGCTTGTCGGTGAGCGGTGCAACCGCGAGATAACCGATGCGCGGTGGTTCCTCCCCGGTCGCCGCATTGGACACGCCAGCAATGCCGAGGCCGGCAACAAGCAATCCTGCTAACAAACGATTCGATTTTTTCATCCATTCATCCTGGTGGTTGCTACATCACCCGATCCGGAGACCCATGTTCGAACCAAACCACGGTGCGCGTCCATCGGCCGCCGGATCGCGGTATCGCATATGCTCACATATGCTCATCAGAATACCTCGATCTCGACCAGTTCAACGGGCACCTGGCCCTCGTTTCTTATCGTCAGTTCCTCCTTGGCGTCCACCCACTTGAAGTATCCGGGTTCGAGGTCCCACATTCGTGTTGGCTTGCCTTCGGGCTGTTCACTGATTCGACCGGAGGATATTGCGAAGATCGCGGTCCCGGCCGGGCGCGTGAAGACGTCACTGGATTCCCCCGGCTTGAGCTTGAGGCGGTAGATGCGCCCGCGTGGGTTTTCCAATGCGGTTTCGAACGGAGGAAATCGAAGTTCAGAAGAGTTCGTGTTGCCAGCCGTGCGTGTCATCAACTCAAGAACACTGACAAGCGCAGGCTCGTCCTTGCCGGCGCTCACCCGATGAATGTACGGCCCATTCTCTGCTGGTATGAACAGGACGGCCCCGTCGTGCAAGTCGGTTGCCACTCGTTTCCCCTGAAAGGGCTCATTCGCGAAACCCTTGGATCGAAAGAACACGAAAAAACCATCGTACTGATGCTCATGAAACAGCGAGGTCTTCCCTTTCGGTAGCGCCGCCTCGATCATGCGCACCCTGCCGTTCTCGAATTTGACCTTGTGATTGGGCTCCGAGGTGATAGGAACCACGCCAGCCGGCAATTGTGCAAGACAGGGCAAAGGCAGGAAGAAACCTGCAAGATACAGAATGAGTGCCGCTGCAACTGGCGGGGCGAATCGATATGTTTGCGCCATTTCAGTTCTCCATGCGAATGCAGAATATTTTCTGCGCCGGATACGCCCAGCGCCACGCTTGAGGGGCGAGCGGTGTGTCAGCACCGCGAAGCCGTCATGAAGCGCTTGTCGGGCGATTTGTCTCCGGCCTCATTCGCAGTTACTTGTCCACGACGGTGGTATCGGGCTGACCCTTCTCGAAAACGCCGAAGGTGACCGCCTTGAAGGGCTTCGCGGAATCCGGATTCATGGCTTGATGCACCACCCTGCCCGGGATGTGAATCGTTTCTCCCTTTTTGATTGTCACCTTTCCTCTCCCCGCGACGTCCAGGGTCAATGTCCCTTCCGCGAGATAGATGAACTCATCGCCGGGGTGATAGTGTTTCTTGCCTACAAGCATCGGCTTGCCATCGACGGTCAGCACCACCGCCTGCTTATCCAAACAGCCAGCAAGATCTGCTCTGGTGAGTATCGTGCGCACCTGCCCGGGGGCTACCGTGATCTTCTCTTTCCCTTTCGCAGGATCTTGTGCGTGAACGGCACCGATACATACGGCCAATACAAAGGATGCTAGTAAAGACTTGTACATGGTTTCTCCTTATCGCAACGTGGTGGTAGTGAAGGTGCTATCGCAATCGCCCAACGTCTGGTCTCCCGAATCGGCGATTACTTCTTCGGTGCGTGCGCCGGATCTACCCAGAGCTGCGCCGTCGGACCCATGCCCCGGATCTGCACGACCGCCCCGTCACCCCTGGTCGCGACGAAGTGCGGGATCTTGGCCGGCTCGGTGTAGAAGCTGCTCGCCGGTAGCGCGACCAGTTTGGATTCATCGAACTTCTTTCCCCAGCCGATGTACCAGGTCCCGGAGATGATGTCGTAGGTGCGGTCTTCCGGATGGCTGTGCGCCTCGAGCTTGAAGTTGGGCGGAAACTTGACCCGGTAGACATACGGTCCGGGTTTGCTCGAATCGCCGATCATGTTCGCGACCTCGAGGCCCGGCACCCGGGGCGATGGTTTCCACTTGAGCTCGACCGGCGTGAACTTGACCGCCTCCCTGGGAACATCGCTCGCCATGGCCGGGATCGCACAAACCATCAAGGTCGCGGGCACAAGCGCCATTTTCTGGACCAACCGCATGAAGCACCTCCGTTCGGATTGTTGTTGCGGCCAGTCGTGGCCGTGCGGCGCTCGGCGTTCCCGGTGCATCAGACGCTTCGCGCGGTGGTTGTGAAGCGCAAGCGCTCACGACCTGCACGGCACGCTAGCGCAGGGCACGCAATTGGCGAATCCGACGGAGGTCTTAAGACAATTGGTGGGTCGGGTCGGGCGCGTTCGGGCCCGGGACTTGCAGCGGACGGTGCTGGAACGGCCAGGACCCGCAACCCGTTCTACCCGGCCAAAATCCAGACGGGTGACTCCCGATAGCGGTCGTTAGCGGCAATCGGAACAATCGGCGTAGTATCTACCGCGCTCAGGATTTCTGGAGCCACACCCTGTGCAACGCCGGGGAGGCGAAGCAGGACGCCCGGGTGAGGTTGCCGCCGACAAGCTGACTATCAATCGGAGATCGCCATGAAACGTCTCGTGGGAATTCTGTTCGCGGTGTTGTCATTCGCATTCCCGGCGCTCGCTGGCCCGTATGCCGACGTCAAGGTGGAAAAGATCAACGACCGGGTATATGCGCTGCTGGGCGGCATCGACGTGCCGAACAGGCAAAATGGCGGCTACGTCAACAATGTCCTCGTCATCCTCGGGAACAAGGGCGTGATCCTGGTCGATGCCGGCTCGCACAAATCCGTCGCCGAGCACATCAAGCGCGCGATCAGGGCACTGACCCCCGACCCCGTCACCCATGTGCTGATCACCCATCACCATCCCGATCATCATCTCGGACTGGTCGCCTTTCCCGACGCGCAGGTCATTGCCTCCGAGTTTTGCGCCAGGCAGATTGCCGAAGACGGTGCCGGGATGGTGTGGCGAATGGAACGGATGACGGGCCTGACCCTGGGCGACACCGCGCCGGTCACGCCGCAAACCGTTATTGCGCAACATGCACGCCAGGCAAAGACCATCAATGGCGTCACACTGGAACTGATCACACCGGACACGGCGCATACCGACGGCGACATGATGGTGTGGCTGCCGCAAGACGGTGTGCTTGCTACCGGGGATGTCATGGTGCACGGGGTGAATCCAAACATCGGCGATGGCAACTTGAAGAAGTGGCTGGCGGTACTGGGAAGTGCCGGCGAGCTTCCCGCCAGCACCATCATGCCCGGCCATGGCGCGCTGATGCGGCCTGCCGACGTGGCGAATTTCCAGGAACTGATGGCGAGTTTTTACAAGACGGTCGCGCAGGTCCACAAGGATGGTGGCGAGATGTCGGACGTGCGCAAGAAACTCGACCTTGCCCGGTGGCAGAAACTCTCGCGCTTCGAGGAATTGATGGGCCGCAACATCAGCACCGTCTGGCTGGAGATCGAGACCGACAGCTTCTGACCGTGGAACCCGCGACTTCGAACAACCTCGTCTCCGCTACCGTACCAGCGAATACCGGCGGTCGGACGGCAATGGTTCTCAAGATGAGCGGAGACCGTGATCTGACCCCGATACTCGTTGCTGCTATCCGAGCAGGCTGAGACCGTAGCGCCACATGGGCAAGGTGAGGAAGGAAAGCGGGATACCGATGCCGACCATCAGCGTAACCAGTTGCGGATCCAGGTCGCGTTCCATCGCCACGATGGCGGCGCCGATCTGCGGGGGCATGGCGGCTTCGAAAATGGTGATCTGTACCATTTCACAGCGACCGGCAAACAGGCCGGCATAGATCCGCGCGATCTGCTCGATGTATGGGGTCAGGGTTAGAACCTCTTCCCGGCCCTACTATCGCTTCGACTCCAAGGGAAAACCGCGATTCCTGCCCTTTCGAGACTCGCTGCTTTCGATGAGAACGGGTTTACAGCCAGGGAAAGCGAATACTGGAACGACTCCGCTCTGACCCGGTTTTCGCGAACTATTCAAGCAGCGGATCGCCCTTCGGCAATTGATGCGCATACCACACGGCCAGTTCGTTGGGAAGTCGAGTGATCTCTGTCGTGGACTGTCGATCGTCACTCATTGCGATAGGTACGAAGGCTTACCCGGAGGGTAGCATGATGGGTACCAACGGTTGCAACAGTGGCGCGACCTTTTCCGTGTCCGATCTTGCCCATATTTCGTTGACACCCGTCTTGTCGCGTTAACCCCGAGCTGAAACGAATGGTGAACAAGGTGACGAACAGTTGCACAAGCGCACCAGCCGTTTGTTAAATGTGGTCTTTTGTATTCATCGTGGTTTCCCCCGGTCTCAACCGTCTGAAGCTTCCTCGACCTGATTCTTGCCGCTTCGCTTGGCTTGAAACAGCGCGGCATCGGCCTTCTCCACAAGATCCTGAAATGTCTCAATCCGGTTGCCACACGACGCGAGACCGATGCTGACGGTGACCGTCCGGCCTTCCGGCAGGCCTACGGACATTTCCATTCTCATTCTGTTGGCAATGTCGATGGTTTCATGGATCTCTGTCAAAGGCAGGATCACCGCAAACTCCTCTCCGCCGTAGCGACAGCAGATATCCGAATCTCTTGCCAAACGCAACAGTGTTTTGCCCATCGCTGCCAGGATCCTGTCGCCTTCGCGGTGCCCGTACTTGTCATTGACCTGCTTGAAATCATCAACATCGATCAACGCCAGGGAAACGGGTGTTGCATAGCGCCTGAAGCGCTTCACTTCCAGGTCGATCTGTTGATAGAAGTAGGTATGGTTGAAGAGACCCGTCAACCCATCGCGCAAAGACAGGCCGACAATCTCTTCAATATGTGCTTCACCAACCAGCGTGACGGAACCCATATTGTTGGTGACGTTCGAAAGGTAATCCAGCGCGGCCACTGCAATCCCGACGTTCCTCCCCAGTAGCACCGTCAATTTGTCTTTGTGCTTCAGGATATCTGTCCACAGTGCTTCGGCCACATTCGGGCTGAAATACTGGTGAGTGATCGAATACAGAAGGTCGGAATAGAACCTGTGTCCACGGCCACTCTTGAGTTCGTCGAGAGATTTCCTCTCAGCGTCGGTAACCGGCCGGTCCCCGGCAAGCGCGGACACCAGATCCAGAGACAGTGCGTGGTCGGAAAGAATTCCTCGCCGACGATCCACATCGGTCTCCTCGACGAGCAACGTTTTGTCTTCCGGCTTGCTCATATCGGCTACTGACCCCACCGCACTGATGGCTCCCGGGACGAGAACACTATTTTCCACGATAAGCAAATATTCCTCTCTGGCGTGGGTTTTCATCTAAGCCCGAACAGTGCGCCCGTATTCGCTCAATTCCACTTCGACGAAGTGCTCCCGGCGGTCGTCCACCAGCGGGATGATGCCCTGTGCGCGTCCTCCCTCGTCATGGCCGGGTCCACGCACCGTCGAACCGTCCAGTGTCACGCGGATTACTGGCCCCGACTCCGCGCCAACACGCTTGACGGTGATGTGGTAAGAAGTCTCGCGATAACGGTAGTGGATTTTGTATGACTCCCAATGCACCGGGATACATGGCGTCATACGCAGCTGGTCCACTTCCAGATGCAGACCGAGCAGCGTTTCCACGGACAGCCGGTACATCCAGCCTGCCGCCCCGGTGTACCAGGTCCAGCCGCCCCGACCGGTGTGGGGTGTTGCACTATATATATCTGCGCTCATGACGTACGGCTCGACCCTATAGAGTTCGATCTCCGTCGGTGTGCGGCCATGATTGACCGGATTCAGCATGGCGCACAATTCCCAGGCGCGATCCTGGTCGCCCAGCATGGCAAACGCCATCGTGGTCCAGATGGCGGCATGGGTATATTGGCCGCCGTTCTCGCGCACGCCGGGCACATAGCCCTTGATATAACCGGGCTCAAGGCCGGATTGATCGAACGGCGGGTCGAGCAGCTGGATCAACTGCGCATCGCGCCGCACCAGGCGATCGTCCACCGCGGCCATCGCCTGGCGAGCGCGCGCGGGATCGCCGCCGCCGGAAATGACCGCCCAGCTCTGGCTGATGGAGTCAATTTGGCATTCATCATTCCCGGACGAGCCGAGGGGTGTGCCGTCATCGAACCAGGCGCGTCGATACCAATCGCCGTCCCAGGCATGGGCCTCAATGTTTTTCTGCAGCAAGGCCGCTTGTTCGGTGCACACCTCGGCAAAGCTCGCATCGTTCCGGCTACGCGCCAGCCCGGCAAACTGTTGCAGGTTGTCGTAAAGGAACCACGCCAGCCACACGCTCTCACCCTTGCCGTCACGGCCGACGAGATTCATGCCATCGTTCCAGTCGCCGCAGCCCATCAGCGGCAATTGATGTTCGCCAAAGCGCAACCCATGCTTGATGGCACGCACGCAATGTTCATAGAGGCTGGCCACTTCCGCCGATCGTTGCGGCAGGTCGTAGTAAGACTCCTCTTCCGGATACAACACGCGACCCTCCAGAAAATGAATCCGCTCGTCGAGTACGCCGGTATCCCCGGTCGCCGACACATAACGACAGGTGGCATACACCAGCCACAGGTAGTCATCGGAGAAATGGGTGCGCACGCCTTGCCCATTGGGCGGATGCCACCAGTGTTGCACGTCACCCTGGAGAAACTGGCGCTCGGCGCAACGGATCAACTGCTCGCGGACGAGCCACGGGGTCGAATGCATCAGGGCCAAGGTGTCTTGCAGTTGATCACGGAAGCCGTAGGCACCGCCGGACTGATAATATCCACTGCGTCCCCACAGCCGGCAGGACAATGTCTGGTAGAGCAGCCAGCCGTTGGTCATTACATCCAGCGCGGGGTCCGGCGTTTCCACGTGCACGGCGCCCAGGGTGCGGTTCCAGTGCCCCCACACCGCCTCCAGCGCCTGCCGTGCACCCGCCGGTCCACCGTATTGCTGGATGAAATGCTGTGCTTCGTCGGTGCTACGGGCCGCACCGAAAACGAACACAATCTCGCGCTCCTGTCCCGCGGCCAGTTCAAAATGGGTCTGTAGCGCAGCGCATGGATCCAGGCCCGCACCGGTCTTGCCCGACAGGCGCTTGCGACGCATCGCCGCCGGGCTGGCCAACGAACCATTGCGGCCGATGAACTCGGTACGGTTGCCGGTGACTGACCGCACTCGCCCGCTCACCTGCGCGAAGACCACTCGATTGGCGCATTCGCGGCCGTAGGCATTGCGGGCCAACAGCGCCCCACTGTGCGTATCCGTCTCGGTCACAACGTGCATCAGGTTGGCGTGGCGCCACTCACCGAGCACCAGCTCCCAATAGCCGGTCAGCGACAATCGCCGCGAGTTCCCCGAATGGTTGCGCAGCTTGACCACCACGAACTTCACCGGCGCATCCATGGCCACGAAGGTAGACAGCTCCGAAGCAATGTCGGCTTCGTAATGCTCGAACACGCTGTAGCCAAACCCGTGCCGGCACACGTAGCCGGTGCGACCACGGGCGGGCAACGGCGTGGGTGACCAGAACGCACCCGTTTCCTCGTCGCGGATATAAAACGCCTCGCCACTGCTGTCGCTCAGCGGGTCATTGTGCCAGGGGGTCAGGCGGAACTCGTGCGCGTTTTCCACCCAGCTGTACGCGCTGCCGCATTCGCTGACCACCGTGCCGATGTGCGGGCTGGCAATGACATTCGCCCATGGCGCCGGCGTGCTTTGACCCGGCTCGAGGGTGACGATGTACTCGCGACCATCGGGCGTGAAGCCTCCCAGACCGTTGCTGAATATTCGTTCGCGCACCGCCAGCGGAAGGACCGGCTCCGCGGCCGCTGGCGTCGATGGCTCGAGAAGATCCGACGCGCGCTCGGCCGCCACGCGCCGCTCCACCTGGTCGACCAGGGTCTTGGCGGTATCGCTGAACACGATGCGGGCGACCGTCTGCAACAACACCCGCTCATCTTCCGAAAGCTCTTCGGCACGCCGCACGAACACGCCACCGGGCCTGTCGATGACCTGCGCTTCGGGCCCGGCGTTGATGAGCCCCATGATCTGGTCTTGCAGGATCGCCCGATAACCCGAGAAGTCCTCGTTCAAGATCACCAGGTCGGCGATCAGGCCCTTCATCCGCCAATAGGCGTGGACTTGCAGCACCTGCTTGACGAGATCAATGTGGTTGATATCGCCAATGTGCAGCAGCACGATCGGCAGATCGCCCGAGATGGCAAAGCGCCATAGTCCGGACTGACCCAGCTTGTTGCGGGCGATGATACCGGGCGCAGCCCGGCGCGTGGCGTTGCTGAAAATGACAGAGCTGGCCAGGCGACCATACACCTGGGCATCGGCCTCGCTGGCGTTGAGGTGGCGCAGCACCTCCTGGCTCTGGAACCAGGCCATCTCAAAGGCGCGCTCCACGAAGTGGCGATCACAATATTTGTTAAGCAGGGCCAGGGCCGCCTCGCGCGTGTCCGCGACACCGGAGATGATCTGCACGGTCGCCGATTCGTCGGGTAACAAGGTAAAAGTGCGGCGGATCGCCACGATGGGATCGAGCACCGACCCCTCGGTGTTCGACAATGCGGACGGGCTGTCACGGTTATCCAGCACCGCCGGGTTGGCCGCGGTACGTCCACGCCCGATGAACCGGGCGCGGTCCGTCTCGTAGGATGGCGCGTCGGTAGTCGCGCCCGGCGCTGCCATCAGGTGAAACATCCACGGCACTTGCTCGCCCGGTGTGCGCCGACGTCGCGTGCAGAGGATCGCCTGGCAGTCGGGCAGGATTTCGGTTTGCACAAACAGATTGCTGAACGATCGATGGGCCAGGTCGGCATTCAACGGCGCCAGCACGACCTCCGCGTAACTGGTCACCTCGATATGACGGGTCCGGGACGACTGGTTGGTGAGCGTGACGCGGCGGGTCTCGACATCGTCCTCCGGCGAGACGCAGATCTCCGTGTGCGCTTCGATCGCCTGATCGCGCCGTCGGTATTCGGCGCGCGCCTGCACGAAGATCGCCTCATAGTGATCGGCACGCTGCAGGGTCGGTTGATGGGCGGTTGACCAGTAACGCCCCGTGTCACGGTCGCGCAGGTAAATGAAAGTCCCCCAGCCATCGGTCGTGGCGTCCTCGCGCCAACGGGTGACAGCCAGGTCGCGCCAGCGGCTGTACCCGCCGCCGGCATGGGTGGCCATGACGTGATAGCGACCATTGGACAACAGGTGGACTTCGGGTATCGGCGTGTTCGGATCGCTAAACACGCGCATGATCGCGCCGGCTTCCGCGGCAGGCGGACGCGCGGCGGCACTCACTTCCGCGGCGTGCGGGTGCAAGGTTCCGCCCTTCTTCGGCACGCGCTCCTGGAGCAGCAACTCCGTCGCCTGGGCCAGGGGGTCCGACATGAATCGGCGCTGCATCGGCTGGTTGAGCAATACATGGTCAAAGGCCAGCAGGCTCATGCCCTGGTGATGCGCCATGAAGGTGCGCACGATGGCGCGGCTCTTTCCTCTCGGCACGCGCGATGGGGTGTAATCGACCGCCTCGTAGAAACCGTAGGCGCCGAGAATTCCGTTGGCGGCCAGCAACTGCAAGTTGAGACACGCTTCCCGTGGCATCACCGTCAGTGCCAGGGCACTGGCGTACGGGGCGATGACCAGGTCGTCGCCCAGCCCGCGCTTGAAGCCGAGACCGGGCACCCCGAACGCCCGGTATTGATAGACCTGGTGCATATCCGTGGCGTTATAACAGGACTCGGAAATGCCCCAAGGCACTGCGCGCTGTCGGCCGTATTCGATCTGGCGCGACACCGCGGCCTTGCAGGTCTGATCCAACAAGGTATTCGGGTAGCTCGGCATGATCAGCTGCGGCATGAGGTACTCGAACATCGAGCCACTCCACGAAATCAGGCTCACGTCACCGCCATGGCTGGTCAGCAGGCGACCCAGTGAAAACCAGTGCTTCTGCGGGACCTGCCCTTGTGCGATCAACAGGAAACTGGCCAGGCGTGCTTCCGATGCCAGCAGGTCGTAGCAGGTCGGGTCGCGGCGGCGTTCGCCCACGTCGTAACCAATGGCCAGCAAACCACACGACGTATCGTAGAGAAACTCAAAGTCCATCACTGCGAGGGCACGGCATCGATTCACCAGACTGTCGATAAGGGCGAGCCGATCCACCGCGGCCGATGAGTGCGCATCCGTACTCACCGTGCTGACTCCGGCCAATTCCGCCAGTGTCGGGATCGTGCTGGCGCGCTGTGGCTCGGACACCAGGATGCGAAGGTCATGTCGAAGTGCCTGGGATTGCCGGTCGAAGGCCTGCGCCCAGTAATACAGTTCGCCGTCGATATCGACATCCGCCGGCAACCAGGCCACCAACCCGCCGCCCATTCGGTGTATCTCGCTCAGCGCGCTTTCGGCGGACGCCAGGGTCTGGGGCTGCCCATTCAGCGTGAGTGCGTGCAGGGAGTCCTTTAGAAACTTGACCTTCTTCGCCAGATCCGGGATGGGTGAAGCGGGTACATGTTCGGCCAGCACCTGCAAGCTGTCCTGCAATCCCTGAAACGCATTGGGTGACAGCACCGGCTGGTCTTTCAAACCAATCAGCCCGGCTTGCAGGGTGTGCAAGCTGCCGGCCAGGTTGCCACTGTCCACCGACGAAACGTATCGCGGATGCAGCGGTTGCAGCGTGCGCGTGTCGTACCAGTTGAAAAAATGGCCGCGGTGGCGTTCGAGTTTTTCCATGGTGGCCAGCGTGTTCTGCACCCGCTGCAGGAATTCACCGGCGGATAGATACCCAAAATCGTACGCCGCCAGATCGGCCAGCAGCGCCATGCCGATGTTCGTGGGCGAGGTGCGCGTGGCAACGGCCACCACCGGAAATTCCTGAAAGTTGTCGGGCGGCAACCAGTGGTCCTGGGGGCCGACGAAATCCGCAAAGTAGCGCCAGGTGCGCCGGGCCGACGTCCGCAGGAAAGCCCGCTGATCCAAAGTCAGGTCTGGCGCGGGAGACACCAGCGGCCGGCTGATCCACCAGCCGGCAACGGGCGACACCAGCCACAGCAACAGGACGGGCCCAATGACGAGCCACGTCGCCGGTGTGCTCATGGCCAACGCCACCCCCAGAGCCAGCGCCAGCACCGGCCCGATCCACATCTCCACGACAAAGTCAGCCAGCGTGCGGCGCGCGTTGCGGCCGGCGTACGATGGCAGTTGCCAGAGCAGCAGGCCGCGTTGCGTAAACAGCATCCGTACACCCGAGCGCAGGATGGCGTCCAGGCAAATCAGCGTGTCGTACGGCAACAAGACCAGTGTCAGCAAGGCGATCGCCATGGAGCGACGCACGGTTTTGCTGGTCAGGACGAGATGCACCTGCCAATCCCGTTCTTCCGGCTTGCGGATGAGTTCGATCGCGGTGGACAGCACGGTGGGCAGGAACACTATCGCCACCGCCAGCAGGCTCCAGAACCATGCCGAACCCGGGCCCAACAGCCAGCCGCCCACCAACAGAACCAACAGCGACGGCGACACGAGGCTGCGTCGCAGGTTGTCGAACAGCTTCCACTTTGACAAGGCGGTGAGCGGATTCGGTTGCCGCGTCGCCATCGCCCCTTTGACCCCGGGGGGACCGGGCACGCGCGGGAGCAACCACCCGGCCAATTGCCAGTCGCCGCGTATCCAGCGGTGACGCCGGCTGGCCTCGATGGCGTAACTGGCCGGATGCTCTTCAATGAGGTCGACATCAGTGACCAGTGCTGAACGCGCATAACCGCTTTCCAGCAAGTCGTGGCTGAGAACGAGATTTTCCGGAAAACGGCCATCGACGGCCTGGCGAAAGGCATCCACGTCGTAGATACCCTTGCCGATGAACGATCCCTCCCCGAAAACATCCTGGTACACATCCGACACTTCGCGCGTATAGGGATCAATGCCGGACTCACCCGCGAACAGTCTCGTAAACCGTGACTGGCCGGCACTGGTCAGGCTGATCGACGCGCGTGGCTGAAGGATCGCGTAGCCGTCGACAATGCGGCCCTGGTCGGCATCGTAGACCGGCCGATTGAGCGGATGCGCGATATTACCGACCAGGGCGCGTGCCACATCGCGCGGCAGCTGCGTGTCGGTGTCGAGGGTAATGACGTACCGGATCGATTCGAGAAGGCTCTCATCCCCGACCACCTCCGAGAACGCCGTTGGCGCCCCGCCCCGGAGTCGGGCATTGAACTGCTCCAGTTTGCCGCGTTTGCGCTCATAGCCCATCCACAACCGATCCACCGGATTCCACACCCGGGGCCGGTGAAACAGATAGAAGATGCACGGACGGTCTTCGCGGTAGGTCTCGTTGAGCGCCTGTACCACGGCCCGCGCGCGCGCCAGCAACGCGTCATCCTCAGGCTGCGTTGGCCCGGGCGCGTCTCGAAAATCCGTAAGCAGGGCAAAGAACAGGTTGGGATCGCGATTGCCGAGATAACGGATCTCCAGCGCTTCGACCAGATCATCGATCTCGGACAGCCGGCCCAGCATCGTGGGAACAATCACCATGGTGCGGTGAACGGGTGGAATGCCCTGCGAAAAATCCATTCGTGGCAATGCACGCGGCGGCAGGATCTGCGTGACCATCAGGTTCACGAGCGGTACTACCAGCGCCGAGACGCCCGTCATGCCGGTGATCGCAAAAAACCAGTATCGCCAGTCATCCAGCGCGAACGCGTCGAAAGCGGACAGCACGGCCGCGGTCGCCAGCAACGTCAGCAGTAATATGGGACCGAGGTAAAGCGCCAGGCGGTTACGTCGTGCCACGCGGCCGACCCGCCATGTCCACGGCAAGTGGCAACCGACCGCGCGTTCCAGGTCCGGTCGCCCGCGATCGATCAGGTAGTAACCGACATGCGCGCGGCGATCGTTGGCACCCTGACGTTCGGCCGCCGACTGGGCGAGCGCAATGGCGGCACGGGCCACGGCCAACTCATTGCACGCGCTGGCGCGTGCCACGTCCTCGATGACATGCCGGTAGCGGTCGCGGGTGGCGAAATTCTGGCTGGCGTGCATGCCTGCCGGGTCTTCACGCAACGCCTGTTCGACGACGCTGAGCGACTCGACATACTGCTTCCAGTCCATGGCGCCGATGAAGCGCAGGCTGCCGATGCTGTTGGCGATGGAGATCTGGTTGGCCGCGGCCGTCCGGCCGGCCGCCGCCGACAACTGCATGGCGGTCACTCCCTGTTCGATCAGTTTTTGTTCGAACCAGGTTTGCACAAACGCCATCGCCGGGCCCTGCGACTGGAGCCGGGCGTAAAACTCCTCCACGAACGGCGCGGTCAGCGGCACATCGGCATTGGCAAACCTGGCCAGCAACTGGATCAGCTGTTTCGGTTCCGTTTCGGCCGTCGCGAGCATGCGGTCGGCCCAGGTCACGGCGGCGTCGCGCTCGTCGCGACGATGGGCGATTTGCAGGGCGACCCGGCGGAGATTTTCCAGCAACGCCAACTGCAGCATGATCGGGAAGGCCCACAACTCGCCCAGCTTTAACGGTTCCGCGCTCTGGTATGCGACGACGAATTGGGTGGCGTTGTCGCTGTCGACACGACCGTCCATGTGGGAGATCAATTCCAGCGCCAAGCCGTAAATGCGGGGGTAACCGGCTGACGGGCCATCCGCCAGTCGCGGCAACTGCCGGCTGTACCCGCGCGGCAAGTGCCGGCGCGCCAGCGTGATCTGCTGTTCGATCAGATAGAAGTTGTCGAGCAGCCAGGCCTCTGCCGGCACGATCCGCTGTCCCTGCGTGACAGCGACGGTCACAAGGTCATACGTGGCCAGCAGAACACGCGCATTGTCCGCCAGCCGTGGCAGCAACCGGTCCCGCCCCGGATGCGGATCGATTCGGTGCTGACCTGCCAACGTGACCGCGTGGCGCTTCAGTTGCTCGATACTGAACAATTCAGAGCGCAACAAATCGATATCCCCGCTATGGTGCGGGATATCCGGCGTGCGTCCGGTAAATAAAAATGATTTGATGGCGATCACATTCTCCTGGCTTGAATTCGGGACAGTCAGTCAGTACCGGCCTGCATGACCCGTCGTTGCCGAAAACACTTGGCGTGTGCTTTCAGGCCAACGGTCCGGTTACTGGTGCGTATCCTGCGAAACGGAAATGCGCCAAATGATGGCCTTCTGGCCAATCGGGCATGACGCCCCGGGAACACGCGGAACGCTGGATGGCTTAAACGTACTTTCTTCGACGGCGATTCTGCCGGTCACTGCCGTGACCAATCGAACCGCGAAGGGAGGCCCTCTGGCCCAGGCCGCCGGGCCAGAGCACACACTCCTACTATATGCCTTGTCTCAGTTCAGACCCAGTCTTTCTCGCCACATACCGGTGTGGCCAACACAAAGATGCTCGATCGCATCACTCCCATTACCCCCTTCAATGCGCCGTGTGTTCAGTCACCAACGGCTCGTTCCCGGCATTTAACACGGTAGCCACCCACTACCATTCGAGCCGGATCATCGTTTTAGCTAATATGAACCATCGTCCTCTTTCTGGTGCACACGCTTCAATGCCCGACACATCACTGGAACCCTCCTGGAGAGACAGCATCTACCGGCAGCGTGAAGAACTGGCGCGAATGCTGCGCGAACCGCTCGCGCTGCTGGCAGGCAAATGCGTACCGGTTTGGGGCGATCGGGACCGACTGAACGCCGTGCTGCTGGACGGCTTCTCGAGCATACCGTATTGCACGTACCTGTATGCCGTAGGTACCGATCGCGTGCAGATCAGCGACAACGTGGGCAAGGCCGGGCTGGCGCCCGAACATTACCACCGCAATCGCGCCGAGCGCCCCTATATGAAGGAGGCGATGCCGGCCTGGGGATTTCTGCTGTCGGATGCCTATATCAGCATTTCTGCAAAGCGACCCTCGCTGACAGCGCTGCAAGTGGTGGCGTCAGAGGCGGGCCCGCTGGGATATCTGGGTGCCGATTTCGATCTGCGCAGTCTTCCGGTGACCTCCGCGCTTTACCACGAGCCGGGCAGCTGGCGGCAAGTGAAGGGCGACCCGGCCATTCGCAGTACGCTTTTTCAGCAGACCCGCACCGAAAGTCCAATGGACCGCAATATGCAGAAGGCGTTGTCGATTCTGGAGGAACTGATCACGGAGCGCGGCATCTTTCAGTGCCTGATCCACTTCTCGAGCAGCCAGGCCACCATCTGGACGATTGACGATCCCCTTCGCTATCGCATTCTCGATCATGAAGTGCTCAAGGATCCGAACATTTGCCTGGTGTATCCATCACGCCCTTACCCCACCGATGCCGCGATCCCGCGCGACGACATCGCCCGGTTACTGGATGCCATGCGTGCGCTGCGCATGGTGGATACCACCATCTATCTGCGCACCGGATCGATTAACATCTTCAACGGTACGGTGAGCCTGACTTTTTCCTGTGACGGATCGCATTACATGCGCTACGAAGAGTTCCTCGCCAAGGGTGCCAACTTCTGGTCCGGGACTGCCGCCGAACCAACGGATGCCCGGGACAAATAGATAGCTATTGGCACTCTTGAGCGTATAGTCGCGACATTGCAGTCCACTCCTCGTTTTCAGTTCGGAAGTTCCCTCCTGTTGTTCGGGACGCTACTCCCGCCAAATTGCACACAGGAACTGTCTCTGCAAGACATCGCAACTCAACCAACCGAGGTTACTTCCATGACTAACGGTACCGTAAAGTGGTTCAACGACGCCAAGGGCTTCGGCTTCATTACGCCGCAGGATGGCACCAAAGATGTGTTTGTTCATCACTCGACGATTTCAGGCACCGGCTTCAAGAGCCTGTCTGAAGGTCAGAAGGTAACGTTCGATATCGAGCAAGGTGCCAAAGGCCCAGCGGCGACGAACGTGCAGTTGGCCTAGGCACTCGAAGCAGTCAGCTACTGCGCAAGCAGTTCTTGATGAAAACCCCCGCCAGCGAGCGGGGGTTATTTTGCGGGCGCGACCCATGCTCGGCTTCGCCGGTGTGGCAATTCGGTTGCTCCAACCTCCCTTCCACCGCACCGATTTCCCTGCTATTTGCTCGCTTCATATAGTTGACTGATTAACTCAGTTAATTTGCTTATCCCGAGGATTGCGCAGAGTATGGTCCGTGCGCCCGTTATCTCTCCCTGCAGTCGCACTTCTCCCCCAGTACCAACGGCAATCTTTGCAGGCAGGAGCGGTCACCCTCCCGGTGACACATCACGCAAGGACATGCACATGAAGCAAATTGCAGTCGATCCGCAGGAAACTGAAACATCCGGTCGTGAACTTGGCGATCGCCACACCGAGCTCGCCGGGCATCAATGGACCCGCGCGAAATCCCGTGCACTGGCCAAGGGCGAAGGCATCGAACTAGACGACGAGCATTGGGCCGTGGTGGTGTTTTTGCGCGGGAACTATCTGGAACACGGCCTACCGGGCGCGGCGCGGGTTACGGCCAAGGCACTCAAGAAGCATTTCTCGGCTCAGGGCGGCAACGCGTACCTGCGCCAACTCTTTCCCGGGGGCCCGGTAACTCAAGGCAGCCGGTTCGCCAGTATCCGCACCCCCGCGTACGCCACCGACCTGTCGTTTGGCACCAGTTACTAACCCTATATATGAAGGAGCACTACATGAACTCAGACCTCATCAAGATTCAGGAACCTACCCTCAACTTCGCGCCCAACACCTGGGACGCCACGGAATTCATGCCGCGCGATCAGGAGCAAAGCCGACGCCTGCACGAGCCGACGGTCATGGTCAACAGCATCGACCCGATCTCCGGCCGCGACATCGGCAATGTAACCGGGCATCCGCACCTCGTGGATGGCATCCTGACCGTCTACTTTGAATCCCCGAAGACGCACCAAGCGTATCTCGACACGCCGTTCGATCATCCCTTCGTCCGGCTGCCGGGCAAGGCCTCCGCGGAAGATGATCGCGGCGGGTAACGCCCCGCGGCAAGGAGGCCTTGCATGTTGCGACGCCTGTTCTTTCTTCTCCCCGACGAGGCCCAGGGCTCGGCGCTGGTTGCCGACCTGGGTGCCGCAGGCATCGGGCGCGAACACCTGCACGCCGTCACCGGAGGCGGCCGGTTGCTCGAGCAATTTCCGCCGGCCACCGCACGCCAGCAGCGCGACAGCGTGTGGCAGCTCCAGCAATGGCTATGGTTTGGCAACCTTGCACTGTTCCCGCTCGCGGCACTCGGGTTGGCGCTCGCGCTCTACTTCGGTTTGACGCTGACTGCGCTCGCGGCGGCGGCGGTCATGGTTGCTGCGGTCACCGCGGGCGTGGTGTTCACATACCACATGCCGGAGACGCATCTCGGTGAGTTCAACATCGCCCTCGGACATGGCGAAATCGTGCTGATGGTGGATGTGCCGAAGCGACGCGCAAATGAAATCGCTCAGCTCATCCGGCGGCGCCATCCCGAAGCCGAGGCCAGCGGCGTTGGCTGGACCATCCACGCGATGGGACTTTAGCCATCGGGCTGAGTATTGCTCCTGAATCAACTTCCTGCAGCCCCCTTGCCTGATTCATTCAAGCAGCGGATCGCCCTTCGGCAATTGATGCGCATACCACACGGCCAGCCGGTGCTTCATGGATTGTTCGGTTACCTGATCCTCCGGCATGGGCACAATAAGCTTGTCATGCACCAATAGCCGGTAGATAAAGCGTATCTTCTCGCTCGCCGAGTCCGTGGGCTCAAAGACGACCGCGCCCCGTTCCACACCATATTTCATGCCGGCCTGAATGGCGCCCTTCAGGAGTTCCGCTTCATGCTTGAGTTTCTTCATGGTGTCTGCCTTCGGTTGTCCGTTCCTTCCCAGCATGGGCAATTGCTGCACAGTGTGCTCTTACATCCCCTCCAATTCGACAACAAGATTCGAACCTTGTTGTGCTTCGGCGCGAACCGGGCAAAAAGCCCAGTAATCCCTTCTTGCTATCCATACAGCGCCACGCGCGCTACGCACAGGTCGGCGCTGAAGGCACGGCCGATGGCGACGAGACCGATGCGCTTCAAGCGGCGCAGGTTGAGCGGGGTGTCGGTGCGGTGGGGCGCAAAATCCGCGAACGCCAGGCGCTGCGTCTGCCACCGCAGCGGGGCCTGGAAGCACGCGCGGTACGATTGCTGGACCTGCACGAGATCGGCCGTGCGCAGGTGCAAGTTGTAGGTCTCGCCGTTGCCGCATACCTCCATCTCAACGCCGAGGTAGCCGGCGGCATCCATCGCTGCGTCCGCGCCGAGATCAAGACTCGCCTGAACAAAGCCGCCGTTGTTCTCCAGGCGGACATCGCCGGTCAGGTGCAGGCACGGCCGCCCGTGCACCGTGTCGAGCACGAGCCTTCCTTGCGAGACGCCGCCCATGACGGTATCCGAGACCACACGCCAGCGCGTCCCCAGATTGGAGGTGTAACCACCGCTCGCGCGGTCGTCGATGATGAGGAGATCGGCGCTCATGGCAACCCAGGATACGCGCAAGCCTCGGCCAGCGCCTGCGCGCCGTATCCCGTTACGGCCCGCTGGTGATTTCGATCAGCACTTCGTTGCGCCGCAGGAACCAGAGGGAGAAGGGTGAATTGTATCGGGCGAACGTCGGCTGGCCCGTGGTCTTCAGGCCCGCCTGCGCCACCGCCTGGAGCAATGCAGCTTCCTCTGCGCGGTAACGCGACTCGCTCCAGGTGCCGGAGTAGCGCCGCGCGGCCATGAGCCGCTTTGGCACTTCCAGAATGTGCACGCGCGCATCGACCGGCTCCGGCAGGGTCGCGCGCGTATAGCGCGCGGGCATGACAAAGCTGAAGACATAGGTGCCGCGCTCGCCGGCTCCCGCTTTGGGCGTCATCGTCACCGGGGCGGTCATGTTGATCTTCTCGCCCTCGCCGGCCGGCTGCATGCCCACGGGTGCGGTCATGGAGATCTTCTCCTTGGCCTTGTTATTGCCGAAGATGAAATCCGCGAGGATGCGAAAAGCCTGGTTGCCCGCCTCCCCGAACTCGCCGGTGACCTCGGTCTGCGCCCGCAACTGCGGGGCATAACGACGCAGCTCGAACGCCTCGTACTGCTTCACCACGTCGTACGTCGGCTCCTCGGTCGCCAAGGCCGTTCCTCCCGCCAGGATGAAAACGATGCCAGTCAGTATCAGCCGCAGGGTCATGTGGGAATTATCGCAAATATGCCCATCGATGTCGTACACGCCGCGTTCTTCCTTGACGCGCGACCCGTCCGGGAAATTCGGATGTCCGATAATCCTGTCTGGTCGGAAATTTGGCAATGTCCGCTAACAACGCTTTACGGACATTAACGAGCTTACTTCTTGCGTTTTTTGCAGTGCTCAGCAAGTAGGGCAGCAAGCTGAGGACGAGCAAGCTTGCCGATCGCGACCCGAATGGTCCACTCGTATAGTTGTTCTGATGTCAGCGCGGGTTCGATTCCGTTCAAAACCAGAAACGTAAGCATGCTGTCTGCAGCGGTACGTTTGTTTCCGTCCACGAAAGGGTGGTTTTTCGCGATCGATACGCAATACTGTGCGGCCGCCTGATAGATGTCGTTCGTATACCCATATGTCTGGCGGGCTTGCCCGAGAGCGGATTCCAGCAGGCCTTGGTCGCGCAAGCCATGACTGCCGCCAAAGGTATTCACCTGGTCATGGTGAATGGCAAGCACAGCCTCAAGCGGCAGGAATCTTGGCGCCACAAATGATCAGGAGTCAGCGAGACGCTGAAATGCCGCGCGGTATTTCTGCAGCACCTTTTCATGTGCCTTCATGACTGCCTCGGACTCCGGGGTGACGGGTGTCAAGACCAGACGCCCGCTTTCCTTGGAGACCTCAAATTTCTGACCCGCCTTGAGATGCAGTTCATCAACCAATTCGGACGGGATGGTGGTTACAAAGCTGGAGCCAACCTTGCGCAATGAGATCTTGCTCATGTCAGAAACCTATATATATCGTCATATATATGATACTAGGACAACCAGAAGGGAGGCGTCAATCTGTGTGAGGTGTGTCTATTAAGCCCTCCCCTAGCGGGCTAGAGGCACCGCGGTTAATGAAAGGCAGTGTTTCCGGGATGTCTGCGGCGGACGAGATGGAACAGCCAGGCCAGAAAGGCAACGCCAGTGATACCAGAAGTCCGTTAAGGGGGGCTTAACGGACTTGCTCGGCCCCGTCTCAGTGTTAGGTAAGTTCGCGACAACGGCCTGACAAACGGCGTGCCCGTCTAAGGCAGGGTAAAGGGATGGCATTTCCTTCGAATCCCTGCGAGCGCAGCAAGAACGACTGCTAGGTCAATCGATTCATTTCGGAAAGACAACGTTTGGTTGCTCGGGTTGTAAGTACGGTGGACAAATCGCGGCAGACTCCA
>Ga0209742_10000252_pt1 | contig 29845 bp, 25 predicted proteins | sample DeeMarSeWOR38_10_FD_187462 | JGI IMG/M metagenome (GOLD analysis project Ga0209742, IMG submission 187462) | Marine sediment microbial communities from White Oak River estuary, North Carolina - WOR-3-8_10 (SPAdes) (version 2) | ecosystem: Environmental > Aquatic > Marine > Intertidal zone >... | reverse complement strand
TAACCATCTAAGTGGCCAACCTCAGCGATGATCCAAACACCAGGTATCATGCTCAATTATGCTCTCCAGCATAACGAGAGAGAGGATGCTTTGTAGACTACGCTAGCTGTAAACGGAGCCCATCTACAGCGAACTTCCATGCTCGCATCTTGTTCAATTCGGATGCTTGAAGGGAGATCAAGTCTTCGGAAAGAGACATTTCGAGCCGGCGTTGAGCAGCAGAGGGAAGAGAAGCGCGCCAAGTTTAATTGACCGGCTTCGAATCTTTATGTGCCATGCATGGGTCTCTATCTTTGCTTCTTGGTGAAAACGACTGCATGCGGGTTGAGAGTCGATATCTCTCTCATCAGCTACACTTGTGCGTCTCCGGCATATATTTCTATATCAATCGGGGTGCAGTGATAGTTATTGCATAGACCTGCTGAACATGCCGTTACACCAACGATCAGATCCATTTCTGCTCGCAGGTCGATGTGATCACCTGCCCTTGATAAAGGTGGATGAATCTCGATTTTCCCATCGTTAGATATATCAATGTTCAGAAAAATATTGAGGGGTATTGTTATTTGAGAAGATCGTATTCCATAGCTCTTAAAATTATTGACCAGGTTATCTAAGCAATTCGGGTGTGACTCGGTTGCACCGTAACTCCTGGCGAACATCTCCTGGCTGCACGGCGCGTACAGCATGACATGTTTACCAACTTTATCGGCGACAATTTTTAGCATCGGGTTACTGCGGTTCGAATAAAGAATATCATCTTTCGAAAAGAACAGCTTCCCGTTGTAATCCGTCGTATGACCAGCGGATAAAGACTCTTCAATATCCCCCTCAGCGAAACAGATCAAATCCGATACTTGTTCGCCGGCCACATCGATGACTCGCAATACCTGCCCTTGTTTAACTGTGAAGGCAATACCTGATTGTGGATCGATATGGTATTGCTTGATTGGCGTTGAAGCTGCATGTGAATTCATCGATATGATCTACCTATTCATCAATTGACTCTTCTATCTCGAACTGCCTGGCGATGAATTTTGGAAATCCATCCAGCATAGTTACTCTTCACTACACGCCAATGAACTTCCTCAGCATCAATACCAAGCCAAGCACAGCTCCCCAGACGACAAAACTGACCAGGAACATGGGTACCAGGCTCAAACCAGCTCGCGAAGAGAGCCATGCAGCCACTATAAACCCGATCGTGGGAATGATCCCTAGCAGCAAGCCCCTGCTGAATTGCTCCATCACTTGGCGATCTCCATTATTAGCGGAGTAGACGATCCACAAAGCGAGTGAAGCACCAATTGGCATGGTCGCTGTTATTGCCGCAGCTAGCTTGCTTTGTTTCTCTATAACAGCCACAAGGATGATCACAACAATGGAGAGCAGTACGGGAAGAATATCCTGTGTTTTCAATTCGCCTCCTTATTTATCTGGCAATAGGAGCAGATCAAGTGACTCGGCTGCCGCGGAGGGATTCAAGGTAGCCTAAATGCTATGAGCTGAGCACACCGGCAAATCATTTCACTCAATGACGAAACACTGAAGTGCGCTATTCTCAAGCAGATGATTTAACCCTATCGCTGTCCTTCGAGCCAGCTTTGATGGATGGATTCCATCTGGGAGATGTGGTCGGGGATATGGCGCTGGTAGGTGTCCAACCAGTCATCCATCGTGATCATGCCGTCCTCCGGATGGTAGCACTCACGCGACCAGACCTCTTGCGGGACGGTCTTGATCAGATCATAGCTCAGCTTGCGCAGCCAGCGAAAGAGCGCCAGCGCATCCTCCGGGTTTTGATCGAGATAATCCAGCTCCCTCCCCCAGCGCATCTCATCATAAGCCATCAGCGTTTCTCCTGGCTCGGCAAGGAATCTTCTGCAGCGGACGTAGCTGTTGGCTTCACTATCAGCGATATGGACCACGATCTCATGGATGCTCCATTGGTCCTCAGCAGGTCTGTACTGCCACATCTCGCGCGGGAATCGCTCGAGAGCTTCTATGAGCAGGTCGTAGGCTTTTCCGTACGAATCGATCTTTGCTTGGCGTTTTGAGTCTGTCATAAGCTTCTCCTTGAGACAACTCGATCATTCATTTAACAGATAAAACAAGGACTGAATGGTAGGCTTTATGATCTCTCATCAAGCCTAATTCAAACGCCAGAGGATGTCAACCGGATAGGCCACAAACAACCCGGATTCCCAATAGGAAACATCCCGTTTTAACGACAAATAAATTCATCATCCACCGCCCTCAGATGAGTAAACCAGGAGGGGTAATAGAAGAGCCTCCCGTTTATGAGAGGCTCTTCATGATGCAATCTGAGGCAGCGATTCTACAAGGTTCGATGATTCTGCGATGTCGGCGTCGGTGCAGCTGCATTGTTAGCGGTTGGACTTCGGGTGGGGGGTCAGATGGTGCGATGATGTGGTCCAACTGCGGCGGCGATGGAACGTCAATGTCAGGGTCGATGATACAGCAGTGTTAAATGTGGAACCTCCGTCTCCTCAGGTATTGCCAACTAAGGGGAAGCAACGGATATCACTTCCAGAATTGGTGAAGTCGAGGGGCTACTTACTCAGCGATTTTCACTGCTCCGCCCAAGACCCACCTTTCAATTATTTCGATCAGCTCAGACCACAGTGCTTTAGTGGGGGGCATATGCCCACCGGTTTCGCTCTTCTGGTGGCTGACCCTCGATGTAGCCCTAAATAACGATAGTTATCGAAATATTTTAGCCGAAAAACCTTAAACTGATAAGGATATCTGAAACTAATAATCCGTGATAATTGTCACTTTTCTAAGAAGGTTGACGAATGCAATAATACTTTTCAGGTGAAAAGTCAAATAATAATTGAGCTAAATCTCAAACCATTTCATCAACTGCAACATCCTGGATGTGATTCTCGGACGGGCAAACGCACTCTGGCAATTGATGCATATTAATCTTTTTCTTTGGAACGACTCATGATTTTATCGGACTGCGCTCGGTCGGGGAAGACTTTGTTGGTCAATCCTTTGACCGTCCCTTCCTATCCCAATGTTAGCTTCGTGCTGTGGATTTTCGTGATGATCATTGCGTTCTATGTCCTACATTTCTTCTAATCATGTTTCAGGTGCAAAACTTGCTGACTCCGCTATCCTACCACGACATGTCCCGCTGTATAAAATGCGACAGGCTTGGCGGTGAGGACAGCATTCAAGTCGCGTTTAGCACCAAGATCCAACTGGTTTCAAATTTCCGCGGTCTTTGAAAAGTTATGTAATATAATTGCGCCGTGAAGCTTATAATAAAATTCTACTCCGGGTTAGTCTCTGATGGGATCTGTTTTGAGGAGGTCATAAGGATCATTTCATGAACACTCATAAGTTCGATGTTATCGTCGTTGGGGCCGGGGGAGCTGGTTTGATGGCCGCCCTATACGCATCAAGGTCGGCTGACACAGCTGTGATCAGCAAGCTCTATCCAACCCGTTCCCACACAGGTACTGCCCAAGGAGGTGTTGGGGCGGCTTTAGGCAACTCTGAAGAGGATCATCCTGAGTGGCATACCTACGATACGGTTAAAGGCAGTGATTATCTAGGCGATCAGGAGGCGATCGAGTTCATGTGCTCCGAGGCGATATCCACAGTGTACGAACTGGAACACATGGGATTGCCCTTCTCACGCACGCCTGATGGACGTATCGCCCAAAGACCATTTGGTGGTCATACCAACAACGATACAGGTTTACCAGTACGTCGGGCCTGTTATGCGGCAGACCGCACCGGTCATATGATCCTGCAAACCCTCTACCAGCAGTGCATCAAAAACAACGTAAACTTCTACGATGAATTTCAAGTTATCGATCTGATCATCGCAGACGGTGTGACGGCAGGAGTTATCGCAGTCGAGCTTGCCACCGGTGAATTGCACACCTTTCATGCAAAGGCGGTCATCATTGCCACCGGTGGTCACGGGCGTGTGTGGGAAATCACCTCCAACGCTTATGCTTACTCGGGGGATGGGATCGCCATTACCCTGCGGCGTGGTATCCCTGCAGAAGACATGGAATTTTTTCAATTCCATCCGACCGGGATATACCGCTTAGGCATTTTGATCACCGAGGGTGTACGGGGCGAGGGCGGTGTGCTGCTCAACGATAATGGCGATCGCTTTATGGAAGAATACGCCCCAACCGTGAAAGATCTGGCTTCCCGTGATGTGATCAGTAGGGCGATGTTCCTTGAAATGCAAGCTGGTCGCGGGATCGGCGGTAAAAGGTATATGCACCTCGATGTACGCCCTGAAACAGTCAACAAGTACGCCGCTACCGACAGCCGCAAACGCCCAGATGGTTCTCCATACGTAGTCACTTCGGAAGAGATTTTATCCAAACTACCGGATATTGTTGATTTTTGTCGTACCTATCTGGGAGTTGACCCTGTCACCCAGCCGATGCCTGTACAGCCTACTGCCCATTATGCTATGGGCGGAATCCCAACCAACAAATATGGCGAAGTGGTGATCGACGAGCAGAATACGATAATGCCGGGATTGCTAGCCGCAGGTGAAGTAGCATGCGTATCAGTTCACGGCGCAAACCGGTTAGGAACCAATTCTCTGCTCGACATCCTGGTTTTTGGAAAATATTCAGGGCTGAAAGCAGCCGAGTACGCCAATTCTGCAGATATGCCACCCTTGCCGCCGGATGCTGAAGATTTCACCCGCTCTCAATTTGACAGCCTGTTGAATTCTACTGGTGATGAAAGACCAACAACGATTGGCGAAGAAATGAAGAAAGTCATGAACGATTACGTAGGCGTGTTCCGCACGGAAGAGGGAATGGCAAAAGCACTCGAAACGATCAAAGAATTAAAAGAACGTTTCAAACACGTCAAAACTGAAGATAGAGGGAAAATATTTAATACCGACCTGCTGGCTACCTGGGAACTAGGAAATTTACTCGATCTGGCTGAAGTAACAGCTGCGACTGCTTTGGACCGCAAAGAAAGCCGCGGCGCTCACGCCCGAGAAGATTATCCTAAACGCGACGATGAAAACTGGATGAAACATAGCTTGGCCTGGATGCGAGATGGCGAAATTGAGTTGGGCTACAAATCTGTAGATATCTCAAAATTTGAACCCAAAGAACGCGTTTACTAATTGAACATAGCAAAAAAGGGATAACTTCTATGCAGGTACAATTAAAAATCTTTCGTTTCAACCCAGAAAAGGATCAGAAATCCCACTACAAAACATATGATGTAGAAGCTGAACCAACTGACCGGGTGTTGGACGTATTGGAGTACATCAAAAATAATATCGATGGGACTCTTACGTTCAGGCGTTCTTGCGCGCACGGCATATGTGGTTCGGATGCCTTGCGCATCAATGGAGCCAACTACCTGGCTTGCAAAGTGCTGGTTAAAGATCTAGATTCCGATAAGCTCACTGTCGAACCGCTGCTGGGGTTAAGCGTGATTAAAGACCTCGTTGTAGATATGGAGCCATTCTTCGACCACTACCGTTCCATGATGCCTTATTTTGTCAATGACGAGGCCCCTCCCGAGGGAGAGAGATTACAGAGTCCGGAAGAGCGAGAACGCTTTGATGATACGACAAAATGTATTCTGTGCGCAGCCTGTACCACCTCCTGTCCATCCTACTGGGCTAACGATAAATATTTTGGTCCAGCCGCGATCGTCAATGCGCATCGTTTCATTTACGACAGCCGGGACCGAGCGGCTGCAGAGCGATTAAGAATCCTCAATGACCAATTTGGGGTGTACCGCTGCCATACGATCTTCAACTGCACGCTCGCCTGCCCAAGAGAGATCCAGATCACCACAGCCATCGGTGAAGTCAAGAAAACCATCGCCACCGGCCGCCTGGATTAGGTAACGTTTCATTTCTAAAATTAAACAAACACCAGTTGAAGAATTTGCGCCATGAGCAATACACTCTGGCGCTTTTTTTCAATATTAATTATGCCTAGCCCCTTGTGAGCGTTCAATTCTATGCAGCTATGCTATAATCCAACTGCTCGCCCCAATAGCTCAATGGATAGAGCAAGGCTCTCCTAAAGCCGAGATCCGGGTTCGAGTCCCGGTTGGGGTTCAATCGATGTTCTCGCCATTGTTTCGCCGCTCTCCACCTCTTAAACTCAAACAAAAGATCCAGTCACCCTTGCAATCTTTCAGAATCTCAGGTAATATATCGGCGTCAAACGTCTGGGTGCCCCCCTCACCCAGGCGTTTGACTATTTAACCAGGGAGACCGAAACGATGGAGGACAACACACCACGCAGCAGAAGAGAGCGCACGATAGGCTCTGGCTTATCTGGGGGTTTATTGGGAGCCATTTCAGGTGCCATCATCGGCGCCAGTTTCAACGGGGTTAATGCCATAATTGGGGGAGCAGTAGTAGGGGGGATCCTGCTTGGCCTTGGTGAAGCACTCACCACCGCAAGGCGGGAAGAGGGTAAGCTGAAACCCTTGATCTATCGCATGATCACGAGCGCTTTCATGGGTGCGATGATCGGTGCCCTGCTCGGATTGATTTTTAAGAGTATGAGCTTGACTTTAGCTGGGATCATCATCGGTTTGATCACTGGCATTTTCGGATTTCGGCTCACCAAAATTCTCATGGGGACCATCACCGGCCTTATCATAGGATTCATAGCAGACACCTACATCCCGGGAATGAACTTTGCCGTTCTCGGCGCACTGATTGTATTCCTCTACCGGGTTCTAAGCACGATTTTCTTACGCGGGCAGGAGGACGTCCACTTGATGGCCGAAAGAGTTCCGGAATCCGAGATCAAGTATGTGGTTCCCCTGGAGGCAAACAGCAAATATGTCGGCGCAAATTTCTTCGCAGAGTTGGCGCGCACCGAAAAGGGTGAGTTTAAACGCAACCATCCCGGTATCGGCATCGTCGAAAGCATGGAAAACATGCGCGGACCTCGATTCGATCCGGACCAGGTTGATCCGCTGATCCGCGAATTCTACGAGCATACCAGCAATTTCAAGCTCGATATTCGACCGGAATGGAAAAATCGGATTAAGCCGCTTTTCTGGATCTTTAAACGATACATCGCCCAATCGATGGGTCAGGCGAACCTGCCGTTCAACACGGAGGAAGCCCAACGCGGGGTGGTTAGTTATATCGATACGATCGATTTCAGTTGTGATGACATTATCGATCTACGGGGATGGGTGCGGGCTTTTGAAGGTACCGATGAAGCGATTTATGTTGGCGTTTACACAACATTCCAGCATCAAGGTGTCGGTTATGTCAGTGTAGGATTCCCGTTGCCAGATTCGAATTTCACTGCAACACTATTGCCCCACAATCTAAATGAAAGCAATTTTCTGCTGAAATCACGGGACACTGGCTACCCCTTCCCAGGTCATTACCTGACCGCCAGCGAGCATGGCAAGCTGACTGTATTAAAGCTCCCGACCTTTGACGAAGAGATCGAGGTATACGTCGAAAACGGCAAGTTGTATACCGACCACCGCTTTTATCTGGCGGGTCTCAACTTCTTGACGCTATTCTATAGCATGGAACGAATCGCCTCCCCCAAGGAGAGGGGATAAACAAGAATTAAGGCAAAACGACCAGGTGGAATCCAGAACACATTCCTAAATCATTTTGGGTTGTGTAAGTTAGACGCTGCGCTAATAAATTTGCAATTCGGCAAGGTCATCTTGTCAGACAGGTATTTTTCATGTTATGATCTCAGTGGCAAGCGTCTGGGTGCCCCCCTCACCCAGGCGTTTGCTACTTTAAAGATATTTGATAGTTTGATCGCGGAGAAGCGGCCAGGGATATAATATCCCTCAAAACCCTTATCATGGATGAATCAAATGAGCCTGGACATCAAACGAATTCGTGGACAATTCCCAGCCCTTGACCGCCCATCGGTCTTCTTCGACAATCCCGGGGGAACCCAGATAGCCAGACCCGCTCTGGATCGCATGCACGATTATCTGATCAATTCCAACGCCAATCGTAGCGGGGCCTTCAGCACCAGTTATGAGTCAGACGCCATCCTGGAGGAAGCTCGCCAGGCAGTGGCTGATTTCTTCAATGCCAGCCGGGCAGAGGAGATCGTCTTTGGCGCCAATATGACCACGCTCACCTTCCAGATCAGCCGCGCCCTGGCGCGTACCTGGGAGCCAGGGCAGACGATCGTCGTCACGCGCCTCGACCACGATGCAAACTTCACACCCTGGGTCATGGCAGCCGAGGAGCGCGGCTGCCAAGTAAATTATGTCGATTTCGAACTTGCCGATGGCACGCTCAACATGGAGCAGTTAGAAGCTGCCCTCAAAGAAGAACCGCGCCTGATAGCGGTTGGGTACGCCTCCAACGCGCTGGGCACCCTCAACCCCTTGGCGGAGATCACCCAGTTAGCCCACGCAGCAGGTGCATTGGTTTATGTCGATGCCGTCCATTATGCCCCTCATGGCCCGATCGATGTCCAGGACTTACAATGCGATTTCCTGGTCTGCTCAGCTTATAAATTCTTTGGCCCTCATGTCGGCATGCTTTACGGGCGCTACGACCTGCTCGATGATCTCACAGCATATAAAGTACGCCCCGCCTCCGCGCTCCCACCGGGAAAATTCGAGACCGGCACCCAAAACCATGAAGGCATCGCCGGTGTGCTTGGCGCGCTGGAATACTTCGAGTGGATCGGCGAGAATTTCGGGTCACCTGCATCCCATGCAGGAATCCCAGATCGCAGATCGCGACTGAAAGGGGCCATGCATGCCATTCAGGATTACGAAACAGAACTCAGCCTGGCTTTGTTGGAGGTTTTAGAAGAAACGCCCGGAGTAAATATTTACGGGCTGAAGGATGCTTCCCGGTTAGCAGAACGCGTACCGACCTATGCCTTCAATCTTAAAGGTTTTTCACCCCGCCAGGTGGCGGAGGAACTGGGAAAGGAAGAAATTTTCGTCTGGGATGGTAATTACTACGCCCTCTCGGTCACCGAAGCGCTCGGTGTGGAGGGATCCGGCGGTATGGTGCGGGTTGGCCCGGTGCACTATAATTCCTTAGAAGAGATCGAACGGTTTGGGGAAGAAGTGGGGAGAATTGCAACAAAATAACTGAGTTTATCCTTCAATCTACTCTTCCCCGCGTTCGGGCTGCCAAGGCCAGCGACCTTCGATTTCCACGATCAAAGCCCAACTCAAAAATGTACGGATCAGCACCAACAATCCGAGCACCGCGACGCTCTGCAGGGTTGCCTCCAGAGCCACGGTGCGGATGACGTCTGCCGCAACGAGGATCTCCAGACCCAATAACAGGGCTTTTCCCAGGTGAACTTTGAGTTCACGGTAGCGGGCCTCTTGATCTTGTTGAAGAATCCCCCTATAGCTGTAGCGCGCCATAGCAATGAAGATGGAGACAACGATGATCAAGACTGCCAGGAGCTCGATTGCCAGGGCGAAGAACTCGACAACTTCCAGAATCTGTTCCCCGTAGCTTGAGCTGGCGATCAATTCACGAAACATCCGCTTTCTCCTCTACCAATAGACCATAATCTATCTGATGCAATAGCAATGAGAAATTATATCCTAAACATCCACGTCCTGAATAGCACCAACCCAGATCCCTGCAGAGAACCAAAAAACAAGGGATTTGACTTCAATAAAAAAAATCAGCAATTCCTGTGCTCTCGAATTCTCAATAACAGACAAATGCTATAAAGTTGCTGATATTTCTGTTTTCGGGTATGATGATTAGAATTCTTTCATCCAGGTCTCCGTCGTTTGTTGAAGAGCAAAATAACCTGACAAGGATCGAATTTCAACCCACCTTTTGAGTAAAAGTCAATTCTCGAGCTCATCACGGATGTATCGAATCATCAAGGAGAAATTCCCATGCCACAACAGGAAATCGAAGTCATCCTTGCTCGGCAACTGGCTGAGTACCTTGTCATGCCGATCTTCATCGTGAATCCGGCAGGGGACCTGCTGTACTACAATGAATCCGCCCAGGATATTTTAGGCAAGCGCTACGATGAGACCGGGCCAATGCCTGCCGCTGAGTGGTCGACTATATTTGAGCCAGTAGATCAGCAAGGTCAACCTTTAAATCCAGAGGAGCTGCCTCTGATAATTGCCATGACAAAGCTCCACCCGGCTCACAGCAGATTTTGGATTAGGGGTTTAGATGAGACTCTGCGGCAGATCGAAGTAACCGCATTTCCATTAATCGCCCAGGCCGATCGATTCCTGGGGGCGATCGCCATATTCTGGGAGGTGCCGAAATGAAAGTAACCTTGTGGGGCACACGAGGATCATTGGCCTCCCCCGGACAAGAGACAATTCGTTTCGGCGGAAACACATCTTGTGTTTCCGTGGAGGGAACTGAGGGTACCCAAATTGTGTTAGACGCTGGCACAGGTATCAGGCGGCTGGGCCAGAGCTTCCCCCCCGACCTGAAGCGGATCTACATACTATTGACCCACCTGCACATGGATCACGTGCAGGGGTTACCTTTTTTCGCACCGCTGCGCCAGGCTGGCGTCGAGGTGCACATCTGGGGTCCAGCCAGTACCACGCTCAGCCTGCGCGCCCGCATACTGCGCTATCTCTCCCCACCGCTCTTCCCGATCAGCGTAAGGGATATATTATCTGACCTGCACTTCCACGAACTCCCTTACGAAACTATCGAAGTGGGTGAATTCAATGTCGAGGCACAATTAGTCCTGCATCCCAATCCAACTGTTGGCTACCGCATTAATGATTCTAAATCTTCTCTGACTTACCTGCCCGATCATGAGCCAGCCCTTGGTTCAAGCACATTTCCGCGCAGCAAAGATTGGACCTCAGGATGCGAACTGGCAGAGGGAGCTGACCTGTTGATCCACGATGCACAATACTCCCCGGACGAATACGAAGAACGGGTGGGTTTCGGACACAGCAGCATCGCTCAAGCGGTAGATTTCGCCGGTCTTGCTGGAGTTCACCAGCTGGTACCGTTCCACCATGATCCATCTCACAGCGATGTCATGCTGGATAGCATGATCGAAGATGTGATCTCTGAAAAGCAGCCCGGGTTCGAGGTGACTCCCGGGATGGAGGGGATCGAAATCAATTTGGGTGGCTGAAGATTATTTGTAAATCAGCGTATTGGGGAAAAATGCAAACCAGCCAAACCAGTATGCCAGGTGCCCGTTGAGACGTGGAGCAGTTTCATTATTCGGTCCGATCAGGGCCTCTTCAGTTACCTCCCAGGTGTTGCCCTTTTCATCTAATACAGTATCCTTCGCCGAACCGGGAGCGAAAATGTGATCTCCTCGCTGGTAGGCGCGTACTTCACCCCCGCTGTCGTAGTTAACTGACCCCACCCGCAGATTTAACCCTTCAACCTCGACCGTTCCACGCTGAGCAACCAGCACCAATGGGGTCTCCCCCAATAAATCATTCACCACCTGTTCCTCGACCAGCTTTTCGAGAGCGTATGCCTTCGGCACCCCGTCGAGATAAAGGGCGTAGATACGGGACTTATCCTCGAGTTCCTTGCTCCGCTGCCAGACAGGAAACATGGTGTCTTCAGAGGAAAAATAATCCCCATAGGCGGCGCCAAGCTCATACAGCCGATCATGGCCAGTTTCCAACGAGAGCACTTTAGTATCTGGATGTTGTTCCACCCAATCGGACCAGGAAGTGAGCACAACCGGCAAATAAGAAAGTTTCAACTCTTTATCTGCTAATTCTCCCAGCACAGGCTCACCGGTGAGCTGATTCCAGAGGGTGAAAGTCTCACGATCGTACATCAGCTTATTGCTGCGGAAGAGGAATCCGGAAGAGCCAAAGGTGTAAGTACCTCCATCCGCTGCGCGCCCGTCATACGCGATCCCCGCCCCGCATAAAGTGCAGTAAGCCAGGGATACTGGCACGCCCCCCACGACATCATTAGCCATCTCGTGCCAATCCATGATCCGCAAGGGATAGGCGCGTGCTTCCCCATTCAAGGCGATCCCAAAGACCGGTTCGCCCGCCTCCAGGTAATCAGCCTGGTCAGCGGGGATCATACTGGGATTATTGAGTGCCGGGATCCCATCAACAATGACCCCTCCCCACTGGATCTCCTCCACCCTGATGCGGGAAGGGTGTTCGTCTTGTAAAAATGTGGCAAATAGCGGATCAATTCGAGCCAGCAAGCGACCCTTCCAGCTGGTAAAACCGGGTGGTGGAACCAGGTCTGTGCTTCCATACCACTCTACCCAGGCCGGCCAGTTTTCACCCAGCTGTTGCGCACTCAAATTTTCCAATGCAGCGATGAGAGCGCTGTAATTCACATTGGGGGCTAAACCGATCTGGGCCGCGCGCATCAGTTCGATTAAAACCGGAATATAGCGCCTGTCACCAGAAGCGAGGATGCTATCGAGAGCAGCTTCGCTTTCTTTCAGTTTATCCCCGGTGAGCATTTGCATCAAATCTTCCGGTACATTATCCGGAGTAGCGACTCCAAAATCCACCGGCGTGGAAGTTGGCTCTGGTGGAAACGTATTGGTGATCTCTGGAGGGGGACTCACCGGTGGTGAGTAGATTGAGCCAGTATCCTGTGATGAGATACTTGCACAAGCGCTGAGTATCAAGCTGATCGTGAGGGGAATGATCCAATATCGTGTGACCATAAAGCTATAAAATGATTATTCTCATGGTATTTCCTTTTGATCGGGAATCGCCCGATCAATCACATTTTAGCAAACATATCTTACGGGAGCATTACATATTAATTCCCTTTTCAAGCTGATCTCTACACAATACAAGGATCGACTAGAATCCTCATGCAGCAGATCACGGGTTCAGATATACTTAACACCTGGAGTTATTCTCCTGGTAGGATACTGGAATTAATTCCAGGTAATCTGGGCATGATCTTTCATGAATATCATCCATACCCGGCTCATTTGGTGGCTAAGACTCGATCAAAAAAACATTAAATGATGAAAACCCTCTATTTTTCTCCTGAGAACATTGAGAGTCGATCAACCGAAATGCTCCAATATTTACCAGGCAATGAACGCCGGCGCATCGATTTGTTTGCGCCAAAAAACTCCGCATTATTCATCCTGGATATGCAGTCCTACTTCCTGGAACCGAGTTCCCACGCCTTCATTCCCAGCGCTGAAGCGATCGTCCCAGGACTCCAAAAACTTGCCAACGCGTATTATGAGAAGAATCTGCCGGTGATATTCACCCAACACCTGAACACCCCACAAGACGCAGGTTCGATGTCCAGCTGGTGGCGTGACACGATCAGGATCGAAGATCCTCTTAGCGCTATCATTCCTGAGTTCAGTTATTCCAACCGGTTTGTGCTGCGCAAGAGCCAGTATGATGCCTTTTACGAGACATCTTTAGAAGAAAAATTAAACCGGCTGAATGTGAAACAGGTCGTGATCTGTGGATTAATGACTCACCTGTGTTGCGAAACCACCGCCCGTTCGGCGTTCGTGCGAGGCTTCGAGGTCTTTTTCGTCATCGATGGAACCGCGACCTACAATATTGCCCACCACCAGGCAACCTTACTCAATCTGGCACATGGATTTGCCACCCCGGTTTTGGTGGCAGAGCTATTAGCCGAGCTGGAAGTTAAGGCAGGGAATTAATCATCGTGAAATTAGAAGAGGTGATCATTATTGGGGCCGGTCCAGCGGGTTTAGCGACTGCCCTTCAGTTGAAACGCTATGGGATCAATCCATTGATTTTCGAGCGGGATCAAATTGGGGGCCTGCTTCATAACGCCAATCTGGTTGAGAATTATCCTGGATTCCCTGGAGGCATCTCTGGTCCCAACCTGGTAAGAATTTTTAAAGACCATGTACGGGTAAACTCTCTACGGATCAAACCAGAAAATGTTGAGGGACTCACTCATCATGACGGTGTATTTCAAGTGGTCACATCTGATCGGTCCTTTCAATCCCGCATTGTCGTCATTGCAACTGGCACCAAACCACGAATTTTTACCGACTTTGAGATCCCCGATGACACCAGAGAGCTGATATTCTACGAAATCTATCCGCTATTAAATCGAAAAGAGCAGCGCATCGCCATCGTTGGTGCTGGAGATGCGGCCTTCGATTACGCGCTAAACCTGGGAAAAAGAAACGATGCACTGGTGCTTAATCGCGGGGAAGAAATCAGCTGCCTGCCTTTATTATGGGAACGGGCAAAGGACATACCCAGCATTACCTATCTGCCCAATATCTCCATATCTCGGCTTGAATCCAACCCAGGTCATGGCATGCTGTTAGAATGCAGCACACCCGACGGACCCAAATCGATTCAGGTTGATATACTGATTGGGGCCATCGGGCGTGACGCGCAGCTCGATTTTATATCTGGTCAATTTTCAAAGAAAGCCATACAATTGGTGAGTCATGGCGATCTCTACTATGTTGGTGATGTCGCCAATGGGCTTTACCGCCAGACCGCGATCGCGGTGGGAGATGGTATCTTAGCCGCCATGAAAATATATCGACGTTTAGAGGAGATGGATTTGTGAAGGTTATCGCTTCAGCTGGTAGAGAAGATGTGGCCATGGTTTATGTGGTCGATTTTGGTGATGACAGGTTGGTTGAATGCGTCGAATCGGTGCAGCCTCCCACACCCCGTGAAGATAAATGGGTGCTTTTGGTGTCGACCATGTTTGGCTGTCCGATCGGTTGCTCGATGTGTGATGCTGGCGGTCACTACTTGGGAAAACCAACCAAAGATGAAATTTTTTCTCAAATCGATTTCTTAGTCAATAAGCGATATCCCAGCGGAACCATCCCCGCCAAGCAATTCAAAATCCAATTCGCTCGCATGGGTGAACCATCGTTGAATCCCCATGTCCTCGATGTCCTGGAAGACCTACCGCGGCGATATAATGCGCCAGGATTGATGCCTTCCTTGTCTTCAGTTGCCCCACGAGGAAGCAGTGCCTTCTTCGAACGGTTGCTGGAGATCAAAAAGAGGCATTACGCCGAAGGTCATTTCCAGTTTCAATTCTCACTGCATACGACAGACGAATCTCTTCGCGACCAGATCATACCGGTCAAAAAATGGAGCTTCGCTGATATGGCTGCCTATGGAGAGCGCTTTTATACCCCAGGAGATCGAAAGATCACTTTGAATTTCGCCCTGGTTAAGGACATGCCTGTTGATCAAACCGTGCTCTTGCGCCATTTCGATCCCGACAAGTTCCTGATCAAGATCACCCCCCTAAATCCGACATATAGAGCGGTGGAGAACGAACTCTCTTCCTATATTGACCCCAACCTGGAGATCGCGGGGTATGAAGTCGTTAACCGACTAGAAGAGGCTGGCTACCAGGTCATCGTGAGCATCGGTGAAGTCGAGGAGAATTACATCGGCAGCAACTGCGGCCAATACATCAAGCGCCATCTTGCCGCGACAAATCCTCTTCAAGGTGGGTACACCTATAGGCTTCAGGATCACACCGGATCGATTTAATTGCCCTAGAAGACGACTACATTCTCCCGTCTCATTTCCTTAGAATTACTCGATATATCTCACCATCTCATTTCCAGGATCGAATCGTTACCGACCTTCAAAATGAAGACCTGAAGGTTTTTCAGGAAAATAGCGAGACCAGCATATCTTCTCAAAATGCATTATGCAGCAGAGATATCTAGAGGATACCGTTCGGGTCTAATCGAGCTAAATAATTTATAATTAATATGCCAACTTCTAAAGGAGGAGTTACATGTTTGACAACATATTGCTAGCAGCTGATGGTTCGGACCACGCTCGTGAAGCCGCGAAGGTGGCCGGAGACCTGGCCCGATTGTCTGGGGGCACGGTACGGGTGGTAACCGCTTTCGAAAAACTATCCCGGCACCTGGGTGAGCCCAATTTATCCCAGGCTATCGCGGAACGAATGGAAAAAGCGGATAAGATCTTGTCAGAGGCAATCGAAAGAGTGGGTGAGATCCCGGGCAACTGCGAAACAGAAGCCCTGGAAGGAGATCCTGCAGAGACTATCCTGCGCGTGGCAGAAGCCTACGATGTCGATCTGATCATCATGGGCACCCGGGGTATGGGAGATATGCGCAGTTTGATTTTAGGAAGTCAAAGTCATAAAGTCGTATCTGCAGCCTCCTGCCCGGTGATGTTGGTCCGCTAATTCAAAAGAAGCTTTTCAGCGAAAAATATTCCATAATTGATCACTTTGGTGATCTTCATTGATCTGTTCTGGATTGATCTTTTCAGGCGAGTTCCACTGCTAGCTCTTCAGCCCGGTGCAGATCATCCGGGGTGTTAACATTCCAAAAGGCAAGCTGGTGGGGATCGTATCGGAGCATTTCATCCCCGGATAACGTGAGCACCTCGACCTGTGGAAACCACGAGATCAAGCGCCGTTCTCCTGCTTGTAGAGCCGCATACACTGCCGGTAAACAAGTATCACGACGGTAAACAGCATGGAAAGGTTCGTAGCCTTCATTCGTAAAGGGGACGAGGACATCGACTTCATTTGCGAGTATGCGGTCACAAGCCTCCGCCAGGATCTCTGCATTCACAAAAGGCATGTCACAAGCTACTACGATCACCAGTGGATAGCGGGCTGCTCTCAAAGCGGTGTACAGCCCACCCAAAGCGCCCTTTCCAGGCAGTTCATCTCGAACAAGGGACACTCCAAAATCGGTAAATCGCTCAGGATGATTGGTTGTCACAAATACTTCATCCCCTAAGGACGAGATGCGCTTCATCACCCGGGCGAGCAAAGTTTCTCCCAAGAACGGCAGCAATGCTTTGTCCTGCCCCATGCGGCTTGATGCACCCCCAGCCTGAATTGCAACGCTGTACATAGATAAATTATAATTGAGACACCTCAATTGAATAGATCCCGTTCCTTTACCGGAACATGAGGTATGATGTATTGACGGTATCGTTCTTGGAGTGAAAGATATGACCAACCTGGGACAGCACCTCGATCGATTGACAGTTGATGGAGAATTGTACGATTCCCAAGCGGATGGCGCGGTGAGGTGTTATGCCTGCGGTCATCGCTGTCTCATCCGTGAAGGGCGCCGTGGTATCTGTCAGGTGCGTTTCAACAAATCGGGGGTTCTCAAGGTACCCTGGGGTTATGTAGCCGCCCTGCAAGTGGACCCGATTGAAAAGAAACCTTTCTTTCACGTCCTCCCCGGATCAGATGCCCTTACTTTCGGCATGTTGGGTTGCGATTTCCACTGTTCGTATTGCCAAAACTGGCTAACCTCCCAAACCATGCGTGATCCGGCTGCGGATATCTCGATCGGCTACGTCAAGCGTATCTCGCCAGAAGAGCTCGTGTCGTACGCCAGGAAATCTGGTGCCAGTGTGATCGCTTCTTCATATAATGAACCCCTCATCACCTCTGAATGGGCAGTCGGAATATTCAGATTGGCTCAAAAATCCGGATTGAAATGTGTATATGTATCGAACGGAAATGCCACGCCGGAAGCGTTGAACTATCTAAGACCCTACCTCGTAGGCTATAAGATCGATCTGAAGACGATGCAAGACAAGCATTACCGTAAATTGGGTGGGGTCCTGAATCATGTCCTGGATTCAATCCGTTTAGCCTACGAATTAGGATTATTTGTTGAAGTTGTCACCCTGGTAGTGCCTGGGTTTAACGACTCAACTGAGGAATTGATGGATGCCAGCCGCTTTATCGCTTCAGTTTCACGCGATATCCCCTGGCATGTGACGGCATTTCACCCGGATTATAAAATGACCGAACCGCCACCTACTTCGATTTCCACATTAATCCGTGCAGCCGAGATCGGGCAAGAAGCAGGATTGAATTACGTTTACGCCGGCAACATTCCTGGAAGAACGAAAGAATACGAAAACACCCTGTGCCCGAATTGCGGTACTCACCTGATCGAACGCTACAGCTACGTTATACGAGGTTACCACCTGACAGATCAAGGAACATGCCCAAATTGCGGCACCCACATCCCTGGCATCTGGACAGAAAAACCAGGAGAGGTTCAGATTGGGGGGATGGGCATACCGAGGTCAGTATCCTGGTGAACCAGTCTGATGGAATTCATTCGTCTCTCTAAAAATTAAGGCATATGTCTTGCACTAAAATCCTGGTATAAATCTGTATTTAATCGATGAACACAAAATCAGCACTTAATAGATAATATGGCCTCTTCAAATGATCTGCTTATTTTGCCCCTGGTTCGTGCTGGAGGACAAGAACAGACAAACGTCCCTGGGTTGTACGTTCCTTCTCGCCCTAGAAAAACAGCGCGCTTCCGCTCGCGCGATAAACTTGTTTTGCATCTGGTTTTAGATGGTAACTCGCCGATTCCCCCGGACCAAATCGAACAAATTCTGACCAATCTGGCTAAAACTTTTTACAACACAGCTGGCACGGTGACAACAGCTCAGCGTGCAGTGGCTGAATCGATCAACCAATACCTTCTCGATCGGAATCTACGCAATTCCAGTACAGGACGCCAGGCCGTTGGCTACCTGACCCAAATCGTGCTCAGAGGGACACGACTTGCGATCGCCCAGTCTGGACTATCACATGCATTCCTGCTTACAAACGAGGACGTTGAGCATATCCATGACCTGCACCTGGCTGGCAACGGATTGGGATTGAGCCGTACAGCTCACATCCGGTACTCACAGTTAGATCTACAGCCGAATGATGCCATCGTCATCGCTATCCAGCCCCCAGCCGCCTGGACGATCGAATCCTTAAGCGCCTTCAAGGGTCAGGGTCCAGAGAGTATGCGCCGCAAACTGCTCTCCCTGGCTGGAACTGAATTGTCAGCCTTTTTACTGCATGCACAACCTGGTTCAGGTGAACTGAGATTGCTGCGCCCAGTAAGCCAACCCCGACCTGTGCCTGTCCCACCAGTAGCGCAGCCTGAACGAGAAGCTGAGTTGAGCGAACCATCACAGAGAGAAGAACCAGAGCAAGAGATTGTTCCAGAACCAGTGCAACCTACCCCCGCCGCGGTATCTGTGGCGGCTGCTCAAGAGGCGGATTTTTCCCAACCAGCACAAGCTATCTCTGACGATCAGGGTACACCTGCAGCTCAACCGGTACCACCGGAGCCTCCTCAAGCAAAAGCTGCACCAGTCGGAAATGTTCTTCGATCTATCAGCAATTCCTTCCTGAAAGCCATAGCCAATCTGGGTGCTTTCATTAAGCAGATTCTGCCGGATTCAGATATCTTTACCCTGCCCCCAGCAACAATGGCTTTCACAGCCATCGTAGTGCCACTCGTGATCGTCGCCATCGCGGCGGTCGTCTATTTTCAACGCGGGCGGGCAGCCCAGTACGATACTCACTTCACCTTGGCTCAAACAGCCGCCGAAGAAGCAGAATTGAAGACCGAACCTCAAGAACAAAGATTGGGGTGGGAAGCAACGTTAGCGCATCTCGACAACGCTGAATTTTATCAAACCACAGATGATTCAAAAGAGATGCGAAAATACGCTCAAGACATTCTCGACGACCTCGACGCGGTCGAACGGCTGATATTTAGATCGGCGATCGTTGACCAGCTGGATGAGACAGCCAACATCACTCGTATGGTCGCTTTGGAAGACGGGCTTTATCTGCTCAATGCCAGTGATGGAGTGGTTGAAAGAGCAATAATAACCAACGAGGGCTACCAGATTGACACCACATTTCAATGTGGTCCCGGTCCCTATGGCGGTTATATCGTTGGATCAATTATCGATATTGCCCCGGTACCAAAAGAAGACGATACCGAGGCAACCATCTTCGGAATAGATGCCAATGGCAACCTGCTGCGCTGTATTCCTGGTGCCACCCCGCTCGCATCTCCGATGGAACCGCCGGACATCCATTGGGGGACTCCGCGCGGGATGACTGTCTACGGTAACGATTTTTACGTACTGGATCCGATAACCAATGCAGTTTGGATCTACCGCGGCATGGAAATCGATCAGCCGCCGCGCTTATTCTTCGATCAACAGATCCCGCCCATGCAGGATGTGATCGACCTGGAAATAAACCAAAACGACCTGTATCTATTACATGAAGATGGTCACCTGACGACTTGCGTATTCAGTGCTCTGGTGGGATCGCCCACCCGATGCAAAGATCCAGAAATTTACACCGATCCCCGCAAGGGAAGACAAAGTGGTCCATTAATTGAAGGTGCTTTCTTTTCTCAAATTAACTTCTCACCACCGCCAGAACCAACCATTTATATGCTTGATCCGATTTCCCAGGCCATCTATCGATTCAGTGTTCGTCTGACCCTCGATCGCCAATTTCGTTCTCAGGAATCACTTTCAGAGGACCCGGCTACTACCTTCACGATCGATAGAAACAACCATGCCATTTTCTTAGCGTTCGGGAATCAAGTGTATTACGCCCCCTTGCCATAAATCGATCAACTTGAGATCAATATCCAGCGCTTGGTCAGTCGGTCAGGCTTAGAAACCCACCTTGAGCGTTCAATAATTGGTGGGAAATATAACAATTCTTCGAGATTCCAAGCTCTTATCAACTTAAATAATCTATGGGGGACTGGTCGAAGTTGGCCAGGGTGTGTAAGTCGCCGGAATGGATGTGGAAGATCCCATTGTGGGTGAGGGGATAACCGTTGGGCTTTCCTGTGCTGTCTGCTCCGGAGTATCAACCTGTGTCGGGGGTGCTGCAGTTGGAATAACGGTAGGAATACTGAGTTCAGCAGTCACACTCGGGGTAGGTGTCGGTGAAGGGGAACTCGCCCCCCCCAAATAAACCCAATAGAGCCACCCCCCCGCTAACAGTGCGATGATCACCACCAGGAATATTAAGGCAAACACTCGGCGAGATCTGGGCTTTGGTTGGGGGGGGATCAATTCAGCTTCCGAAACCTGGATCGCAATAATCGTTATATTGTCGTGACCACCACGTCGATTTGCCAGATCGATCAACTTTTGGGTACCTTCCTGGAGAGAATACTTAATGAACGTTTCCTGGATCTCCTCGTCTGAAACAAGATCGGTCAATCCATCGCTGCACAAGATGAGGTGCTCCCCAATACCCAGCAGCATCCCCTGATTGGCAATAGCCTGCGCGTCGCTTTTTTCAGGATCCAGGCGTATCCGGAAATCTGGGATCGCAGGCTGTTTGGAACCCAGATGGCGGCGAATCATGTGAGCATTTGGATGGGTGCGCGCCTCTTCTGGCGTAATAATGCCCGATTCGATCGCCTCTTGTACCCAGGTGTGATCGACAGTCAGTTTTGTAATGCGATCGTCTCGCATCAGGTAGATTCTTGAATCTCCGATCGAGGCGAGGAACAAGCGACGACCGATAATCCATGCACACGACGCTGTCGTGCTCATCCCTTCGAGACCTGAGTCACCGATCGAATGAGCATATATGCTCTCATTGGCCTTAATGAAAGCCCTTTCCAGTGTATCCACAGGTTTGCTTGCATCGCTCTCAGCGATAACCTGATTAATGGATTCGACCGCCAGAGAAGAAGCCACCTCCCCAGCCTGATGGCCCCCAACCCCATCTGCAACTATGGCGACTAATGACGGAGTTGGATCCGTTTCACTGGTTTGATAAGCAGAGACAATGTGGTTGTCTTCATTATTCTTGCCTGCGCGTCCAGAATCCGTTAGGGCATAAACCCGCAGGTGAGCACCTTTAACTGGGATCATATTGCTGGCTCCTGCGGTTTTTGAACTGGTTTACGCACTCTTTTTGGATCCCGCAACATGAAACGAAAACCCACTCTCCCAAAGTGGATCAAGTCGCCTTGCTCAAGATAAGTTCCACCTTCCGGTACTTGCGCGTAATTAACCCAGGTTCCTGCAGTGGAGCCTTCATCTGTCAAACGAAATGTACCTTCTTTCTCCCTGGTGAGAGTCGCATGCAACGCCTCCACCGAGGCATCGTCCAGTACTTGAGTGACCTGGTCGGAGTCTTTTCCGAAGGTTACTCGGGAGGAGGTTATCGATATGGGTGGTGTGCTTGCCTCTTGGTCAGATTCGGTCAGTGAGATTAAATGAGCATAAGCCTTGCTCGATACCCGCCGGTGAGGCCATTGAATACGCTTGATCCAGGATGGTTGAGGCTGTGGAGGTGGCTCCTGGGCCAGCTGGACAGGCTGTGTCACCGGATCGGGTTTTTTGTTTTGCCGGCGCAAATCTCTAAGAATACCAGGGCGCAGTCGACCTCCAATAACCAGCACCAATAAGAGAATTGCTCCAGAAATGGCTACCAATAACAAAGCGAGAACGGACCGGTTTTGTGAGACGATCTGCACAACTCCTTGTGATTTATTCTCGATCATCAATTTTACAGAAATTTCTTGAGTCATATTTGATAACCCAAGCATGTCTTCAATTTCAGCTTGCAGGAAGTGCTCGCCATCTGAAGTATGCTCGCTTAAATCCCAGGTAAAGCGATCGAAGGGCTCAACCGTCAATACCTGCTCTACAACCCCATCGACGAGAAATCTCGTCTCTTTGATCGAACGGGGGTATCCATCTGGGAATTCGATCAGCAGTTCAAAAGATTGGGAATCTGGCTGCAGAGCTTGGGGATCAGTCTCATCTTCATCAGGAGATGAGCGCATGATTTCCTGTGGTGGTGTTATAAAAGCAATATTGGGCGGGAGGACTTCGATCTCGAAGTCCTGGGTAGTTGAGGAGGCTGACCCTCCATTGAGATTAACCTCAGCATACACCTGGTGAGGGCCGCTCGTCGTTATGCGTGATTCGTATGCGATCGAGTATGTACTGCGCAAGGATTCAAGGTACTCCTCGGGAGAAGGTATCGGCTCTTGCCCGGAATACGCGAATAAAGTTCCCCCTGTCAGTTCGCTTAAATTCAGTAATTGCTCCGCTCCAGGTGAGGCAAACAGCTCTGATGAGGCCACCATCCAAACGATTATCCTCACCCCTTGTTGACTGGCGCGGGCAGCCAGGCTTTGAAGTCCAACCGATACATCCTGCTCAGGCAACGTAGTGATGAAAAGGATTGCCCGACCCATCCCAGGATTCCTGGTTGGGTCTGAAGCGATATCGATAGCTCGCGTCAATACATCAAAATTGGGATCGGCTTCCTCACCGGTTGATGTGTACGATCTTAGTACCGCTACCCATCTATCAATCTCCGAAAGATGAGTTGTTTCGGGACCCCCTGCCACTACAATGCTTAAGTCATCAACCGTTGATCCTGAACGAGAGCCAGCCCAGTCCACCAAAGATTGAGAAAGGTAATCATATCGCGTCAATCCTTGAGAGTCTCGTATATCGAAAGCTGGACCCGGACTGATAGCTACTACAAACTGGGCACCCGAGTGTAAAAGGGTTAAGTCCGAAACCGGAAGGCGAGTGCCATCCTCAATGATGCGTACAGCTGAACTTTCCAGGTCAAACACGAAATCCCCTTCAGGGGTGCGAACATCGAGATAGCTGGTGAAATGCGGGAATTCTTCGCTTTCAATCGGGGCAAGTCGAACTTGAGCACTCTCTTGATCAATCTCCTGGGCACCTGCCGGACCACTGCGGATACCCAGCAAAAGGATCAGCACCCAAACAAGGCTCAGGATCACCCTTCTTGGAGGGAGAGACATAGCCGAATTTTAGCACATGATTAGACCCCCAATTATGAGAGGCATATATACACTTATACCTTCGTAACAGGGATCGATTGGTTATTCCGAAAGGAATTTATTGAAACTGGTGAGTCTTTTCGGTGGCAATACAGAATAGAGCAACTGTGCGGGATCGAAAATCTTGATTAACCAATTATCGCGTATGTTAAAATAATTCCCATGCTGATTCTGGCTTCCAATTCCCCACGGCGTAAGCAGCTCATATCCCTATTTAATATCCCATTTCAGGTGATAGCAACTGATATCGATGAAAGCATTGAGGCTGGTGAGAAGCCCCGGAATTATGTCTCTCGCCTGGCACGCAGTAAATGCCAATCAACGGTGCCGAAAACTTCGCACAGACAAATTATCATTGCTGCCGACACAGCTGTAGTGGACGGGGATGACATCTTAGGTAAACCCACGAATGCGAGCGGAGCTATAGCTATGCTGCGCGCCCTGCGTGGTCGCTCTCACCATGTATATACCAGCATCTCTGCGCGTGATACAGCAAATGGAAGAGTATTGTCGGATATATGCATCACCGAAGTGTTGATGCGCCCATATTCTGAGGCAGAGATCATGGACTACGTAGCCAGCGGAGATCCATTTGACAAGGCTGGTGCATACGCCATTCAAAATCAAGGTTTCGATCCGGTTGAAAAAGTCACCGGATGTTATACAAACGTTGTTGGTTTGCCCCTCTGCCACCTCGCAGAATCTCTGCGAACTTTAAAACTTGACATTCCAGAAGATATAACGCTTGGATGCCGAAGTGCTGCGGGTTACGAATGCCGATTGATAAACCAAGTCCTGGAAATCAGTCAAGATTAAGCACTTTTCGGGCTTTTTATAAGATAATAAGAGCATTAGAGAACAAACGTAGGATATGAGACCATTAGGAACTAAGGTAGAATCGACAGGATTTACCCGGCAGTGAATACATATCGACCGGGTTCTGCGGGAAATTAATGAAAATCTCGGTGTGGTTAAGTTTTATCTTGCTCATATCCTTCCTCGTCGCCTGCGGTGGACCGGCAGATCAACCAACGCCATCACCACAGGCAACCGCGACCCTATCCCAACCTGGAATTAACACGACCCAGGCTCCAGATGTGAACGAGACTGTGCGCGCATACCTCGACGCATGGGAAAACGAAGATTATGCCGCCATGTATCAGCTCTTAACGCCTTTCAGCCAGGATGCGATTACCGCAGAAGAATTTGAAGAAGTCTATCGCTCCGTGGCCGCAGAAGCCGCGCTGGAAAACCTCGATACCCAGATTCTATCCTCGCTGACCAAAACGCATACTGCACAAGCCTCTTACCAAATCCTGATGCACAGCGCCCTGGTGGGTGATATCCAGCGCGATACGATGATGAATCTGAGCCTGGAAGACGACGAGTGGCGAGTCCAGTGGGACGAGAGCTTGATACTGCCCGAATTGACCGATGGCAATATGCTGCGCATGGATTATTCAATCCCATCCCGGGCGAACATTTACGACAATGATGGACAGGCGTTGGTCGCACAGGCAGACGCGACCGCATTAGGACTCTTTCCTGATCAAATCGATCCTGACCAGGAAGACACATTACTCAATGAAATTTGGCGTCTGACCGGGATTTACCCGGATACCATCGTAGAAAGGTATGAAGATTTCCCCTCCGGTGCTGGATGGTACCTGCCCTTGATGGCGGTGTCTGCCGATGCAGTCAGCCAACGAGAAGGAATCTTATCAGGACTGGCTGGATTGGTCATGCAACCTTTCCGCTCGCGTTATTACTTCGAAGGCGGTATCGCACCACATGTGGTCGGATATGTGAGCGCCATCCCAGCAGAAGAGGTTGAGGAATATAAGCGCTTGGGGTATCGGCAGGATGAGCGGGTAGGACAGGCAGGTCTCGAGAGGTGGGGCGAGGAACCCCTATCGGGCACAAGAGGTGGCGCACTATACGTGGTAGATTCAGATGGGTTGATTGTTACCAAGCTGGCCGAGACTTCTCCCGAACCTTCTCAAGCGATATATACAACTTTGGATAAGGATCTGCAAATTGGAGTCCAACGAGCCATCAATGGTTTCAAGGGGGCAGCCGTTGTGATGGAACTGGACACAGGTCGGGTGCTCGCAATGGCCTCCTCACCTGGATTTGATCCGAACTTGTTTGAACCATCCAACCTCAATAGTGGATACGAAATAGAAGATTTATTCGATCCGGAGGATATTCCCTTGCTCAACCGGGCGACTCAAGGCCAATACCCGCTCGGATCGGTGTTCAAGATCATCACTATGGCCGCTGCTCTGGAGAGCGGCTTGTACACGGCCGATACTGTTTATGAATGCGGTCACTCCTTCACCGAACTTCAGGGGATCACACTCTACGATTGGACTTACGAGAAGGAATTGCCGGCCAGCGGTCCGCTGACCCTCTCAGAGGGACTGATGCGCTCGTGCAATCCGTATTTCTACCACATTGGCAACGACCTTTACCAGCAAGGACTGCCGGAGGCACTCCCCGATATGGCACGTGCCTTTGGACTTGGCGAAGCAACCGGAATCGATCAGGTTGCCGAAGAAGACGGGCAAGTCCCGGACCTTGAAAATCCCCTGGATGCTACCAACCTTTCAACCGGACAGGGTGCCCTGCAGGTAACGCCGTTACAGGCGGTCAATTTCGTGGCTGCCATTGGGAATGGCGGCACATTATACCGCCCGCAGGTTATCGAGCAGATCACCCCACCTGATGGAGATCCGACCTACACATTTACTCCAGAGGTAATAGGCACGCTCCCGGTCAGCGAGAGTACCCTCCTGTCGATTCAGGAAGCGATGGTGAGTGTTGTCGAAAACAGCCGGGGAACCGCACATCGCGTATTCGCAAATTTCCCCATTGATCTAGCCGGAAAAACTGGCACAGCCCAGGATCCACCGCGTGATCCTCATGCCTGGTTTGCTGGTTATACTTACGCTAACCGAGAGGATAAACCCGATATCGCGGCTGTCGTCATCCTTGAAAACTCTGGCGAAGGATCCGAGATCGCCGCCCCAGTGTTCAAAGGTATTTTGCAGCAATATTTCACAGATAAACGGGATCCCTTCCCGTGGGAGATTTTGCCGGGTGTTTGGAAAACCCCGACTCCCGAGGAGACTGAGACCCCGGAACCATAATAAGGAGGTCTGCCTGCCCCCAAACAAAGACTTGAACCCAGGCCTGATTGTACGGTCACAATCCGGATTTTTCACAGTTCAAACCGAGGCTGGCCTCCTGGTGTGCACGCTGCGTGGAAGGTTAAAACAAGGGGATCGGGATATTGATTTGGCCGTGATAGGTGACCGGGTTTTGGTCAGTGAGGTGGAAGAGGGGAAAGGGCTAATTGAAGCTGTTCAACCGCGACAGCGCATGATCTCCCGCCTGGCCCCTTCCGATCGGGGGGAATACCAGCAAATCATCATCGCCAATCCAGACCAGATCATATTGGTTTTCGCCTGTGCCCAACCCAAACCGCGCATTCGCATGTTGGACCGCTTTCTGGTCATCGCCGAAAAACAAGCCGTACCCGCAGTCATCATTGCCAACAAAATCGATCTGGTCACAATGGAACAAGCCGAGGAACTCTTCGGGCATTATGTGGATATCGGCTACCCGGTTCTTTTCACCTCAGTACCTCAAGAACATGGCCTAGATGATATCAAGAACAACATTGTTGGCAAGATATCAGCCTTAGCTGGTCCATCAGGCGCGGGTAAATCAAGCCTGCTTAACGCCATTCAACCAGGCCTGGGTCTCTCGATTCAGAAGATCAGCCAGGCTACTGGCAAAGGAAAACACACCACCGTTGCCTCTGAGATGTTCCCGATCGAGGGAGGTGGCTATGTGGCTGATACACCAGGCTTGAGAGCGCTGGCATTATGGGACATCGAACCTGAAGAATTGGATGGTTACTTTCCTGAGATCAGTCAAGTTGTACCCGATTGCCAATTCAACGATTGCACTCACCTGCACGAACCAGGGTGCGCGGTCAGAAGAGCTATCGATGAGGGAGAGATTCATCTATCGAGATATGAATCATATCTGCGCATAAGATTTGAAGAGGATTAGTGAACCCTGGATTGAACACGGGATATTTTCAGAAGGGAGCACACTGCCAGCCTATCCCAGAATTGAACGGGAGGACAGCAGTTAGCGCCAATTACTTGATACTATGCTTGCTACAATAACATCAGTTATGGATCAAGGAATAGCGCGAGATAGTGTCATTAGAACAGCGAAGCTGTGAGGAATTCCTGAAAAGATAGCTTCGCAATGCCTTCATTTTAGGGATTTTTCCCCCCCCTAGCCGGGGACGCGCTTAGAAGGGGCTAGAATGACAGATTTATGGGCGATCGCTCTTATCCATAATTCACGTTAAAATAAACTTAAGTTATAATGAAATTACATAGTGATGATTTTACATTTGAACTTCTTTGGGACATTGTCAGTATTTAGAATAAGAATTTGGTCATGACCAACACTGCGGCAAAATCAAACGACCACGAATTAATCCTCGCCATTCAAGGTGGCAGTCTGGATGCGTTGGGCGAAATTTACACTCGCCACCGCCATCTGGTTTATCGCACCGCCTTAGGGATCTGCAATGATCCGGAGGCAGCCGCAGACCTGCTGCAGGACGTATTTCTCCGTCTTCACCGCTTTGCAGATCGAGTCGACCCGCAGCGACCATTAGAACCCTGGCTGTATCGCGTCACCGCCAACCTGTCTTACACCTGGGTAAAGCGACACCATCGTTGGACTCGCCCGCTGGAGGAGATCTCCGAATGGTTATCATCAGGAATGAAGAATTCACCGCAGCTCATCAGTGAACAGAGTGATGAATCACAGTGGATCCAGAGAGCCCTCGCCAAGCTTTCTTTACCTCAAAGGGTAGTCGTGGTCCTGTATTACATTAACGACCTATCTCTACATGAGATCGCGGAGATCCTGGATATCCCAGAAGGGACCGTCAAATCCAGGTTGCATTATGGTCGCCAGGCATTGAAACAGCACCTCGGCATGGAGGAAGGTTCTGTCCGAGATATTCGGTACGAATTCACCTAGAAAATATTATGAACAGTATAGATAACGAATTAAGAGGACGCTTAAAGAATTGGGCCGATCAGCAACCTTTACCTGAGTCTGGAAAGGCGACGCTTTTGGCAGCAGCCGCCTCAATGAAAAAAAAGGCCAAAGATGAATCCCAGATAAACTTTTCTGAACAGCCCAGTGATTTATTAGTCTGGGCCATGGTCTACAGCAACGAGAAGAGAATGTCCATGGCCCGGCTGGTTGCCTAATAGAATCGCTTCTGGGGACACCATTAGCCAGGTGAACCCAGGAGTTTTTGTTTTAAAAGAGCGTAGGGTAATCGTAGGGTAATCGTAGGGTAATCGCAGGTTTCTTGACGGAATAGCATTCTTGTGCTATAGTTGCCATGATTTCATCAGTATTCCAGTAAACTTGTTGAACAAATCTCATTGTTAATACATTTTCCACTAACACACAGCTATATCAACCAGTTAATCTCGACTGGAATATTTGCTTTAAATTTGAAGGAGGTGAGGCCTGGAAGATCATGATGAACGACTTAGCGCATACGCGCAAATTTTTTTATATAACCACCCAAATCCAAATCTCTTAATTCATGGAGGAGCAAATGTTTAGTAGCAAAAAACTTGTTTTCGCTTTTGGTTTGCTGATCATCGCCAGTATGGTTCTGGCGGCCTGCCAACCAGCCGCGACAGCACCCCCCCCCGAAACGATCGTCGAGACAGTCGTCGTTACCGAGGTCGTCGAGGGTGAACCCGTTGAGGTGATCCAGGTGGTCACCCCCACTCCAGAGCCGGAAGGCCCGAAAACGTTGGTGGTCTGCGAAGGTCAGGAGCCGGACAGCAACTTCATTTACGGTTCCGATATGTTGGCTTCCGCCCACATTCATGAGCTGATCTACGATGGTTCTACAACGAACGGGTTCGACAACGGCTCATTCGATTACCAGCCGGTTATCTGGGAGAAAACCCCCAGCCTGGCCGATGGCGATGCGCTCTTGAACGCCGTCACCGCTTCCGAAGGCGACACAGTTGTTGACTCATCTGGTAATGTGGCTGTGCTCGATCCCGCTGCCGATCCCCCGGTCATGCTCACTCCCGCTGGCGGAACCGCAGCTGATGCCTTCGAGTACACCGGTGGCGATG
>Ga0209742_10000251_pt1 | contig 29894 bp, 26 predicted proteins | sample DeeMarSeWOR38_10_FD_187462 | JGI IMG/M metagenome (GOLD analysis project Ga0209742, IMG submission 187462) | Marine sediment microbial communities from White Oak River estuary, North Carolina - WOR-3-8_10 (SPAdes) (version 2) | ecosystem: Environmental > Aquatic > Marine > Intertidal zone >... | reverse complement strand
CAATGAGTTATTTGATCGGGTAATGAAAGCGAGCCGTGAGAAACATGCCAAAGGCGTTATCGAACGACGCGATGTGCGCAGCTTTATTCGTGCCTTAAGAAAGGGGGAAGTTTGCTGGTACGCACCGGATCAGGACTTTGGTAGAGAAGCCAGTGTATTTGCGCCATTCATGGGCGTACAAACCGCCACCCTGACTGCCACATCTCGGCTCGCCAAAATGGGCAACGCAGTGGTAATCCCTTTTTTCCCAAGGCGTCGCCGGTATGAAATTGGCTACGACGTCTTTATTCTGCCTCCGCTGGAAAATTTTCCCAGTGGTGATGACGTCAAGGATGCGAAACTGGTTAATGAACTGTTCGCTGAACAGGTACTCCTGGCTCCGGAACAATATTTATGGGGACACCGACGTTTCAAAACGCGCCCGGAAGGCGAACCCGATGTGTATGGCAAAAAAGGCGCCAAACGCTGACTAATTTTATTGCTGTTGCTAATTAACGTTCAGCTTATCACCGCTGGGTTTGGAGCATCTTTACGCTTAGCAGTGAACCATAGAAACAGTAACGGCAACAGGAACACGACACGCCAGGACGCATAAGCCAAATTGGCATAAACCGCATACCCTAGTGCCAGCCCCAGAAACACCGGCATTGCCGCGGAAACGACTGGCAAGTGCTTTCGTACTCCCGCAGCATTAACCAGGTAACCAACACTCCAGCCCAAACACACGCCAATTAACACGTTATGCAAATGGTGCAGGATAAAACCAGGCCAGATCGTTGCAGCAACAAAGTTAATCATCGCAACAATAAGAATTAAGTAGAAATGTTTATTTGTGGATTTAAATGTCAGCCAGCAACCCAGGGCGGCAGCAATCATTGCGCCGCTTAAATACCACGCCCATCCAGTATTCACCTGGTAATCCCACACCACCAGACTTAAATCCAGCATTAGCAGAAACAACAGATATTTTACCACTCCTGTGGCGGGTATTTTTTCAGGGCGCAGCATCTCTACATCCACAGAGCCGGCCACTGCCCATAGACTGGCAACCGCCAGGATAACAGCCATCACAAACAATGAACTCATGGGATAATAGAATGCCAGCATCCAACATAGTCCTAATACCAGCCAGGCACCGGCACTGGCTCGACGGTGATCGCCCCGCCACATGCTAAGTCGAATACAGGCTACCACGCTGGCAAGATAGGACAACAAGCCTAAACACGCCAGTAAAATTGCCTGCGACAGGGAATGTTCATCCCAGTATGAAAAATGCAATTGCCGGTAAGCTAAAAGCGCAACAACCGCACCCGCCAACAACACCCCAGTTGTCACAGCGACCGACGTCAGAGGCTTAAGTAATTTGACAACAAACCAGTGCAGCAGCGGTAGCAGTAACAACGGCACCAAGTATAAATTACCTGCCACTTCATCAAAGTCAGAACCGTATACCACCAGACCCAACGCGATGGTCACGCAATATAAAAATGGGAACTGGTAAAGCAAAAGATAATGAATCACAACGATTTGCCCTCACTGATTAACCGGATGCGTCGTTGTGAATTTGCGGAAAGCGGGACCTCGACTTCAAAATAACTATCGCCTTTGTAACTGTAGCGATTTACCAGTTGCCCGAAATCTGGCTTTAACTCAAGATTATTGCCCGGCACTTTGATCCGCACCCGTGCGGCAGGAAAGAACTCATTGAGTTCGTTTTGCACCAGTACAGCCTGATCATCCTGTGGCACAGCGCGCAATTTACCCATTGGGATGGAACTGGTGGCATCGCGGAAACCATCACCATCCATGTCATAGGTGTACGTTACCAGTACGTGCTTATCCAGACGAATCAGCCGATAACCATGATGTAATGGTGAGCTGGAATATTTCTCTCTTAAATCGGCGCCCGCCGCGGTAGTCACGACATAAGGCGTGCCGGGAAAATACCAGGTATCGCGGCGATCCTGGCCATCCTCATCGTACACGGCATCTCCATGCCAGTGGCCGGCCAGCACAATCGGTACCTTTAGCTGTTTGAACGCTTGCACCAGATCCTGCACATGCACGGCGAGATAGCCGCGCAAATCCGGGCGATGATGTATGGGATGATGCAACTGTACGATGGGAGTATGCCCTTCCAGTTTATCGAGCTCACCCTTCAGCCAGCGGTACTGCGCTTCTGTTAACTGATCACGACCGTGTCCCGAGTTCAAACTGATAAACTGCAAATGCCCAAACTGGACCGCATGATAAGGTTCGCCTATCAAAGTTAAAAAGCCGGCCCAGCCTTCATACTCATGATTACCTGGCGCCGCGATAACCGGTGCGTTAATTTTTTCCATTGCGGCCAGCAGGCGATGATACTGATCCCAGCTACCACCATAGGCAATATCCCCGGTCATCAGTACCACATCGGGATTAATGATATTGATTTCATCAATGATCTGCTGCAAGCGCTGATCGCCATCGCCGCGCCCCAACGTTGGCAGATCCGCCATTTGTACAATGGAAACTTGTTGCGGGAAATCATCAAGCACGTGCACCGCCTTGGGACGGATGACTTCATTTTCGCCGTCAGACACGATGAGTGAATACGCTGCGGAGTTAATGGTTTCCGGAATGGATGCCGCAATAATCTGCTGGGCAACATCCATTTGCGTGGCAACAATGGTTAATGGAATACGTTGATCACGCAATGCCAGTGACATCTGCCAATTGGGCTGCCAGAAAGGCAGCGATGACTTGATACTGATTTCGATTGTCGATCCCGGTTTGACGATAACAGGAATCCCCAACCGCGGCCCCAGTACGTCAAATTTCACGGGCAATACAACCCAGGCCGCCATCACGACAATCAACGCAAGCGAAAGAATAAGTTTGAGTGGCGCAGGCATAGTAGCAGAGCTAATAAACGTTATATCCGCGAATTGTGATAACGCATGTAGCGCGTGGTTTCGAAAATGGCACGCGTCAGCTGTTCAAGCTGTTGCGCCTCGTCCGCAAACTGTGCCATCACATTGTCACGCGGCTTATCAGAATGCGTATCATGCAGCACTTTGTTACTGCCGTCATCATTCATTAAAAAGTAATAGCGGTCATCCAGCAGACCAATACGCAACCCCTGCCCATGAGTTACTGTAAAGGCATAGCGCATACTGTCAAACCGTTCGTCCAGAAGATCGCGACCCATGGTGGTATTCACGTAGCCGTTGGCCGCCAGTCCGGCGATGGTCGGCAATACATCAACCTCGCTCGCGACTTTGTTAATCACCTTACCCTTGGGTAATAGTTTGGGCGCATAAATTACCAAGGGTACGCGCAATCCCTGTATTTTCAGTTGTTCCTCAAACTTCGGTGTATGCTTACCGGTATTGGCATGAATACCGTGGTCCCCAAAAAAAACAAACACAGTGTTGTCAAAATACGACTCCTGTTTAGCCGCCTCGAAAAAAATCCGGATGCTGTGATCCATAAAACGAAAGGAATTGTATTCACCAACCGAATGGAACCCGTGCTCGAAGACTTCTTTCTTGTCTACATCGCGCACCTCAAATCCCCGATTATCCTCCGGAATGTTGTAAGGACGGTGATTACCTGAGGTCTGTATGATGGCAAAAAATGGTTTTTGCTGTGCGCGCAAAACCTTATTGGCTTCTTCAAGCAGGTGCAAATCCGATATCCCCCAGACATCCATGCGCGGGGATTCATAGCTCCCTTCCTCATATAACTTCAGGCCGGGAATGTTATGTGACAACAAACCACGAATATTACCCCAACTGGCACTACCGCCGATGAAATATAATTTTTCGTAATCTTTGAATGCATTGACAATGGTGTGCTGGTTAACGATTAATGGATTACGCGACGAGGTGCGTTGCGTTTCCACATCCGCCAGCCCGGTAAGTGCGGTAAATACCGAACGCGCGGTACCGGTATGGGGCACAAAAAAATTGTCAAAATAAATGCCGTCTCTCGCGAGGCTGTCGAAATAAGGAGTGGGATCCAGCGCGTTACCCGACAATCCGGTTTTGTAAGTGGCAAACGATTCCAGAAATACCAAAACAACATTAGGTTGCGAAACATGAAACCCGTTGGCATGACCGACACGCTTAAAGTTGAGATTTTCCTTGTCCGGTTCATCCACGCCCAGATAAGCAGCCATCTCGTCATAGTGCTGCACCACCGCTTCCTTGTCGAACTGCACATCTTTGTTTTTCAGCGTGGACGCCGCATGAATAACCGGGTTAACAGTCACCGCTGCTGCAAAGGGATGAGTACTGAAATAGGCATCGCTCCAGCGCAGAGGATACCACGAGGCTTTCCCGTAAATACCAAAGATCACCATAAAACTTGCAGCGGATACCACGGCGACTTTATAGCGGCGTCGTACGGTGTTGACCGGCTGGTTTTCGAAATAGCGCAGTAGCCAGTAGAGTGCAAGGGCGTACAAAGCCAATACCAGCAGCCAGGCCAGCACCAGCCAGGTCACTGGATAGGACTGCCACACCATGAGCAATGAGGTACCGGGATTGGCAAAAAAGCGCAGGATGGTGGCATCCAGTGGTACATGCAAATAGGCAAAGTAGGCGAAGTGCGTGATGTACATGATCAGCACCAGGGCAAACGCCACCACGAGATAAGCAATCCAGAAGTGCTGGCTGCGGCGTGAAACAGGTTGATCTACGCCTGCAAACGGACTCACGTAACGAATCCAGGCTAACAGCAGTAACGGCAACACCATAAGCAGGGTCAGGCGCAAATCGTATTTAAAGCCAATGAAAAACGCGTTGGCCAGAGTGCCAGGATCTATGGGATCGGTCGGACTCTTGAAATACACCCAAAACGCCATGCGAAACACGCCGAAAATGACGACGTTCAGCAGAACAACGGATAACGCAAAACGCAGCAGTCTGGGAATATTGTGAATGGACATGATGACGACAACGCAGTTGATTAGATTCTGGTTAAAAACACACCAGCTTTTAATAATATTTTGTCCGCGCTTGTCCGGCGCGAAATTTCCGTCCTAAACGACCTTAAGCGCGAAATGCTACCATATTTCGCCTAACCATTATATACAGCTCATAGCAAGGCAGAACCGGTTGCCACGCCCGCTTAAACTGCTTACCCTTTGGCATGCTTGAGAACTTCTCATCGCTGCAGTGAACGGAAACCCATGGTTATGTCCTAGGACTGGCCACGCGAACACAAGTTCAGTAGCGACAGGGATTAATCACCACCAACGCGCTGAGCCATATCGATTCCAATGAATAATAAAAACCAGGCTGATCCCATCACAAACAGCATATGGCACTATCAGCTGGTGTTATGGGTTGCCGCTATACCCATCGTTGGCTATACCGTCTGGCAGGCCATACGTCATCGACAATGGCGTTATTTCAAACAGCGCCTCGGTTTTGATTATTCCGTCCCGTCACACGGCCTATGGCTACACGCGGCGTCGGTGGGGGAAGTGCTGGCCGCAGAACCACTGGTAAAAGCGTTACACCAAAAATTCCCTGAGATGAGCATTGTGGTATCCACCGTCACTCCCACGGGCGCCCAAATGGTTCAGCAACGGCTAGGTGAGCAGGCATGCCATGTTTATCTGCCCATCGACTGGCGTAGCGCGGTACGGCGATTTGTCGACGGTATTCAAATGCGCTGTGCTCTGATTATGGAAACCGAATTGTGGCCCAATCTCTATCAGGCCTGCGCCCGAACTGCTATTCCCTTGATAATCGTTAACGCCCGGATTTCCGCGAAGACCCTCAATACCCATGGCTGGATCCGTCAACTGTACCGCAGCACCCTGCAACATGTGACGGCAATCCTGGCCAGGTCCCCTGCAGACGCGGACGGTTTTATTGAACTCGGCGCTGCACCTGCGATTGTCAGCATCATCGGCAACATTAAATTCAGTGCCGCCAAACCGATCACGGATATCAAACCCATTGCCCTGGGCCGCCCTTTTGTACTGGCCGCCTCAACCCACGATGATGAAGAACTGCAACTGGCGCGTATGTGGCTCGCAATGGCGCAAAGTGATGAGCTATTAGTGATCGCGCCACGCCACCCCAACCGTAGTGGCAATATCATTAAGCAGCTTAAATCACTGTCGGTAAATTTTGCGGTACGCAGTCGAGATGAGCCTGTTCAAGCGGATACACGGATCTATCTTGCCGACACCCTGGGAGAACTTACCAGCTTTATGGCCAGTGCCGAGCTCGTGGTGATGGGTGGCTCATTTATACCGGTAGGCGGGCACAATATTCTGGAGCCCGCCATGCTGGGTAAAGCCATTCTATTTGGCCCCCACATGCATAATTTCAAGGATGAAACCACGGGTCTATTGGAGCAACGGGCGGCCGTGCAGGTAACCAATTATGAACAACTCTGCGAAAAAATAACAAACTTGTTACAAGACCACGCCAGACGCCAGGCCCTGGAAGACCGTGCCCGGCAATTCATGCAAAGCAATAGCAACATATTGCAGCATTATCTCGCCGCTATTAAAAATCATTGTCAGCTGCCCGATGAATAAGCCTGCAATAGCGCGCCCCAATGATGCAATGAGAAATGAAAGCCATTGGAATTCTGGTCTTTGAGTTTCTGCAGAGAACGTTGCAAACGGTCAAGGTTAGATTGTTGCCAGGCGGATGAAGGCTTGCGTAAGTAACCTTTATCAAAATCGATCAGATAAAACTGCTCGCTGTCATCTATCAAAATGTTATGGGCATTGAGGTCCGCGTGGTAAATGCCCTGTTGATGAAATCGCCGGATGGTTTTTCCCAGCTGCCGCCACAGTGCATCAGTCATATCACCGCTACTCAACAGCATTGGCAGGGACTGTGCCGCCGGAATCTGTTGCGTAATGATGTCAGCGGTATAATACAAACCCTTATGATGCACATGCGCCGCGACGGGACTGGGCACCGGCAACTGCTTTTCAATCATCAGTTTTAATAATTGCCACTCCCGCCAGGCGCGCGTCTGCTCCAGGTCGGCCCAGAGATACTTATCGTCTGTAAAGCGAGCAATCATCCCCCCCCGCCGATAGTGACGCAGCACACAATCCAGTGACTCGGCCAGCGTAATAAAATAGGTCGTGCCGCGGCCCTGGGCCTGCCCGCGCAAATTATTCTGTTGCTCATGGTAGGCAGGATCGAAATGCTCGGCATTGACATGATCCAGCACATCCTGATCAAAAATGAAATAATCCTGATTTTGTTGTAAATGGGCTGGTTTCACCGTGAATCTCGAATATAATACGCAGAATTTATAAAAGCCCGGCTATTTTGACAGACATCCCTGAGCGAGTCACTCAAAGTCAGACATGACATCTAAAAACCTTGACGCACGGTAACCAGTACTCGCATCCGCTGGGGAAAGAATATGCTAGAATAGCCAGCCAGATTCGGAATACAACAAATCGACCCATTTAATTATGCGGCAAAGACAATAATCGACACTTTGCCGGTCAAAGGACTCTGCAATGCATATCAGAAAAAGAATTCTTATTACCGGTGGCGCCGGGTTTATTGGCTCGCATCTTAGTGAACGCCTGCTGAAGGAAGGTAATGATGTCATCTGCCTGGACAATTTTTTCACCGGTACCAAGGATAACGTATCCCACCTTATGGATAGTCCTTATTTTGAGTTATTGCGTCACGATGTTACGTTTCCGTTGTATGTCGAGGTTGATGAAATTTATAACCTGGCTTGTCCGGCATCGCCCATTCATTACCAGCATGACCCGGTACAAACCACCAAGACCAGTGTACACGGAGCCATTAACATGCTGGGACTTGCTAAACGCACCCGTGCCAAGATCTTCCAGGCCTCCACCAGCGAAGTCTACGGTGATCCGCAGATCCATCCACAAACGGAAGACTACTGGGGACACGTCAACCCCATCGGCTTCCGCTCCTGTTACGATGAAGGCAAGCGTTGCGCGGAAACCCTGTTCTTTGATTATCGTCGGCAACACAATTTAAGAATCAAGGTGGCGAGAATTTTTAATACTTATGGTCCGCGCATGCATCCCAACGACGGTCGCGTGGTTTCCAATTTTATTGTGCAGGCTTTGAAAGGTGAAGACATTACCATCTATGGTGATGGCAACCAGACCCGCTCCTTTTGTTATGTCGACGATCTCGTGGAAGCTTTTGTGCGCCTTATGAATACCGCAGATGATTTCACCGGGCCGGTGAACACCGGCAATCCCGGGGAGTTCACCATCAAAGAACTGGCAGAAAAAGTGGTGGACATGATCGGCACCAAATCTAAAATCGTTTACAAACCCTTGCCCTTTGATGACCCGAAACAACGCCAGCCGGATATCAGCCTTGCTAAAAAAGAGCTTGGTTGGGAACCAACGATTCAACTGGAAGAGGGCTTGATCAAAACCATCGCTTATTTCGACGATTTACTGAAACGCTAAATCACCAGCGAAATACATGACGATTTAAACTGGTAATTGCTTAACTGCATGTCATTACCTTTTCATGATGCCCCGGACTCCCTGTGTATTCTGCGTCTTTCCGCGGTAGGCGATATTTGCCACACCTTGCCCGTGGTGCGTACTATCCAGTCGCATTGGCCAAGCACCAAAATCAGCTGGATTATCGGCAAGCTGGAAGCGAGCCTGGTGCAGGATATTCCCGGGATTGACTTCATTATCTTTGACAAATCGCGCGGCGTGAAAGCTTACCTCGACGTGCGCAAGGCACTGCAAGGCCGGCGTTTCGACGCGCTGCTGCACATGCAAATGTCGCTGCGCTCCAGCGTGGTGAATCGCCTGGTTAATACCAGTGTTCGTATTGGGTTCGACCGGGCGCGCGCCAAAGACCTGCAATGGCTGTTCAACAACGCGCAAATACCGGCACACCGCAATCAGCATGTCATGGACAGTTTTTTTGGCTTTGCTGAAGCCCTGGGCATTAACGATCGGGATTTGCGCTGGGACATCCCCATACCGGAATCTGATCAACAGCAGGCGGAGAAGTTTTTACCAGGCAATGAACCGACGCTGGTGATCAGCCCCTGTTCCAGCATGTCCTATCGTAACTGGACCAGTGACGGTTATGCGGCAGTCAGTGACTACGTGGTTAAGCAATATGGATTACGCGTCGCATTGACCGGCGGCCCCAGCATAATCGAATTGGAAATGGGTCAGGACATCGAAACCAAATGCAAGCTCCCCACTATTAATCTGATTGGCAAAACCAATCTCAAACAGTTGCTCGCGATCCTGGACAAAGCCACGGTGGTGCTATCACCGGATTCCGGCCCTGCCCACATGGCCACCTCGGTGGGTACACCGGTGATCGGCCTGTACGCCTGCACCAATCCCGACCGCGCACGGCCGTATTTTTCCGGTGGCTGGGTGATCGACAAATACCACGAAGCGGTGCACGACAAACATGGCAAAGATGCTTCGCAATTACCCTGGGGGATCCGGGTGCGTGATCCCGGCACCATGGAACGCATCACGGTAGAAGATGTAACACACAAGCTGGATGAATTTATGCAGCGGAGACGCAGTGGAAAAGCTGCGCCACAATAACAAAATCGGAATGACCAGGATTATTTCGGTGTGAATGCGCTATCGATCAGCGAACAGATGATGTGACCAATGGTAATGTGACTCTCCTGGATACGCGCGGTATTTTTTGAAGGCACTCGAACACAGATATCACACAGGTCCAGCATCTTGCCGCCGGTTTCGCCGGTAAAGCCGATAACAGAAATACCTTGCGTTTTTGCTTGCTCGATCGCGGCAATCACATTCGGCGAGTTGCCCGAGGTGGAAATACCGATGAACACATCGCCGCGCTGCCCCAGAGCCTGGATCTGGCGTCTAAAGATATTATTGTATTCGTAGTCGTTAGCCACCGCCGTCACGGTGGAAGAATTGGTGGTCAAGGTTATTGCCGGCAACCCGGGACGCTCGGTTTCAAAACGCCCCACCAGTTCCGCGGCAATATGCTGGGCATCCGCGGCGCTGCCACCGTTGCCCGCCAGGATGATTTTGCTGCCGGCCTTTAAAGCGGCGATACAGCCGGATGCTGCATCCTCAATCGTCTGGAGCATCGCAGCGTTGCCCAGCATCTGCTGTTTAACGAGACAGGAGGCTTCCAGTTGTGATTTAATTGTGTCCAGCATCGCGAGGTACCTGAAAAAGAGTTACTCTTACTTGAAAATATAAACACTTTACTAAGTGACGGGCTTTTTGAATTATAACCCGATTCAGCCAAACAGTTTAACTCATTTAATTAACTTTAGTTAAGCCGTTTAATCAATAGAAATCATCGCTTATCCGTTTTGGAAACACAAAAACAACAACATCCCTTCAAAGTCCTGGTGATTCGCGCCGGCGCCCTTGGCGATACCGCTTATGCGTCCAGCATTATCGAACCACTGCGCCATCAATATGGTAACGATGTAATTATCGACTGGGTTGCGAAATCTGGCATCGGCAAACTGTTTGCAGAAGATTCGCGGATTCGCCGTGTATTTGAACTGAAGAGCCGCCGTTCACCCCTGTTATTCAACAAAGGCAAGCGCCAGATTATTGCGCAGTCGTTTCGGGAGCCTTATGACCTCGTCGTCAATCTGGAACTGGGATCGATTTTCGATAATACATTGCGGCTGACACATGCAAAGCAAAAAATCGGTTCCCCTTACCAGCACTTTAAGGAACCGCCAGAAACCCACGCCGTGGAAAACCTGCACATCATCTACCGGCATTTTCTCAACGAAGACGTCATGCCGTATGCGTACCCCAAGCTGCAGGGCACCGATCCGGCAAAGGCTAAGGAAAAATTCCAGTTGAATGAACACTACCTGGTACTGGTGCCCAGTAACAGTCATTTTAAAGCGGCGCCGGAAAGTAACTATCGCGCCTGGCCTATTTCGCACTGGAAGGAATTGATCGGTAAACTCAGTAAAAGTGAATTGCAGATTGTCATTATTGGCGGCCGTAACGAAGCGGATTACTTCAAGCTACTGGACCCACTACCGGCAAATATTTGCAGTCTGGTGGGTAAAACCAATTTCCCGGAGTTAATTGGCCTGATCAGCGGCGCCAAAGCCGTTATCTCAACCGATACCGGCCCCGCGCATATTGCCGGCGCGGTGAATACCCCGGTATACGCGATTATCGGCCCCACCAATTTCAAGCGTACCGGCCCCTACCCCACACCGGATAACGAAATTCATATCCTGAGCGCGAATTTGCCCTGCAGCCCGTGTTATCACACCCAGCGTTTAAAAGATTGCCCGAAGAATCAGTGCATGTATGACGTCACGCCGGATCACGTCATCGATGCGCTGCGGAAAAACCAGGTCCTCACAGGCTGATTTGATTTACACATGAAAAAACTGCCGAAAAAAATACTGGTCATCCGCAACGACAAGCTCGGTGATTTCATGCTGTCCTATCCCAGTTTCGCGTTATTGAAACAGGCCTTGCCGGACTGTGAAACCTTTGCCCTGGTTCCCGGCTACACGAAGGAAATGGCGGAAGCTTGTCCCTGGATCGATCATGTGATGATTGATCCGGGCAAAGACAGCGGACTCACCGGCTTGCGCGCCTTGATTAGCAGCTTTCGCAACTACAAAATAGACGCTGCCATTACCCTGTTTTCCACGGCCCGCATTGGCTTTGCGTTAATGGCCGCCGGCATCCCTTATCGGCTGGCGCCTGCCACCAAAGTTGCACAGATTTTTTATAACCATCGGCTGACGCAGCGCCGTTCCCGTTCAGAAAAACCGGAATACGCATACAACCTGGATCTGGTGCGTGATTTCCTGCTATCACACAACATTGCTGTACCTGACTTACCGCAACCGCCCTATCTACATTTTGACGATCAGCAGGTTCGGGAACTAAGGCAGGCATTCTGCACCGCGCATCAACTTGATAGCCAAAAGCCGCTGATATTTATTCATCCCGGCAGCGGCGGATCGGCCAACAACCTGTCACTGACACAATACCAGCAGCTGGCCGAGAACCTGGCGAGTAAAATCGGTATTAATCTCGTGATCTCCGCTGGACCGGGTGAGTTGCCCTACGCCGAACAACTATCGGCACAACTGGGCAATCGAAAACATACGGTTTATCCTTCTACGGAAGGTCTCCGGCAATTTGCGCAACACATTCAGTTTGCCGATGTGTTTATCAGTGGTTCCACCGGCCCTTTGCATATCGCCGGTGCGTTAAACACCGCGACGGCGGCATTTTACCCGCGGCGCCGTTCGGCAACCCCGCTACGCTGGCAAACGTTGAATTCGGAAGATAAGCGCCTGGCGTATTCGCCACCCGAATCCGCAGCAGAACAGGACATGAGCGCTATCGATATGAATCATGCCGTCAACGAAATCTACCAGAAGTTTCTGGCTAGTTAATCAAGTTACGCAGCAGGCGACAATAAGCCCTGCATGTAATCGATCAACTGTTGATAGTGTTGCTGCTGATCAAACATTCGATCTGCTTTTTCCTTGCCCGCCTGCGCCAGCTTTTGACAGAGACCACTATCACTAATTAATGCGGCGAGTTTCTCGGTCAGTTCCTGTGAATTTTCCGGCGCAAACATCAGGCCCGTGATGCCTTCGTCAATGATTTCCGGCACCCCACCGGCCCGGGTACCAATCACCGCCACGCCATTACGCATGGCCTCGATCAGCACCAGGCCGAAGGTCTCCTGCTTCGTCGCCAGCACCACGACATTAAAAGCCGCCATAATCTCCACTGGATTGGGATGGCTGCCGTAAAATTGAATAGCATCACTTAAGCCCCATTCCTGCACCAGCGTTTTTAACCTGGCCTCGTAATTCGCATTCATCGCCGGACCGATAACCGTGGCGTGAACCGCCTTGCCTTGTGTCACCAGTTCATGAATAGCTTCTACTAATAAATGCTGCCCTTTACCCGCTTCAATACGTCCTACCATGCCGATTGCGAAACTGTCGTTTGGTATCTGTAACGATTGGCGCAGCACCCGTTTTTCCTGTTCACTGAGCGCCGCCGGTGCCTGCACGCCGTAATACAGTGTTCTGATGGCTTCATTGGGCATCGGCAAATATTGCTGCGCCAGTTCGCGCAATTGCTCGGTAATCGTGAGAAACAAATCCACATGCCGGTAAAGCATACGATGAAAGATATCGTGCTTGGGCCGCGTAATCATCATTTGCCGGGTATACACCAGCTTTACCGCTCGCCTGGCCATGCGCTTGGCCAGCACTGCCAGGTTTAGGTCCCTGGCCCAGTGCATGTGAATGATATCCACCTGTTGTTCGTCGATAAGCCGCGCGAGACGGCGGGCGGATAACAATGGAAAATGACGGCTCGCCTTATTAAACTCAGTCGTCTGTACGCCATGCTGGCGTATGCGCTCTGCGGTCATGGTGCCGCGCGCAGCAACTGCAATACATTCAATATTGCGCGCTCGTAATTGCGTTGCGGTGCGCACAGCATACAGCTCAAGGCCGCCAACACCGGTGGACATACATAGCTCTAGCACTTTCATGATTTAGTTAGCGTAGGGTTGATTATTGCTGTTGTGATTGTTGTTGTGATTGCTGCCGGTAGTAAAAAATCACTTTGCTGTATTTGACAAACACGTGCACGAAAGACAGTACCGAGGCCACCAGCCCGGCGAAGCCATCAAGAAAACCCAGACGAAAAATATACATGCGCAGGAACGTCCAGATAGCATGAGTAAACGGCGAGATGAGACTAACTTTCTTGCCGCGCTTGATAATTTCCTGCGCACCAATCTCGGTGAATTTGTCCAGGGTTTGAATATGGGCCGAGATGCTGTCAAAAGAATAATGCAGGATGTCACCTTTAAGTTCTTTTATTTTATTCGAATTAACAATAACCTTGTCGTGGGGATTGACACCTCCCCATCGCGCCTTTTGTTTGTTGAACAGGCGAACTTTTTTGTCCGGATACCAGCAGTGATTCAACCAGCGATAAACATAAAAGGTTTTACGCGGCATCTTGTAGGCATCGAACTCATCCAGCTGATTTTTAATGGCAAGGATCGATGCTTTTAATTCTTCCGACAAGCGCTCGTCACAATCCAGGCTTAATATCCAGTCATGATTCGCCTTGCTCACTGCCAGGTTTTTCTGCTCCACATGACCAAGAAATTTCTGCTCATAGATCTGGTCGGTATATTTTTTCACAATTTCGATAGTGGCATCTTTACTTAAGGAATCCACCACGATGATTTCATCGGCAATCCCCTGCAGGCTGCGCAGGCAATCCTCGATTTTCTTTTCTTCGTTAAACGAAATGATGCAGGCGCTGATGTTTGGCATATGACCGATATATTACGCTGTTGTTGTACTTTTTATGGAGACTCTATCCTGAACGGCTTTGACAACTTTATCAACGGTAATCAGAGACAGACATCGCGTATGACCTAAGGGACACTCGCGCTCAAAACAGGGGCTGCAAGCCAATCCTTCGTACAATACCGTGGCCTGCTGTGTCAATGGCGGTGTGTAGGCGGGGGTCGAGGAACCATAAATGGCGATCAGCGGACAACCCACCGCAGCGGCAACATGCATCAGGCCCGAATCATTGGTAATCGCCAGTTGCAGGGCCGCCATTAAATCCACCACGTCCTGCAAACTGGTTTTACCGCACAGGTTAGTTAACGGGCGCAGACAGGCTTGCTGTATCTTCTCGGCGGTCGCTCGATCTTTTTCCGACCCCAGCAACCACACCTGATAACCGTGATTGACCAGATAGTCCGCCACGCCGGCGAAGTGTTCCTCGGGCCAGCGCTTGGCGGGACCATATTCCGCGCCGGGCATAAAACCCACCACCGGCTTTTCAAGATTTAAGCCTAATGCCTGCAATAAACGCTGCTGATTGTCTTTATCTATCCGTAATGAGGGCTCAGGTATGGGTGGCGGTAAAGGAACATCTCGCGCGACACCGAGGGCAACAAAGCGCTGCACGGTTTGCGTCAGTACAGACTTGTCCAACTGTCTGATGTCAGTGAGCAGACCATAACGCATTTCACCTTTATAGCCGATGCGCTGCGGAATACGCGCAAAAAAAGGCACCAGGGCTGACTTAAAAGAACGCGGCAGCACGATCGAAATATTATAGCTTGATTGTTGTAGCTGTTTACCCAAACGATAGCGTGCCGACAAACCAAACTCACCATGTCCTACCGGTTGGCTAATCGTGGCTCGCACCTCGGGCATGCGATCAAGGATAGGCTTGGACCAGGCAGGCGCCAGCACATCGATGGCTGCCTGGGGGTAATTTTGTCGCAATGTAATAAACAGGCTTTGCGCCATCACCATGTCACCCACCCAGGATGGCCCTACTACCAGGATTTGCTTCACAGACGCTGCCATGGTTGTGCAATCCCTGGTGGTTCCAAGGTGTCAATTAATCGCGGTTCAACCATTCCATGTAGGCATGCACGCCTTCTTCCACGGTTTTGAAAGGTGCATCGTAACCGGCAGCGCGCAGCGCAGAGATGTCCGCTTCGGTAAAACTCTGATAGCGGCCTTTCAGGTGATCCGGGAAAGGAATGTATTTGATTTCACCGCGGCCATAAAATTGAATCACAGCGTTGGCCACATCCTTAAACGTCTGGCTGCGGCCAGTGCCGAGGTTAAAAATACCGGATTTTTCCGGATGATCCATGAACCACAGATTCACATCTACAGCATCACCGACATAAACAAAATCCCGCCGTTGCTCCCCATTGGCATAACCATCACAGCCTTCAAACAGCTTGGCATATCCATTTTCGTTGAGCTGGTTATTCACATGAAATGCCACGCTGGACATGCTCCCCTTGTGCTGTTCACGCGGACCATAGACGTTGAAATAGCGAAAACCCACTACCTGGCTTTCAAAATCCGCTTGTAGCTGCCGCACATACTGGTCGAACTGGAACTTGGAATAACCGTAGACATTCAAGGGCGCTTCATATTGTTGCTCTTCCTTGAAGACGGAGCTACTGCCGTATACCGCAGCAGATGAAGCATACAAATACTGGATCTTGTTCTGCAGGCAATAATGCAAAAGTATCTTGGAATACTCATAATTGTTCTGCATCATGAAGCGGCCATCCCACTCGGTGGTGGTGGAACAAGCGCCCTCATGAAAGATGGCTTTCACATCGCCAAAATCCTGGCCGGCCTGAATGCGGTTGATAAAATCATCCTTATCGAGGTAGTCAGCTATGTCACAATCCACGATGTTTTTAAACTTGGTGCCGTCCTGCAGATCATCCACCACGAGCACATCTTTGATGCCACGTTCGTTCAAACCTTTCACGATATTGCTGCCGATAAATCCTGCGCCGCCTGTGACAATAATCATTGCATTCACCTTCTATTCTTTGTCCTAATCTTTGTCAGTTCTCAGATTCTGAATCGCATTGATGGTGCGTGTCGTAGAATGCCCCTCGACAAACTCCAGCACCACCACTTGCCCTCCTGCTTCCTGCACGCAGCGACCACCGGCAATCTCGTCCGGGCGATAATCGCCGCCTTTCACCATGACATGCGGTAATACGGAACAGATCAGGCGTTCCGGTGTTTCTTCACCAAACTCCACTACCCAATCTACACACTCCAGGGCCGCCAACACTGTCATGCGGCTGGACAATGGATTGATGGGCCGGCCTGCGCCTTTCAATTGCCGCACCGACTCATCGCTGTTCACGGCCACAACCAATCGATCGCCCAGTTGCCGGGCTTGCTGTAAATACTGCACGTGACCTTTGTGCAGAATGTCGAAACAGCCATTGGTCATTACGATGGTTTCGCCGTGTGCCCTGGCCTCTTTCACCAGCTCCAGCAACTGCACTTCACTGACAACGCCGCGACTCATGGCACTGTCTTCCCGCATGGCGCGCTGCAATTCCGCCACGCTGACGGTCGCGGTACCCAGTTTGCCAACCACCACACCCGCCGCGAGATTGGCCAGCGCCATGGCGTCTGGCAAACCATCTCCGGCTGCCATCGCCGCCGCCAGCACCGCGATGACGGTATCACCAGCGCCGGTAACATCATAAACTTCCTGCGCCTTCGTCGGAATGTGTAACGGCTTTTGATTTTTCTGGATCAGCGTCATGCCGCGTTCGCTGCGTGTCACCAGCAATGCCTGCAAGTTGAGTTCGCTACGCAATTGTTCGCCCTTTGCCGCGATATCGTCGTCATCAGCACACAGGCCAACCACTGCTTCAAATTCCGAAAGATTGGGCGTTAATAAGGTTGCGCCTTTATATCGATAAAAATCCGTACCCTTGGGATCGATCACTACCGACTTGTCCTTATCCCTGGCCAGGGCGATCAATTGCTCAATAATCTGCAGGCTACCTTTGCCATAGTCCGACAACACCACCACGTCGGCTAAGGGAAGCTGCTGTTCAAAACGCGCCAGCAAGCCTTTGGGATCATAACCGCAAAAGCCATCTTCAAAATCCATGCGGATGAGTTGCTGGTGGCGACTCAGAATGCGCAACTTGGTGACCGTCGCATAGCCGGGTAACTTTTCAAAACAGCATTCGACCCCTTTGCGTTCCAGGCAATGCTGCAGGGAGTTCGCCGCTTCGTCCTCGCCGGTTAACCCGATCACCGTCGCTTTCGCTCCCAGGGTACTGATGTTCAGCGCCACGTTACCGGCACCACCCGCGCGCTCTTCGATATCCCCGACATGCACCACTGGTACTGGCGCCTCCGGCGAAATACGCGAAGTATCGCCGTACCAGTAACGGTCCAGCATCAGGTCACCGACGACCAATACTTTTGCCTGGGTAAAATCCGGGATTTTAGGTTTCATTGTAGGTACCGATTGACAAAATATCTAATAATCAAAGGGTTACGAATTAAGATGGTTCGAAAGCGGTAATCATACCATAGGATTGCATAGAATCGCCGCAAAGAATCATCGCAACACTGTTTGAGTTACGCTCAGTGCAATACAGGCGGCAGCCTAGAGGTTTTTACAGACGCTGCGAATGGTTTGGATGATGTATTCCGCGCGCTTTACATCGGTGTGGTATTGCAAGAGGTGGTTTTTGCCATTGGTCGCAATCTGTTCCCTAGCCGTCTCATTTTCTAAATAATATTCACAAAGCTCGATCAGGTCCGACAAATCATCCTGGCAAAAAACAACATGTTTTTCGTGCTCAAAGTTTTGTGGAATAACAAATTGGGGTCGCTGGGAAATCATGAAACTCCCGATAGCGGGCACTTCCCAGTAACGCATGGTATCCCAGCCACCGCCGCGGAAATTCAATACGATTTTGCAACGCGCCAGTTCCTGCAAATAGAACTCACCCTTCCGTTTGTACTTGCTGAATTTTTGATTCCGTTCCGTACCGTTGGCTTTACAATCAAATTGATCAGACAGCAAATCTAATGCCTTGACGCGGATGGGAGCTGACTCCACCGCCCAGAACGATACCTGATATTTTTTTTCTTTAGGGACATTTCTCGCACGGTCCATATTGAAGCACATCGGCAATGGGAAAACATTTTTCCCGTAATCCTGATCGATAAGCATCTCTCGTTTAAAAACCAGATCAAAAGGACGCTTTGCGATCGCCTCTTCGTATAACTCCGGCCGTCCATAAACAATCAAATCCCTGCCGATGACCGGCTGGTCTCCACCATCGATAAATACCACGGGTACATTGGCCGGTATCCTGTCCATGAATGCAAGATAACTTTCAAAGCAATCGACTTTTGCCGAGCCAACTAACACAACATCAAACTGTTTTACTGACAGGTGTGCCAGACTTGGCAGCAGGCTGCCCGACACATACCCGAGATTTTTTGGGTATTTTTTATAAGGAACGTGATACTTCTGGTTCCACTTATAATCGATGACGTTTTTCAGGCCAAAGACTTTTACCAGTCCACTATAAGTCAGGTCTTGCACATAGTCAGCGGAATGGCTGTTGAAGTACAATATTTTCATTGTCGTAGAATACTTAATTGATATAAAGAAATTCTAACAGTAATATTTTCACAAACAAGCGGCCAACAGCCCCGATAGCTAAGCTACGAATAATCCACCAAAGCAGCATGACTCCAAAGTTAAGATATTATCCGAGTACCCTGCAATACCTCATGCAACACTAGAACAACCCGGTGAATTAATCGCAAATTCTGTTATTCACGCATTAGGACCCACTACAAGAGAACTTTACTACAGCCAAATAAATAACACCGACTTTCAATACGCAACAACCACAAATCCAAAATATTCTTCCTGGCAAACATGGAGTTTATTTCAAAACTGGCGTTTTTATAGAAATGTAATTTTATACTTTGCCCCCTAATATACAACGGACGAATTAATTTTTTGGCGCCAAAGCACCCACGCACCTACAGAAGAAATAAATCTAAAAACTCACTGTAATATTGAACATATTTCACCCTCCCGCGCAAGAATCATAGCCCAAAAATCAAAACAAGATTCCCTGTATGAAGTACAGCTAAATTATAAACACTCATTTAAAAGCACATGGATTCCAATAGTAGGCAGAAATCATTTAATCAGCATAAAATCATCATCACTACCCAAAGAAATTGACAATTCATTTTCTATTCCCCCATATACGAAATACGCAGAGTTCCCAGTAATATTAGAAAAAGGAATAGATAATTCGTTCTTGATTGTCGCAGACCCAGAAGAACGCAGCACCCTGAGAATTGATGATTGTCAGACAAGATTCATTACGGCAAATAAAGAAATAATTAGCGCGATAAGCGATTAATATCGTATAGGATGTATCCCATCACAACAAACTTGACAGTGAATTCATTACAGCACCCTGAACGAATAACTTAATTTATCAGCCCCCAAAAAAGCCAATAATTTTCTTTTTGCTTTTATTCAAGGATTGTTGCAATCCTAACCCGCAGGCGTTGAATTCGGGAGCGCAATATATAGCCCAAAAGCGCAAATCCAAAAATCATAAATGGCAAATGCCATAGCACGATATTTATATTCGTATGTATATGAGAGTGATTCATAGCCAGAATAAACCAGGATAATGGTGCCAATATGGAAAACCATGTAGCGATGATTAACGCGTTAACTGTTGGATTGCTTTTTTTTAATTCCGACAATTCATACTTATCTCTATAAACTTTAATTGTAATATACAAAAACACCAGCACCCAAACCAAATAAGGTATTTTCAATCGATACGACCCTCCCCCTCGAAGAAAATACTCTTTGATTACTTCAAAAAATATATAAACTTTTTCCAATTCAAAAGAAGGCAGATTTGCTTGTAATTCGTGCTCGTAATATGTATTAGCTGTAATACGACCTTGAATTACACTGAGCGCCTGCTCAGCGCTATCGGTCGCCAACGTGAGCTGATATATATGCAGTAAAAATGCAACCGCAAAACCTAACAATCCAAATAAGCCAATAACAACACAGCGTGATAGCAGTTTTCTCATTGTCCAAGAGTTTTTTACAGAAAAATATACCAAAGGAACAAGCATACTCACCAGCACAGTACTAATAAACTCGTAGCCCATGGCGCCCTTTAGAAAAACAAAGAACATTACCAACAAGGAAACCCATAATGTCTTTACGTTAAAACCCATTTCCTCCATTTTATATGCAATCATTACGACTACCATTGGCAAGAACATAGCGAACATCATCCAATATAGATTGTTCCCGATATATACTTGCCACTTTGAATATACTATTGTCAGTAACAAGAAATAGGATGCCTCGACTCCAATATCAAAATACAAAATAACTATAATAGTGGATAACACTAGTGCAAATAATAGAGAAACGATTCCGTGATATATGGCTAATCTAGCAATTGGCTTAAAACCAATTTTCTCGAGCACAACATCTAGCTGACTCAACAGGATTCCTTGGATACCGACCTGCGAGTCATATTCTTCATAATCACCCCCTGTCAAATCTCCGACAAATAATTTGGTTTGATTCAAGTGATGATCACCTTCGAACCCCATATATCGACCCATTCTACCTTCTGAGCTAAACACACCGTCTTTGCGGGATTTAACAAGCCTCCCAATTACAAGAGACTCTGAATTATACTGGTAGTTATCAAACTTATCGGAATTTACCGCCTGAAAAATATTAAAATTAAAAGACAAAAACATCGCGAGCAAACTAACCAAAAAAAGGATTACTACGGGCTTATGATGCAAATATGTCATTACGGTTGATCGCATATGCGCTTTTCAAACGTTAATTGGTGTTAGAGTGGAATATTATTATTTTAAATCGTATTTTCCAAGCACTGCTGCTAGCAACTTTCCTATCACCTGCAGATTTCCCTTAATTGGGCTAATTTTGGTAGGCGTTTTTCCTTGCGCTGGATACTTTCTCGTAACCGGTATTTCAATGCAGTTGAACCCTAATTTTGCAGCTTGAATCGCCAAGTAGTAATGCAGTTCATAACCATTAAAAATATCCCGAAAAACTGCGATTCTGCGATCCTTCAACAACTTTTCACTATATGCGCGAAACCCATTTGTGGTATCGGTGTATTTAAATCCGGATGCTATTCTCATTAGTGGTGCATGTAGTATTTTTAGCCCGATCAAGCGCAATACCGGGGTATTTTCGTGGCGTCCACCGGGAATGAAACGAGAGCCTTGAACGTGGTCATATCCTTGCTCTAGTTTTTCGACAAAGTTCGGGATGTCTTCAACACTATCCTTGTTATTGCCATCGATGACCACGATACCTTTATAACCACGGTCCAGGGCCCATGCAAACGCCATACGCATTTGTGCACCCAATTTTCCTGCACCGGTTTTAGTTAACAATGTATTTACACGAAATTCTTTAAGGGTGCCAAGTGCCGTGGAGTTATCGGAACTGCCGCCATCCGCAATGACAATATCAAACGCATCAGCTAATGGCATCATTTTACGAAGTTGGGCGTGAAGTTTTTTCCCTTCATTGATGACAAACACACACACGCAATAACTTGCAGATTTGGCCTGTAATTCATCGACTGTATATTCTGGCACCTGCCATTGTTCACGAGGATAGGACTCTATCGTAGACATATGTAAATTAATTCATTTTCTGGTCGACTGGCATATTATCAGAATCTACTGATCGGTCTAGAACGTTGCTGCGTTGTTCGTTAAGCATCACAGAACTTGTTTTTTCAAATGCAACTGCGTAGTCGCTCTGCTCGCTGCGGTCGTCCAATAACCGTCCAAGATATTCGCCAAAAAAAGCCAGGATTAAAAAGAGCAACATGAATAATACCGACATAAATAGAACCATTGACGTCCAGCCTTCGATTACATTCCCTTTAAACAGCCTAATCAGCAGACTGTAACTGGCAAATATAAACGCCAAAAAACTCCCCAACATTCCCAACGCACTCATCCAGCGTAATGGTTTCGTTGAATTGAACACCAGTAAATGCATGCCTTGCCTTAATCCTTGATACAGCGTTTTGCGTTCTTCGGTTTTATTAAGCGATTTGTACTGATACGTTGTCGTTGGATAACCTGTTTTCGCAATGCGCACATGTAGTTGATGATGAAATCTTCCGGTTTGACTGACAGCGTTAATTGTTCTTCGGCTCAAACAACGAAGCCCGGTTGCATTGCGCGGTATATTGTAACCAATCTCCCTCAGCATCCACTGAGTCAATGGACGAATTAGAGTATAAGTGAATGATTTTGGTTTATTCGATACACCTATAACGGTGTCATAACCCGATTGGCATAGCCGTACAATGTCCACGACGCAGTCGACAGGATCGTCAAGTGGAGAAATTAACACAACGAAATCCCCAATCGCGTTCTCCATGCCGGCTGCAATTGCAACGTCTGCGTGAACATGAGCAGCAAGTTCCAGATAACGAATCGATGGAATCTCGCGAAGATATTTTTCTATTTTCTTGTTAGTCCCATCAATGGAACATTGATCAACCAATAATATCTCGAAGTCAGTAAAATATTCGCTAAGATGTTCATGCAATGGTTTCAGGAATGTTTCCAACGCTTTTTCCATATTGTTCAGCACAGCAACAACAGAAACGAAACAATCCAATTTTGGATTTGAGGAGGCCATTATTAATTCGCTAGTCCAAGATTTTCAATTTCTGCGATAACATCATACACATTGTCGATTTTCCCACCCATCAAACAATGAAAGCCGTTGATACCATAATTAGGCCTAAAAAGTATGGGGCGTGAGTCATCCGTTTCACTTCTAGGGAGTACTGTTTTAACTTCCCAGATTGATTCACGATACTTGCACTGTGATAAAAGTGGAATATATCGCTTAGCATCAAGCAGCATAGCTTTCCATGCAGACCTTTTAGTAACATTGTCAAAATGTTTATACGCGTTAATATACGATTTTCCTGGTCCGTCATACCATTCGTAGTGAGGAGTATAGCGGACGTGACTAAACGAGTGTAAGCCTATAGCAGGAAATGGCATAACCGAGAAAAACGGTCCGCACATTACTGTAATACCCTTATCTTTAAGCTCCTCAGGCACCTCGACCAGACAAATTTCCGCCATTTCGTGCTTCAATGGTATCGGCTCCAGAGCTGACTCGGCCAGCGTATAATTAATCATAGAATAAGCACAGTTAAACACCTGTCGAGCAATAATTTTTTCAGTTTTACTGTCTTCTCGCCCAATATTTACTTCAACTTCCAACTCGGACTCTTTTCTACTGACACGCTTCACAGTAGTAGAAAACATTGATTGCACACTTGACGCTTCCAATCGTTCATGCATTATAGTTTTCAGCTTTGTAGAATCAAAAGCATATTCAACCACTGAAAATACTGATTCAACAAGCGCTGGATTAACCAGTCGAGTAATTTTATTGGGCGCCGGCTCACAGACTGCACCGATACGATGGCAAAATAATTCAAATTGCCTGGCAGTCACTTTGCTAAGCAATTTGCCAACCATGTAGTATTTTTCAAAAGAGTCATCTATACACTCAGGAAACTCTTTACAAAATCTGGGAAACGATATTCTGGAGCGTAGTGCGGTTAAAATGCTTCTTGGATAGTGATAACCATTGTGAACTCGGGCCTGATTTACATACGAAGCCCGTTGCATGTAGTCAGTACCCTTCTCACATAGCAGAACTTTTTTACCCCGTTTCGCAAAATATTCCGCGATATACATACCAAAGAAACCACCCCCGATTATCACTACATCATAAGTTTGGCACATATCTTAGTATTTTAATTTGCAAACATAACGGTGAGTTTTTCAACCATAAAAACTAAACCAAATATAACATCCACTAAGAGCTGGAAAATAACGACCGCACTTGCGCTATGGATTCTGAAACTAATTTAGGTGTCTTCGGTTGTTTCATTTCAATTGAATACCAGCCGGAGTAATTGAGTTTTTTTAGAACGCGAAACGCAACCGTGTGATCCACCACCCCACCAGCTATCGGCTCTAACATTGGTTCACTAATATGATAATGAACAAACGGGGTGACAGTTTTTATGACATCACCGATGTTCCCGTCACACATATGCAATCCAGCACCATCCAGATGCAATTGAATACCTGGGTGATTAATGCTATCTACCAATTGACGAGCATCCGCTGCGTTGGTAATAAAATCGCAACCATATTCCACAGGATTATGTTCCAGACCAAGGCAACATTGACTTGCATGGCAAATCTCACCAACTTTCTCCAGAAATTCAATGGCAATTTCCACTGCATCCGTAGTTGATAGCTGACCTCTTTTGCGGTTCTTTGGAGCGCCAAAAACCAGGACCTTGGCACCAAGTCCAGCGGCTATATCGGAAACCAGTCGCATATGTTCAAGAAAAGCAGCATGAGTATCTTTGTCGAAGAGTTGCAATTCGGGTTTACCAAATAGAATGGCCTGCATCGCCGGTATCTGAAATCCTTCATCGGCAAGTTGTTTTTTGTATATTTCCGCGTTTTTTTGGTTCGCTCCTTCCCAGCATGGCCAGACTTTCGTAGGCGCAATCTCAATCCCACTAATATTATTTCCACTCAATTGTGCGAACATACGAGGATCGTTGTGTATCTCCCAGGCGATATTTGAGATTGCAAGTTTCATGGCGCGAATTATTTATGGTTGTTAGTTATAAACTCATCTAGCTGATTAATAACTTCTTCTTTTGAATAAATGTAGCTGCCAACTTTTCCCCATAAACTGGCATAACAAGTCCGTAAATCATAATGTGCTTCTGGCAAAGGATTCTGGCCGACAGCTTTATCAGGAAAATAACGCTGAATAATTTCTGCAGAAGAAACCGGCTCAGTAAAGAAATTAACCAGTCTTACATTAGCCTTAATAGCAACCTGAATATCGGACCATAAATTACTCAGGTAATAGTATTGAAATGCAGACTTCGGATTAATCATTTCCAGGCAATTATCGTTTAAGAGGTCATAAATAACGTTTTTCTTCAAACCATCACCAAATAGACCAGGCAAACGAACAATATAGCATTCTGGAAACTGTGTTAGACAGAAGTCCTCGAATGCCAGACGATGAGTACCATAAGCATGATTATCCATACTATGACAATCAAATGATTCGTCAACTCCTTGAGCAACGGGGTAAACATCTATCGTAGAAATTAATATAAATCGCTTGGCTGTTATCGAAGACAGCACATCTTCCAGAGCTTTGATTTTTTCGCGATCCGTTTGTGGATCCTTGTTTGCCTGCCACTTCACCGCAGAAATACCGGCACACACAACCTCATCGAAAGATTGCCCTTTAATTTCATTAAAATTCTTTGAGTTATAAAGGAAATCAAAGTGAGATTGCCTATGCAGATTACCACCTACAAATCCAGTGTATCCTACAAGCGCTCTTTTCATTCGTCTATTTCAAATTTCGAGTTTATCCGCCGCGCGATAGTACAATAATCCCAATTATTATAATCATCATACCGGCAACACGTGTCTGCGTGAGAGTTTCACCCAACCAAAACCATGCCATTAAACTTACAAGCACATAGCCTAATGCTAAAAAGGGATATGCAAAGGTAATATCTACCCGACTTAGCGCCCACAACCAAACAACTAAAGCCCCAACATGGAGGGTCATCCCTCCCAGTATCCAAACATTTGTAGCTGTAATCCATGCCGTGTCAATAAAACTGTTAGATTGAGAGCTATAACTTTGCTCCAATGAGGACACGCCTTTTTTCAAGACGACATGCGCTGTTGACGACATCAAGATACTGGTCAGTATAATAAATAAATTCCCTAGCATCCTAAAACCTATAAATAACGAGGGCGCGTGAGCCAGCATTTCGCTTTAGATTCGCAACCTAACTCACCGACACTTCTATTGGGCAACGAATAAACATTGAGTCCCCATACCTCTGACAAAATACTGGAAAAGCTACTTTGCCTGCATCGAACCTTCTGCAAGCTATTGACGAGTCGGACTTCTACGTTTTTAAAATTGGAGACTTTAAGATTCATGATAGTTTTTTTAAAAACTTTAAAATATATGATATCAATATTTCAAACTGAGCGCATTTCTTAATATTTTCTGCTTTGATCGCCAATGCCGACAAATCAATAACACTTAAGCTAAACACCTGCTAACTATAAAAACCATAAAACAATCGAACTAATCCCAATTTACTTAGAATAAAACACGTAAAAGATATTTGTAGTTATTTAGCTTATATGGATTCTTTCTTAGCGCGATCAGTCCATGCTGGCGTCTTATTGTTTTCGCTAAATCCCTGGATTTGCATATCTCCCGATAAATCTTTGAGGGATCTTTTTCATACTCCGACTTCAAAGAATTGATAAACTCATCAAGCTTACCGGAGTTGAGTCCTGTAGTATCGTCCAAACCATTATTTACCAGGCGTTGATCTCTAAGAAAAAATGCTATTCTGTGGGATTGGTTTCTTAATCCGTTGTAGTTTACTTTTCGGCTGAAAGAACTCGAATGACGGCGCCAGTTAAACAATGGTTCATTGATCATTGCAACCTCTCCGGACTCAATGAGCCGTAGCGCAAGATCGATGTCCCAGCTGCCGATTTGATCATAGATTTGTTTGTAGCCGCCGTGTTTTACGATGTATTCTTTCTTGAAAAGCATGCAGGCAACATTTGGACAGGGGATACCTCTTTTCTGCCTGATATGATTTCTTATATCCCGGTCCGTTAACGGTTCATTGGTTTTTGCCCTGGCGATTATATTGTTATGCTCATCAATTATGTTGACACCCACCCAGCAAACAGCAAGCTTTGGGTTATTGTCAAAAGCCCTGACTTGTTTTTCTATTTTTGTCGGTTCACAAATATCATCACCGTCACATTTCCCAATGTAATAACCCTCAGCAAGCTCCATCAACATGCTTTCCTGCTTGAGAATCCCCTGATTTTGCTTCTGGTGAAATCGGTTGATTCTGACGTCAGTATATGAGTCAATAATTTCTCTGGTGTTGTCCGTGGAGCCGTCATCGCTGATGAGGAGTTCGATATTTTCATATGTCTGGCTCAATATCGAATCTATAGCATCCCCGACATATTCAGAGTTGTTATAAGTGGACATTAAAATACTAACTTTTTTCTCCGCCATATTATCCCTGACGGCCTAACAGTATCTGTGTTTACCAATAGAGACTGTCAAGCTATAGAATTTCCTGTTTGCACCTCAAGCGGCGTATCTGCGGCTCATAATAAAATATTAGGTTTACAAGAGAATTGACATTTTATGAACTTGCACGATCTCATCCAGAATTAAACACTATACTAATAACCGTTGATTTTACACTCTGACTTTTCAATTGTTTTAGTTGGGTAACCAGAATACAACAAGCTTTCACTCATTTTTAGCCATGAAGCTGCACATATTTTGAGCATAATACGCCTGCTATAAGAAATAAATCCAATGCATTCGCCACCCCAAAGAAGATAAGGGAATATTTTATTTTCATAAGTTTGGCCTTAGAATTGGACCTTTTTCACGATACCTTGAGAGTCAGCCACTGCGATTTAGCTCTCAACAAAAATGCCGCTTACTTAACACCATATTTTTAGCGAATTGTCGAAAAGAGTTACCTACAGTAATACAACATAATATTTGTTTAGATTCAACAAGCGTTATATGGTAAGAGATACGGTGCAATTCCCGACTAGCATAACCTTTATTTAACAACTAAATCCCAAGTTTGTTACTGGATAATACCGTCATATAGAAATAATGTTATTAAAAAACTCACCTTGCACGCATGTATACTACAACTCCTTTCGTTCATGTAATGTAAAATAGATTTGCCTTTCTTAACTTGCTTGGCACTTTTATTTATAAATTTTCGACAACATTATAAAGGTTGCATAGATCTATTTACTTCAACACGGATCTTTTGAAAATCAAGCGTTCTTTTTTTTAACGCGCATGAGTTCGTGCTATAAATAAAAGATTTTGTAGTTTTTTGATTTAAATCTTTTCCCAGGGAATTCATTTATTATATTTAACAGGCACTTATTCTTACTATTATTATAAAGCTGGTTACGCCTGATGCCGAGTTCTCTCGCGATTTCAATCGCGGTGCTTCTCATGGTCCCTAGCAATTTGCAGCTTTGATTTGAAAATTACTTTTCTATTTTGTATGCGCACATCCCCTGCCATCGTCCTTCGCCAGGCAGGTGCGAAAGCATGCAGATATCTCACTTCCCTATTTTAATACCATTAGTGTTATACTGGGGTGGCAGCCGTGCAAAATAAGGGAAAATAAAGCATGAACGATTTAGAAAAATATTTTGCAGAAAATACCGGCGGAATGATTCATAAGTGGAAACACTATTTTGAGATTTATGATCGCCATTTTTCGCGTTTCAGAAACACAAATGTTCACATAGTTGAGATTGGCATATACCATGGTGGCTCACTAAGAATGTGGAAAAACTATTTTGGCTCTAATTGCCAAGTATTTGGGATTGACATCAATCCACACTGCAAAAAACTAGAAGAAGATCAAATAAAAATATTTATCGGCGATCAAGAGGATAGAAACTTTTTGAAATCTTTACTGAAGGAGATCCCTCGTATTGATATTCTAATTGATGATGGCGGCCATTTTATGAAACAACAAATCGTCACCTTTGAAGAATTGTTCAATAGTATAGATAAAAATGGCGTTTATCTTGCCGAGGATTTGCACACTTCTTATTGGTCAGACTATGGCGGAGGTTACAAGAAGCGTGGATCGTTTATCGAATATAGCAAACAATTTATTGACTGGGTAAATGCCTGGCATTCTAGATCAAATAAACTAAGCATTACCGAGTTTACGAAGTCAGTTCATTCTTTGCATTATTACGATAGCATTCTTGTTATAGAAAAAAGACCAATGGAAAAACCGGTAAATCTTAGAACTGGAATTCCTATAGTTGAGGAATTTAAGCCGAAAAAGAGTATAAAGAACGCCTTAAAGAAATGGCGAGAAAACTAGGAATGTAAATACCGCTCAACACATCCTCTTGCTATACATTTCAAGTTAACAGTTGGTATCAACCTATCAATTACGGGACTGGAGACTTATTACTATTATAAAAGTAATTTAAGTTCTATGCTGCATTCAACCTCTTAAAATCCGGTTCACTGAAAATATGGATTTTATCAACGAATATAGCTAATATTTACCACTATTCCATCACAACTAAATAACATAAACACCATGGTTGACAACAATATAATTTATACATCGGATCGGAAGGAAATTTTACCCTATGTTCCAAAAATTAAGGGCCGCATATTGGACGTAGGCTGCTCAACGGGTAATTTTAGCAGATTATTAAAAGATAAATGGGAGTGCGAGGTACATGGTATCGAGGTCAATCCAAAAGCAGCAGAAATC
>Ga0209742_10000250_pt1 | contig 29898 bp, 22 predicted proteins | sample DeeMarSeWOR38_10_FD_187462 | JGI IMG/M metagenome (GOLD analysis project Ga0209742, IMG submission 187462) | Marine sediment microbial communities from White Oak River estuary, North Carolina - WOR-3-8_10 (SPAdes) (version 2) | ecosystem: Environmental > Aquatic > Marine > Intertidal zone >... | reverse complement strand
TCAGATGTTGTTCAGTGGTTGTTCACAGAAAAATTAGTATATTGAAATTATTAGCAATATTTCATATGAGCGCAGGTTCGACTCCCGCCGCCTCCACCACAATATTTAATATAATTTCAATATATTATATAAATTTAACCTGTTTAAAATGTTGATCAGCCTGACAACATCTTTTTATGGTGCATTTTGACAACTTTCCCCCCTTTTTTTAATGCAGATCTATCATGGTAGATACAACTGCGGTAGATTCTTGCCTTTGAGATTTCCCTTACCTGAGAACTAATGGCCGTAGTGTGCATACTGATAGTATGTAAAATTTGTGACCAGTTGGAGAGTCATCAAGGATCGGAACATAGAACTTACAGTTTTTCAGCCTCAACAATACAGTAAAATGGTTCGATATCTAGTTTTTCACCGAATTGAATATATTCTGTCATTTTTAATCCACAATCTTTTAAGAATGATTCAACTGCTGCTTTAGGATCATTTGACATATCTATTCCAAATATCCAAGGCTCTCCCATTCTTCCCATCATTCTTGAAGATCTTTTAGCAATTTTTGAAATTTCACCTAATATGTATGCTTTGGAATAAAGGTCTTGAGCAATGATACTTCCTTCTACACATAACTCAGCCATTTTCCTAAGTGTTTCTTTGAAAACATCAGCTTCTAAATACAAAGAAACGCTCTGCCAAAGGAACAAAGTCTTTTTTGTTTTGTCAAAACCAGCTCCTAATAGTTTGTCATCCCAAGATTCATTTGAATAATCAACTGGGATATAGGTGATCCAATCATGCTTTATACCTGCTTTTATCAATGTTTCAACTTTAACACTTAGTGTTTTAACCTGGTCGAGTTCAAAAACCTTTACTTTTTTTCCTTTTGTAAAATGCAGAGCTATTAGATCAAAGCCAGCTCCAGGAAGAACAATCTGCTCCATTTCATCAACATATTTTTTCATTATCCTATCGAACATGAGCAACCGACGACCAACCATAGAAACTAAGGTCTCTTCACCTGGTTCAGGAACTTTTCCTAGCTTGGTGGTGAAACCAAATAGCCGCTGGGAAATGATAAGAGCTCCCATAGTCGACCACAAACCAAAATGTGATTCACATGGAAAATTTTTTGTAAATGCAACAGAAAGGGGATCCGGTCTGGTGTTAAAATAATGCATGAACCACCTATATTGAAGCGCTCGACATGCTGTGAAGGAAATACCCAGTTTCTTGCTTTTTCCCATTCCCTTGTAAATTCCAACTATTATTCCAATAATAGCAAAAGGAATGAAGATTATTTGAATCGGTATATAAAGGAGGATTTGAAAAAGCTGAATTAAGAAATGTAATATTTTGGGAGGCTGTTTTTTTATGTTTTTATCTGTCAAAAGACCCTCATACACAGCCCGATTACATATAGATTGGGGCTATCCAAACTTTGCACAAAGTACAGATAACATCGTTGGTGTTTGTCAAGTCAAGTAAATCTTGTTAAAAAAAAATAGGCAAGGGAAATCAAAACTCGATAACTATAGTGTAGAAATACTGAATGACGCTGCCTAACCTTTATAACCAACTGAAAAAGAACGGAATTGACACCCCTCAAAACACCTGTTATTCAATGGTTGTTGGTTCGAAATGTTGATCACATGTTGATCACCAGAAAATCAACTGTTTGATATTATTGTGTTTTTAAACACCTGCCGCCGATTCGACTGCCGCCGCCTCCACCATTATTTCTATCATATATTAATTGGTTAACAATTTACATTCTGCCACTTGCACCAAGAATTGTTGAAAGACAAGGTTCTGCTTTCTTTTAACTCTTAGAAATCTTTACCAAAATAATCCAAAATCTTTCCCGCGTCTTCTTCAAGGCCTTCAACGAAGTTCCCGTAGACATCATAAATCATTTTTTTAGAACCATGGCCCATCAGGTTTACCGATTGATTAGGTTCCATTCTCAGGGTTAAAGCCCAGGCAGCAAAGGAATGCCGGGTTGCCGCCGATATTGCCGGTCACAAAAGACACGGCTAACAGAACCACGAACAGCCAGTGAAACAGCCGGGTGGGCAGATCCCAGACCGGTATCGCCATCGGGCGATCGGCATGTGCATAGGGTGTATCTACGTTAATTTCTAAATCTTTTTATCGAGATCCAATTCCCGCAATTTCGCCTCAGTGGGGATGCCGCTTTGAGGGTCCCACCCGGCGATACGGTAGTAGGTTTCGCGCATCTTTTCAAAAGATGCGCGGTCGACCATCTCTCCTTTGCTGGGGCCTTTGGACGAGGCCTGGGTAAAGAGCCTTTCGGGCAACGTATCATCCGCTTTTCGGAAGCCCTCTCTCACATTGAAGAGCCGCGTCAGATTCCAAATTCTTTCGGCGATTAGCAGTAATTTTTCAGGCGTCAGAGGCCATCCCGTGGCAGCAGAGATGGCTTCTGCATAATCTTCAATGGTCAAGGCGAAGGTGCTGAAAATGCAAGCCACAACACTGTTGAAAATCACCGGTTTTAGTTGAAGTTCTCGAACCATCTCGGCTTTGTTCTCATAGCTATACCGGTCGAGAGCGACCGGCAACCCCATGAGTTCCGTCCGGAGGGTGTTGGACCTCAGATGACATCCACCTCTGTCTGAAAGGGCATAGGTCAGGGCCTGGCCCTTCATACCTCTGGGATCATAGCCGGGCAATTCCAGCCCTTTGACGTGAATGGCAAAAAATTCAGATCCCTTTATCTTTGTCGCGGCCCGTTTGACCCCTTCCGAAAGAAGCCGTCCAATACCTTCTCTTTTGCCGATACGGTGGATCATCTCCACAAGGGTATGCTTGTTTCCGAATTGAAGTGCAAGTCCGTCAGTGTCGGTTTCAGATAACAGTCCCTTTTCAAAACACTCCATGGCGAATCCAATGACACCGCCGCAGGAAATGGTGTCCATTCCGTATTCATCACACAATTGATCTGCGGCGACTATGACCTGGGGATCATCTATGCCGCAATTGGCGCCGAAGGCATAGATAGTTTCGTATTCCGGACCCTCGGTGATAATTTCATCGCCATCGACCTCGACCCTTGTCTCTCGGCTACAGCCAATGGGACAACCGAAACAGGCCCGCGGACGAACGATAAATTTTTCAAAATCCTCGGAACCAACAAAATCGCTTTGAGTTGAAGTGTTCTCCTGCCAGTTTTTGGAAGGCAGTGTCCCGGTCTCCTGGGTCAAATCCACCGTGTGCATCGTGCCGACCCTTGGGAACGAACCCTTTTTACCGACCAGGGGGTGCGCCGCGATCTTTTGGCGGCAGCTTCTCACAATGGTTTTAAATCGGACATTATCGTCAATGGCCAATTTGATATCCCCGCTCACAGCGACCGCCTTCACATTTTTCGATCCCATGACCGCGCCCGATCCGCCTCTGCCATAAGCCCTGCTTTGACTGAAAATGTTGGCAAAGCGTACGCCCTTCTCGCCGGCCGGGCCGATGGCCGCAACGCTGATGCTCTTTCCCAGCTCCTCTTTAAGGAGCTGTTCTGCTCGAGGGCAGGGCAATCCCCACAGGTCTTCGGCATCTTTGATGGTTATTTTGTCTTCATCAATCCATACATAAGAGGGCCTATCCGCTTTGCCGGAGATCACCATTGCATCATACCCGGCGTATTTTAGATGAGGGCCCAGATAGGCACCTGAGTAAGAATCCAGAAACGTACCGGTTAAAGGTGATTTGGTGACAACGGCCGATCTGGCCACGGCAGGAAAGAGTGTCCCCGTCAGCGGGCCGGTTACAAAGATCAGTAAATTCTTGGGGTCAAGAGGATCGGTTTTAGCGGGCAGATATTTATAGAGGAGATAAGCGCCCAGGCCTTTGCCCCCCAGATATTTTCGGGCAATCTGCTCATCTAGCGCCTCTGTGCGGATGGCGTTATTGGAAAGGTCAATCCAGGCAATTTTTCCGGCATAGCTTTTTAGCAAGTAGGCATCTCCTTCCGGCCACGATGATGTCAATACCCTGTTGGGCTGCGTTGATGGCTGCCATCAGGCCGGCTTGTACATGAGCATCATGGGCAAAGGGAGCCTGAGCCGGATCGCGCCTTTGACGGGGCATTCCTCGACACATGCATTGCAGTAAACACACTCATGGGGGTAGGTGATCTGCGGCACCTGCTTCTTTTTTGAGCCAAAGAAGACATCCTCGCTACATACATCGACACACAGACCACAATGCGAGCATTTGTTCTCTTCTATGATCGGTGGCATGCTTTCCTCCTCACTTCTGCATTGGACGCCATTGAGTGACCGGCTTTTCGTCAACCTTTTTGATGACGTGGACGTTGTTGTTTACGCGGGGATTGGTTAAAGGGTAATCCGGACGGATGAAGAGCCCTCGAGTCTCTTTCCTGTCCTTGGAGCCGATAAAGACAAGCTCTCCAATGTCAATCATATTCAGGACTTCCAGTGAGCGTCCCAGCTCGTGCTGATTGCCGGCCATCATGGTATCAAGGGCCTTTTGTTTCAATCTCCTCAGATGATAAAGACCGGCGTCCAGCAAGGCCTCTGTTCGGAGGGGGCCCGCATAATCGGACATGATCTGTTGCAGGGCCACATTGACTTCTTTCCAGTCGGGGCCGTTTTTTCGTCCACGGATCTTTTCCGCAAGAGTCTTCTTCTCATTGATCATCTTATTGATTTTATTGCCGTCGGGTGTGTCTGCCTGTTTGGCGTATTGCGCGGCTCGCTCCCCGCTTATCCAGCCGAACACAGAGGCATTGGATACGCCATTGGCCAGTTCATCACCAACGGCATATAGACCTTTAAGCGAGGTTTCGGCCCTGTCATTTGTAACGATGCGCCCCCCCGAGCCATGATCATAGGTCATAAACTCCACGGGGTGCTTCAGGTAATCGATGCCCTCCTCCTTCATGTGTTCAATCAGAGGCGTATTGCCCTCATGGGGAAGCCAGTACATCATGTAATCCAGATCCTCCTGGCTCATGCCACGGCCGTCGATGTATACCGGCCCTCTTCCCTCTTGGGCATATTCCAGAAAGATATTTTTATTGACCTCGGGGGTAATGTCACCGTAGAGCCTTTCGGGCTTTGTAACGAAGGGGCCTATGGGCTTGTCGTGCGGATCCCTGAAAACACCGATCCAGGTGGCCTGACCGAACCGGGCATAGTACTTGGGACCGGCATGCTGAATACGCATCTCCACATTTTGAAGCTCAGCCCCCGCGCGATAGGCCATGGCGCGGCCGTCACCGGTCAAAGACAAACGGGTTGCAATGTTGTTGAACCAGCCTGGCGTGGGACTGGGATAAAGGCGCGAGATGCCACCGGTCCCCAGGATGACACTCTTGGCCTCAAAGAGCACGATTTTATCATCTCTCGTGTCCATACCGATTGCACCGCATACTTTCTCTCCGTCCGAAACGAGATCAAAGACCATGACCCGGTTGACGATTTCCACGCCCTTTTCCAGGGCCTTCTTGGTCAGTATTGGCTTCTGCTTCCGTCCCCCATATTTCATGAGACAGCGAAATCCGCCAGGAAAGGCATGTCCGGCAAAATGGTACTCCCCGTCGTACTTCATGGGGATGCCCCAGCTATCCCACATTTTTACCATGTCAAAGGTATTGGCGATATGGACACGTATCCGCTTCATCCCCAGACCCTCGAAATTGTGTCTCTGTTGGGTCTGTAGCATCTCCGCTATGTAGGCATCCATGTCCGGACCGTGGACCTCGGGGATATAGCACAGGTAGTGGTCGCAACCGCCCCCGCCTTTTCCGCTGTGCGTGGCATTGCCCTTTTCAGCCACAACCGCTTTTGCCCCCAGCTCACTGGCTCGCATAGCAGCCATTAGACCGCCTATACCTCCACCCACACACAAGACATCCGCTTGGAAACGCTCGATTTCCATTTAAAACCTCCAAAAAATATATGGGGAGTCAGCTGTTCGCCTGATCCTGTTTAAGGCCATATAGATATCTTTTTAAACTGAAATCCCCTGGATTTCTTGATGGTCTGCGACTGCCGCTGCGGACCTCTTCTTCCAGAACCTGAAGAGGCTTAGCAGGACACAGAGGGCAAACCCGATCCCCTGCCACAGGAGATGAGGCGTCAAAAGCAAAAGCCCGCCCCCGAGAAAGAGAACCCTCTCCAGGTAGTTCAGCCTTGCAAACAAAAAACCTGCGAGGCCCACAGCCAGGAAGACAATGCCGATGGTGGCAGGCACAATGGCGCCCACAATGCCCTGAAAAGTGCCCATCAGGAAAAGCCCATTGGTATAACAGAAGGTAAAGGGAACCAGGTAAGCGGCTATGCCCAGACGGGCGGCGGTAAAACCCACCTTCATGGGCGTGCTTTCGGCCAGCCCGGCAGCCACAAAGGCCGCCACACAGACGGGCGGTGTGACAAAGCTCATGGCCCCGAAAAAGTTGATGAATAGGTGGGCCGCCAGCGGTTGGATACCGATCTCCACCATGGCCGGGGCGATGAGGATCACCAGCATGATGTACGTGGGCGCAATGGGCATGCCCATCCCCAGTACAATGGCTCCCAGGGCGGCCAGAACCAGGAGCAGGAAAGCGCTCCCGCCTGACACATGAATGAGGGTCTTTGACAGTGATAATCCAAGATTGGTCAGCGATACGGATCCTATCACAAGGCCTGCAAGGGAACAGGCCGCTGCCACGATCAACACTTGACGCCCGGTATCTTCCAGAACGTGGCCTATCTTTTTAATAAAACCTTTACGGACCTCTCTCCTGAACACCCCCACGATGATAAACATGAAACCCGAGTAGATGGCCGCAGCCGTGGGGTCCAGACGCAGTATAAAGATGAAATAGAGGAGACCTGCAATGGGAATGAGATGGCTCCAGCCTTTCTTCAGAACCCCTTTGAGAGAGGGGATTGTTTCTCTGGGCAACCCCTCAATTCCCTTTTTGACAGCCTCCAGGTGGACCTGTGTCAGGAGGGCCACGTAATAAAGGATAGCCGGGACGGCCGCTGCGATGGCGATTTCGTAATAGGGCATCTCCAAAAATTCTGCCATCATAAAGGCGGTGATCCCCATGACCGGCGGCAAAACCAGACCGCCGGTTGAGGCCGTGGCCTCCACAGCTCCTGCAAAATGGGGCGGGTAACCCGTTTTCTTCATCAAGGGGATGGTCACCACGCCGGTTACAGCCACATTGGCTGATGCACTGCCGGAGAGTGAGCCGAACAGGCCGCTGGCGATCACACTCGCCTTGGCCGCCCCACCCCGCTGCCTGCCCATGATGGCCATGGCCACGTCGGACAGGAACTCTCCTCCTCCCACCACAAAGAGGCAGACCCCAAAAAAGAGAAATCCCACCACCATGGTGCCTGCCACGCCCGTGGGGATGCCCAGAAGACTGTTGGGGTCCAGATAGAGAGCCACAAAGAGCCGCTTCCATGATACGCCTATAGCATTCAAAAGACCGGGCATCATGTATGCGAACCGGGCGTAGAGCACCAGCAAACCCCCGATAATGACCAGGGGGTAGCCGGCCACACGCCTGGCGGCCTCAAAGATCAGCATGATCGCGATGAACCCCATGATGGCCATGCCCGGTGTGGCAAAACCCGCCCTTAAGACCAGGTCCTCATAAAAGAGCGCGACGTTTCCGAATATGACGAATGGAACGATGGCCAGGACGATGTCATACCAGGGCAGACGATCTCGGGGTGACTTTTTGGTAGGAGGGATATTCAGGAAGGTGGAAGAGACGAAAAGGAGCAAAAAAAGGCCCAGATATTGCTGCCTGTAAAGCATAAACCCCAGATGGGTATGAATATCCATCATAAAAAGGATGCAAAAGAGGGGCATGGCGCTCAAAAGAACCTTGGACACCCGGCCGCTGATGGGGCCCAGGGTCCTGTATTTACCTATTTTTTTCTTTTCCTCACCCATGTTTTTCCGCCTTAACCCCCTCACCTTTACCCAGCCCCCGGGGAAGAGGGCGTCATAAAGTTTAGGGCCTCTATCTTTCTGTAAAAATGAATTCCTCCCCTCGATGGGGGAGGATAGAGGCGGGGGTGATGGCCCTTCTTTACCTCCCCCGCCCTCAACGGCGAGCCACTATAGCCTTTTTCGTTCAGACAAACCCCTTCACTGGCTGAGCTGGGGCTGATTGGGTTTTCCAAGTCCCGCCATGGCGGGTGCTTTGCACGAGCAACCACGGTTTCACCGCTTTGTTCTCAACGATCGGGGCGCTTCGTGCCCCTGCCTTTTACCTGTGGCGGTAAAACCCAAGCCACCCGCTGTGCGGGTGGTCGTTGACCCAGCGCCATCTCTATTAAAGGCTGGCGCAATCGCCCTTTCCTATTTCCTCAACGCCAGAAGATCGTTGTTGTGTTTCTCCAGCTCGGGCGTCCAGGCACCCACCTCTTTATAAAACTTGATGGCCCCCGGGTGATAGGGTGCCGAGGCCCTTGTGTTTGCGAAGTGGTCCTTGACCCAATCCTTCAGTCTGGGGTGCTTGGGACCCAGCTCCTTGTCGTTCTCCCACAGGATCTTGGTGAATATGTAGGCCGACTCATCGGAAAGATCCGGGCGTGCGACCACCGTAAAGTTCCTGCCCACCATGGTGATCGGTTCTTTCACCGTGGGAGGGCCCGGCTTGATGTTCATGGGAAAGTACCCTTCGAATACCTCGTGCACTTTCTTCCAGTTCTCGGGCGTGTCGACGATGCCAAGATGCCGCGCACCCCCCCTGGCCGAAGCGATCTCCCTGAAAATGGGCACGCCCACAGAACCGTAACAGGCGTCTGCCTTTCTCTCAATGACCATCTTGGCGGCCGAGACCACATCTGCGGATTTCATGACCTTCACGTCCTTCTCACTGAGCCCGCCTCCGTAAAGGGCCGCCCGGGAACCCAGGTTCAGGGCCACTGAGCTGCCGAAGACCAGGACCACTCTCTTGCCCCTTAGATCTTCATAGTTCTTAATGCCCGAATCTCCGGCCACCACCTGTCCTGCGGGTATGCGTGTGCCCAGCATGAGAACCCGCACGTCAAATCCCTTCCCTTGTGTCACCTTTTCATAAATGGATTTTCCCCGGTAGGCCATGCTCAGGTCGTCATTGGCAATCATCACCAGGTCACATTCCTTTGTGGGAAACATGGAAAGTCCGTGCAATGCCATCTGGGGAAGAACCTCCACATTGGGCCCCCCGTGCTCGCTGATGACTTCGGACATAGCGGCCCCAAAAGTATACATAATAGCCCCGACGGGGGCCGTTGCGAACCGAAGCTTCTCCTGCCCGGCGGCCTGCACCGGTCCCTGGCTGATGAAGACTACTGCGGCCAACAGACATAATCCTACCCACCATTTTAACGCGCTTTTCTTTCTCATTTCTTCCTCCTTACGGTTTTATAGAATCATTTAAAGTGATGAACGGACATGACGCACTTTCGTTACGCCTCCAACTTAAAGAAGCGATCTATGGTGTGTCTTCCAACACCCGCATCGATAAAGGAAACTCATATGATACGCACCCCACGAGACAGCTAATTCGACAGTTCCCTCAGTGCCAGCATTCTTCGGGATAGGCCACTTCCGGGCCATCTTCGGTCATGGCCAAAGCATCGCCCGGCCAATCTTCCAAGCCGCTGCCGCTAAAATTGAAACCTTGAACATAGAAAAGATAGCATATTAGCGATAAAACCGACTGAATCTTTTATCTCAAGCCTGCAAAAGCAGATAAATTCGAACACATCCTTACTTATCCTTATCAAAAAAAAGATTCAACCCTCTTCCTGCATACTCCTCATTAAAACGTCCATTTTATCCCCAAAATGGCACAGATAGGGCCAAAAATCGACCTTTTTTTAGCTTTTTTCCCTAATTATCAACTACTTACTGCGCCCCCCGCCGACCACCGACCCACCGACTCGTTGTTAGCCATTTGCTAAGAATCCTTCATGAAAAACGATAGTTCCTTGTGGAGCCTTTTCATTGAAGGGCAAGGCCAGGAAGACTTCTTGGGGCACTCCATCATGAACTAATTCCGGATAATTCTTAAAACCAAATCGTTTGTAATAATTTGGATCCCCTACAAGAGCGCAATCTTTACCTTTACCACCCATATCTTTTAACAAAGACAAACCTTCATTGATAAGGGACTTCCCGATGCCCTGTTTCTGACAATCTGGCAATACAGAAACCGGACCCAGACCGCACCAGTCTTTTGTGCCGTCAGAAATTATTACAGGCGAAAAAGCAATATGTCCGACAACACGCCCATCAATTTCTGCCACAAGAGAGATGGTAAGTGCACTTGCATCACGTAATGCATTTATTATGAATTGCTCTGTGTGCTTGCTGATTGGATGATTCTTAAAGGCCGCTATTGTGACTTCAGTAATTGCCTCAACATCCGCAACCGTCTATTGTCTTAGGATCATTTTAAACTCCGATATATTGGAGATATTGCAAGGTGAAGTCTCAACACAGTGAAGGCTTACATGCTTAACAGTTTCTCAATTGAAACCAAAAGCTCGTTTTTCAAATCTACGCCGGTGCGATACTTTTCTTTTGTAGACCAATTATCAGTTAATTGATGCATCCAATATGAAGGTGATGGCGGTTTATCAGTCCACTCAGAATATGGTGCATAAAAGAGATAGATGTCCCAAGCCACGTTCTCATTCCATCCAACGCTTTTTGCTATTGTTTTCCCGACTGTTTTGTGTTGATCGTAAAAATGCTTAAACCGCTTATCACTCAGGAATTTAACAGATGGTAGCGCCTCCTCCATATTATCGTTATCCAAGATTGGTATCCAAACAATTGAAGCACTAATGTCAGCATTGCTAAATTTTCCTGTAATCGTCTCGTGTACCGCCCGGGCACCTTTGTCCTTTCATAGGGGGCATGTTGGCGATAGCAGACAGAGAAATCGAATCTTCTCTTTATTGTCATTAAATTGGTCTTTGAGTGGGTCTAAAGAACTATCCAGTGTAATTATGCTGTTTGATTCATCAACATCCATTGGACCACTCCTAAATATAAATCTTTTAACCAATCGTATTAAATGATCTTCTGCCTTTCAGTTTATCCACCACCTGGCGGACGTCAGCCAGACATCACCTGCCCTTTGGATTCTTGTTTGCGCAGTCGCAACCTCCAGATTTTTTCTCTGAGGAGATCTTTGCTATTATCGTTGAGTGACCGTTTTTCATGTAGTCCCGTTCTATGTCGTTTCTGGTAAATTTAAAACAATAACAAACCACATCATCACTTTGAAACTCATTCTTCACTCCTGAAAGAGGTTTTAGATTCTCACGTTTCTCATTGTTGCTAATAGAAGCAACATATCCCGCCTTCAGCAGGGTATTTCGCATATGCTCCAACGTGACTGAACTCGTGTCATAAACAACGACTGCTTTTTTCTCGGGATGACTGGCAGTAGCTTTTTTAACCCCTTCAAGCCCTTCCAGGGCTTGTACCACTTTGGGCTCTCAACCTGTTCACGTCATACCCTGAATCTCGAATTGTATTTCCCGATATTCATCCTTAGCAGTCATAAATCTTCCTCTTCTATGAGCAACAATTTGGTTTTCACATGGCAAGACTGATGGTATTCCTAATGGCTTCCGAAAGTGTTGCCATGTCTGGAATGTTGTCAAAGGCGATTTGCTCGTTGATTACAATTGATTGAACGGCAGGCATTCTCTTACAAAATGCACCGGGTTCAGCGTGCCGCATCACACCCTCTTTTGAACCGACATCGACCACGTCCATTGGAGAACTCCCTTCTCAAATTCAGGGGCAATTTCCTCCAGTATGGCAAGTGCCAAATCGCACAACATGCACCCTTTCTTTTTGGCAATAATTTCGACAATTACGTTTTGCAAATCCATGTGCCAATATTCCTTTTGCACATTTTCCAATTTTAAAACTTATTTTTTTGCCATTGTCCCCATGCGAGGTCAAACGGTGATATATTTAGAATATCAAAGTTTTTGCGATTTTACTGATATGAAAAGAGTTTCACAAGTCTTTATTTCCAATTACCGTATCCCGCGAGTATCCCCACTAAAAATTAACATCCTGTAATAACAGCAAATTCTTGGCAGGTCATCGGATTCGACTCCCGCTGCCCCCACCATAATAATTATAATAATATCATGCATTTAAACGATATCCTTCCCCTAAAACCCCGATTTTCGGTTGTTCAGAAGTTTATCCGCACAGTGAAGATTAGGATAAGCACGATTCAAATTTTGCGGGTCTGCTAAATTTTTGGATATAGCCGAAATGTAAAATTAAAGGAATTTGAGGATTACGTTGGCTATTCTCAAACGGCTCCTTTTTCACAACACGAGGGAACAGATTTTTGGAGAATAAAATCAAGGAATAATAGAATTACAAAGGCTGCACAGAGTGAAACAAGCTTGTCCATTGAAGGCTATGTTCAGATCGGCATCTGGAAATTTACGATCTCTGTCCCCGCTTTCATTATTAATAGAGTTGAGATCAGGCGTCCAACGATCAATGCAAAAGGGGCAACGTTTTTCAGAAGATAAGCGCGAGTTCCATCATTTCGTTGTTCGAAAACTACCGAGAAACAAATCGTTGAACCTGCGCCAGCAACCCAAGGTGCATTGTTTGGGTTTACCGTTTAAAAACAATCGTTTTATCCGTGGACGGCCTCGATTTTAGACCTGAGTTGGGCGATTTTTCCCGAGGAGATGTGCACGGATCTTGATTGAGATGGATTCGCAAAAAACACAGACAGACCAATGGATCTGTCGAGACTTTTTGCGAGCCCTTCCTATGCAAGAGATCTGTGCTGATCGAAATAAAAATCGTTTAATTCAGGTTAAGGCTTTTTACAAATTGTTACATTTTTTTACAGTTCTGAAAAGCATTCCTGGCTCGTTCGTTTTATACTCCGCTTCAAGCTAATTAGAAATCATTTAAAACGACTGCCGAACAATCCACGCAAAAGAGAGGTTGCCATGAAAAATCAAAATAGAAGAGAATTTATTGTCGAAAGTGCGAAAATGACGGGCGCCGCCATCTGTGCAGCCGCCATAGGGCATGAACTGCTGTTGCCGCTTGACAGTGAGGCATCAGTCATCGAACTACCGGAGTCCAGCTGTGGTGTTGAAAATAATAGCGGACATAAGGTTTTAATCGCTTATGCCAGTCAATGTGGAAGCACCGGCGAGGTGGCCGAAGCAATCGGAGATGTTTTATGTCAACACGGCGCTGTTGTAGAAACGAAATGGGTAAAGTCAGTGAAAGCATTAAGCAATTATCGTGCAGTAATCATTGGCAGTGCGATTCACAAAAGTCAGTGGATGCCGGAGGCAACAGATTTTGTGACAACCAATCAAAATGCATTAAGCAAACTGCCTGTGGCATACTTTTTAACCTGTCTGACATTGTCTGTACACACCGATGAAGCCCGTCGAAAGGCGATGACTTTCCTCGAGCCTCTGCACACCGAAGCCCCTCAAGTCAAACCGGTAAGTGTTGGTCGTTTTGCCGGCATGCTGGACTACAGCAAGCTTTCATTTATGTACCGCACTGTAATGAAAAGAAAAATGAAAAAAAGAGGGATTCAGGAAGGTGATTATCGGGACTGGAATGCAATCCGTTCCTGGGCCGCAGAGACACATGTTAAATTATTTAACGAGCAGACTTAATTTCCGTCAACAACGCCACGAAAAGAAGGTAGGAACATGGCATCGATCGTACTACTGAAGTTGCAGATTAGCCAGGGCAAATACACACTTTTTTGAACCATAATTTATTTTGGACTTCGTGCCTCTATCTGAAAAATCGTAAGGATTTAAATTCCCTAATTATAATCCCCGTGGTGGCTTGGGTGGAAGGTAATATACGGAAGGTTTCGTCCCCGCTTCCGGTCTCAGGCAGAAAGCACCCTCAGTGTTTGACAATTTCGACACGATACTGCCGGGGTCATCAAGGTCGCCAAAGTGAATCGCCTGGCCTTCACAGCATATGGCACAAAATGGTTCAAGCCCAACTTTGATGCGGTGAATGCACAGGTTGCATTTCTCGGCAATGCCTTTGTCGGCATTGAATTCAATAACCCCGTATGGGCAGGCATCCAAACAGGCCTGACATCCGTCGCATGCGTCTTCAAGCAGAATGATGATTCCGCGGTCCGATTTTGTAATTGCATCCAGCGGGCAGGCATCCGCACACGGCGGCTGTTCACAATGATTGCAAAGGGTGGGTAGAAAATGCATGCTTACATTCGGAAAAGTGCCGACCGGCGTATCCTTATCGGGAGAATTCTGGGTCTTAACCCGGATCCAACCCGATTGCCCCCTGTTTTCCGTCCTGCAGGCAACGGTACAAGCCTCACAACCGATGCATCGTTCCTGATCAATGATTAGTCCCAGGCGCTGGTTCATTTAGCTAAACCTCCTTCTCCGATTTATATTTTGCAACTTCGACCGCCACATCATTCATGTGCATATTGGGTTCATAAACCTTTTCCTGAACAGGATTGATCACATCATGGGTCAGGTGATTGACACTGCCCTTTTGGAACTGATCAATCCACCATCCCTGGGTGATGTTGATGACTCCGGGTCGGACACCTTCCGTCAATTTGGCTTTCAATAGGGTGCGTGCGCGATCGTTAAAGACCTCTACCCTTTCTTCATTGGCAATGTTGCGTTCGGCGGCGTCCCGCGGATTGATCTCCACAACAGGCTCCGGATTCATTTCCAGCAGAGATTTTACGTTGGCAAACATGGAGTGGGTTCGAAAACGGCTGTGGCCCTGAACAAATGCCAGGGGATACTTCCTGTTTTCCGGTCTGATGGGTGTTTCCAGGGGTTCAGCGAAGACCGGAAGTGCCTGCCCGTTTTCGTAAAGGCTTTCGGAATACAATTCAATTTTTCCGGTCGCTGTCGAAAACGGAATATCGAATTCCCGATCCATCTCGGGTATCAACATTAGCGACATGGCGCCTTCTTTCAATTTTTCGCGGGTCACACCTTTGATGGAGTCATTGCCGGAATCAAGGATCAAATCGATGAATCCGTCCTCACCGCCCTGGAAGTATTCCCCGAATCCAAGCCGTTCGGCAAGACCGGCGGCAATGTCGACATCCGATTTGGATTCATACAGCGGTTCAATTACTTTCTGCTGCAGCTGAACGTAGGGATAGGGATGGGGGATCAAATCCGAAAATTCCAGATAACTGCACACCGGCAGCAGGATGTCGGCATAACGGGCGGTGGGCGTCATGAACAGCTCGGTGTCGACGATCAGGTCCAACTGTGGAAATATTTTTTCAGCAATTTTTCGACTGTCCGCACACTGGTTTAAAAAGTTGATAAACGAAAACCAGACGGCTTTTACGGGATAGGGGTTACCTTTGATTACGGCATCGTAAAGCTGCAGAATTCCAAGGCGCTTATAGGAGGGTTCTCCCGGTTTGGCTTTCAGAAACGGGTCCCAGTTCAGGACAGCCGGCAAATAGCCACCCTTGAATGTGGCTGTGACGTTTCCGGTCAGCGCGGCCACGGAGGCCAGCGCCCTAAAAGATATGTCGCCGTAATAGGTGCGGGTCAATCCCATATGGGTGACAAATATAACCGTAGATGAACTCCCGATTCTCTCGGCCAGCCTGGTTATGAGGGCTGCATCAACTCCGGTAATTTCAGAAGTATGTCTTGGATTGTACGCCTGAGCCAGATCCCTGAGGAGTTGCAGTGATGGTTTACAGGCGATTCCATTGACTGCAAATTTTCCGGTCAATGCCGGTTGGATGTCGGCGGCACTCCGCCGTTTAGGCGAGTCGGTCCTTTTATCCCAGATGATGTATTCGTTTTCCTCCGGCAAGCCGATATCCTTCCCCCGCAAATATTGACCGTTGTCATCTCTCACCAGATACGGCCCTGCCGTATGTCTTAAGATGAAGGCATCATCCTTCAATCGTTTGTTAAAAATAACATGCATCAGGCCCAGAGCGAGGGCTGCATCCGTACCGGGTTTAATCCCGACATACTGGTCGGCTTTGGATGCCGTTACCGTGTAGCGTGGATCAATAACAACCAGACGGGCACCCCGCGCCTTGGCATCCATGATCGGACGCATCAGGTTCAGCGGCTGGGATTCACCGGGATTGGCCCCCCAGACGACGATCATCTCGGCATCAGGAGAACCGGACCAAAGCTGGCTGAACAGAAAACCAAAGGGAAACTGGGTGCCGAAAATTACCCGACTGCCGCACGGCAGGCCGGCATCGCCATATCCCCAGGCGCTTACGCGGGTCGACCGGGTGAGGCTGGCCAGACGCAGGTAAGCACCGAACTTGGTGGTTCCGGCCCCCGGGCCCCCGAGCACCCAGGCAATTGCCGGCCATCCGTGTGTTGTTGCAATCTTTTTGAACTTGTCAGCAATGAAATCGAGTGCTTCGTCCCAGGAGATACGTTTAAATTTTCCCTCCCCGCGTTCGCCTGCACGTTTCAGCGGATATTGCAGCCGGTCGGGGTGATAGGTGATCTCCAGACTGGAAAGACCTCGCAGACATATGCGGCGATGCTTTGGATCGGGAAATTCGGCCGGCTCCAATTTCACCACCCTGTCACCCTGCACATGGGCTGTTATCCCGCAGGCATCGATACCACAATGGGCGGGGCAAACCGTCCGTATCCATTTTGTATGAATCGTCATAAAAATATATCCTTTAATCGTTAAAAAAGCTCGTTTGCATCTCCACGGTCAACCGGTCATCATCGATCAAGCGTTTAGCCAAACCCTGTGTTTTGGGCAGCTCATAGGCAAAGAAATATCGCAGGGTGAACATTTTGCCCTGGTAAAAATCAAAATCTTTTTTCTTGAGAGCGTCATCCAGCGCCTTTTGTACAGCAATGCCCTGGAGTAACCACTGCCAGCCAATGGTGACATGACTGAAAAATTCAAGATAGAGCGTTGCATCGGCGAGAAAGGCCTCGGGCCCTTGCTGCCGGGCAATTGATATCAAGTGATGGGTGACTTCCTGGAGTTTAGTGAGCGCCTGATTGAGTTCAGCAGCATATTTATCAAGCGCCTTATATTCTCCTGCGGCATTTATCGTTTCCTGCATTTCGCTGATAAACAGTTTAAAGGCCCGACCGTTTTCCATGATCACTTTTCTGCCCAACAGATCCATGCCCTGGATGCCGGTGGTACCCTCGTGAATCGGGTGTATGCGGCAGTCACGGTAATACTGTTCCAGGGGGTAGTCATCACAATAGCCGGATCCGCCCAAACACTGCAGTCCCTGGCTGATGGCGTGCACACCCATCTCCGAGGGATAGCTTTTGGCGACGGGCGTCAGGATTTCAAGCAGAAGATCATATTTTTCTTTTCCCTCTTTGCCCAGTATCTTTTGAAAATCAACATATTTGCTGCACTGTAGAATCAACGCCAGAGCACCTTCAACAACCGCACGCTGGAAAAGCAACATGCGTTTAACATCCGCATGTTCGATAATGACAACCGGCGGCAGATTCGGGTCTTTTTGCCCCACTTTACGGCCCTGGATCCGTGATTTGGCGTATTCCAAAGATGCATAGTATGCGGCGGTAGCCATGGCTGTCGCCCCCAGGCCAACGCCGATGCGCGCTTCATTCATCATCTGAAACATATATTTTAAACCCTTGTGAGGTTCCCCCACCAGCCACCCGCGACAGTCGTTCTTATCGCCCATACTCAACTGCACAATCGGGCAGCCCCGGTATCCCAGTTTATGGAACACTCCGGCTGTGACCACATCATTGGGTGCAAGATTGCCGTTGTCGTCGGTGCGTTTCTTGGGCACGACAAAGAGCGAAATTCCTCTTACGCCGGCCGGAGCGCCTTCTATTTTCGCCAGCATCAAATGGATCACATTGACCACGCCGTCATGGTCACCGGCGGATATAAATATTTTCTGGCCTTTTATGTGATAATAGCCTTTATCGGTAGGCTCGGCCATGGTCGTGATGTCCGCCAGGGAAGAGCCGGCTTCGGGTTCGGTCAAGGCCATGGTGCCCTGCCATTCGCCGGTGCGCATTTTGGGTACATACGTGTCATACAATTCCTTGCTGCCGAAGGATTCGATCAGGTGCGAGGCACCGAATGTGAGGCCGGCGTATGCTTGGGCCGAATAATTGGCGGCCGCAAAAATAAAATCGCAGACATCGGCCACCAGATTCGGCAGTTGTTCGCCATCCCGGTCAAAAGGAACCCGGCTGGATATCCAGCCCCCATCACCGAACTCCTTTATAATGGTTTTGACGGATGGGTGCACCTTGACCTCCCCGTTGAGCAGCTCGGGCTGCCTGCGATCCATCTCTTCAAATATCGGGAACAAGAGGTCTTTCGCCAATTTGACCGCTGCTTTAAGAACCATGTCAAACATTTTACGATTATGTTCTTTATAGTATTCGTGCTTTGTCAGCGACTCGACGTCGAAAACCTCGTACAAAAGGAATTTTATGTTTCTTTCACTGATGAACTTTGCAGCCACAATCACCTCCATTTTTTGTCAACCGGAAACGGCTATTTTGCTCGATCCCTGTTTCAGATTGAAGATCCCTTACAGCAAGCTGCAGGGAATCTTCCCCGCAAGGAATTTTAATCGATCTATAATTCGCTCGCTAACCCCGCAGCCAGCTGCGGGGATTGCGCTCGCTATTGCGGGTCAGATTTTAATCCTCGGTGTAGTCGTACCATCCCTTGCCGGTCTTCTGGCCATATTCGCCCCTGACGTATTTTTCCACCACACTCGGACTGGGCAGATGGCGGGTATCGCCGGTTTCCCGGAAGGCTTCCATGCCCATGATGTAGGTCAGATCGATACCGGTGAGGTCCATCAGACGGAAGGTGCCCATGGGGTGGCCGGCGCCGTACACCTGGGCCCTGTCGATATCTTCCATGCTGGCCACGCCCATTTCCAGCAGCCACAGCGCTTCGCGCGTGATGGCATCGAAGATGCGGTTGAGCAGAAATCCATTGACTTCTTTTTTAAGGTGGACCGGCACCTTATCGAGTTTTTCACAGAGCGCCATGGTGATTTCCCTGGTTTCATCGGAAACATGAGGCCCCTGGACCACCTCCACGAGTTTCATTACCAGGGCCGGGTTGAAAAAATGAACATTGAGGACTTTTTCCGGACGTTTTGTAGCGTCAGCGATTTTGGAGCTGACGATGGCCGAGCTGTTGGTCGCCAGGATCGCATGCGGCGGGGCCATCCGGTCCAAATCGGCAAAGACCTTGCGTTTTAAATCCAGAATTTCCAGCACGGCTTCGATAACGTAGTCCGCATCTTTGACGGATTCTGCCATGCTGGGGCTGAATGATATCCGGCCCCGGGCGGCCTCGGCCTGCTCTGCGGTCAGTCGCTCTTTTTCGACGCGGCCGGCAAGATAGGTGTCGGCGAAGTTTTCCGCTTTTTTGAGAATTTTTTTGTCAACGTCCGTGCACACGGTTTTAAAACCATGAATCGCGCACAGCATGGCAATCTGATGCCCCATATTGCCCGCGCCGATCACCGCAATGTTTTTGATGTCCTCGGTGTTCATGCTTCTGCTCCTTTCCCTGGTATTGGATGATTTTAGAAACTTATTCAATTACCGCCATGGCATGGCTCAACACGACGGATCGATCGGTTCTGGCCTGAATCATGTACCCCCTGCCGGAATGCCAGCCTTCGATGGTCAGTCTATCGCCCGGATAAACAACATCAGAAAAGCGGGCGCTGAATTCTTTCAAACGGGCGGCATCACCATCCAGCAGGTTGCTGACGATCAATCGGGTGGCAAAACCATAGGTGCAGAGACCATGTAAAATCGGGCGATCGAAGCCCCCGCGTCGGGCGGCTGCCGGATCCAGGTGCAGCGGATTGAGATCCCCGCTTAGTCGATAGATGACAGCCTGGTTGGCGGCGACATTTTCCGAGAAGCTGAATTCCGGTTCGACCCCCGCCGGCGGTTCAACTTTCTCGGTCTTGGGTCCGGGGTCTCCGCCGAAACCGCCGGCGCCCACGTAAAAGATCGACCATTCCGCCTCGTACAGGTCTTCTTCGTTTTCCGCCCAGCCTTTTATTCGAACCCGATAAAGCGCACCTTTGCCTTTGTCATAGATATCCAGGACTTCTCCAACCTGCACAATCCTGCCTTCCGGCGCCAGCGGTTGAGATAAACGGATAACCTGTTCACCATGAAGCATCAGTGACCACTCCAGGTTGTCGCCGAGAAACGGGAAAGCCCGCATGGCCGGCACAACACAAAAACTGGGCAATACCTTAAGCCCGCCGGGCGCGCCTTCATACACCAGGGCAAGATCGCTCTCAGCAGCGCCGACGCCGATATGATACAGCACCACATCTTTCCAGGCGTAGTCAAAAACAACCGGCTCCGTTTTCGCACCGATGACAGACAAATCGACTTTAGACATGATCGCCTCCTGAACAATGGAGTATGAAGCCATCTCAAAAATGTCTTTTGGCCCATATCTTTGTTGGCGCTTGGCTTCGACCGCTATTTAAGTCCCCTTCCGGCCGCGCATTGGCTAAAAACCGTTTGCAACCACAACATTTTCAGTGAGAACCAAAGAGCTAAAATACCACTCCAGAAAAGTTTTTGCCAACAAAAGACTCTGGTAGCAGGCTGATTTTCAATTGTTCAAAATATTACTTAACATGATGCGCTTAAAATGCATAATTCCCACCCCGGAGGTCAGGCGTAAGCCAAACTTGTATCAAGCGAACGCTGCAGTCCACGCCTCATAAAGGCTGCCTCTGAATTTCCCGCATCGGCCATGACCTGTCGTTTTGCGCCATGAATTGCATGTCCCGCCGAAATTTTAACGAAGGCGGACAGGTTTCGCTCTCTTTTAAGCACACGTGGGAATCCTGGAATTAGGTGCTGCTCAAGAATTTCAGGATGCGCGCGTTGATGATGTCCGGCCGATCCATTATCAAAAGATGCCCTGCGTCCGGAATGATTTCGGCTGTAAGATCGGGCATCCAACTTTGCGCACGTTTAATTGCTTTTTGGGGATTATAAATTTTCTCTTCCGAACCGATTAACAATAGAGCGGGGTGATCAACCTGCCTCAATTCCTCTTCGGTATACACCGTCGGGTACATGGTGGCCGAACGACAATATCGCGTGACCACCTCCATAAGATGAATAAATGTCTCTTCAAGAATTGTTCCTTTCGCTGCTATCGTCTTTAACATCGACCTTGCCGGGGGATGGATCTTGAATTCCCCCAAATACAATATGAGCTTCGTTATGAAGCTTAATGGATAGTAGGATGCGGCCGGGGCCAGCAAAACGATTTTCTGCAATCGATTCGGATGAGCCAACGCCATATTCAGTGTCAACCACCCTCCGTAGGAATGCCCCATCAGGTCACATCTTTCGATATTGAGCCCGTCAAATAACTCTCTTAGCCACTCAGCATAATCGGTCCGCTTCTCCATGAGTCGATCCGCCATGCTTTTGCCTGCATCCCCGATCACATCCACCGCGTAGACGCGATGACGGGCGCTTAATGCGGCGATGTTGGCGAACCAGACGGTTGAACTCAAACCGGCTGCATGCAAAAGTACCAGCGGGGGCCCATCGGCGGGTCCGCTGGCATTGATGTGCGTAGAACCGTAGCTGGTAGCTACATCAAGGGGATCATACGGCACTTTCCACAGTTCAAACATGGCATTATAGGCGGCCGTATACTTTGCGCGGCCCTCCGGCGTGGGATAAATGGGCAATTTCTTTTTCATGGTGTCTCCAAACCTTTTATAAACCTTGTTTTAGTAAACCGGCCGGTGCTTCCTAAACCCTTTCGTGATTTCCAAACGGTTCATGCCTACCGAATTCCGGCCATATTTCAGGTCCGGCCGATATGCAAACCGTCGCGAGGTAATCCAACACCTCTATTCACCGATGTAGGCATCAATGATCAGCATGCTCAGCTCAAATGCATCATCTGCGGGGTCTTCCCAGTCATGATCCGTATCGTAGCGCTCCACAATGACCAGTTTTAAATCCGGTATGACAACCAGCACGTAGCCATCCGCTGCGGTATGATAATAGCCCGGATAGCCGATCATCTGCCCGATCTCTGAATCCTCTTCAATAATCTTCCACAGGTAACCATAGCCCAGACCATTTGTGCCCGACATGGTTGAATAAGCCATGGTGCTGTCATCGATCCAGTCACTGCTAATAATCTGTGTGCCCTTCCAACGACCATCTTTCTGGTATAACGCACCGAATTTTGCAATATCTCTAACACTCAATTTAAAATGAGAGGCGGGGTGAAATGATTTGTTCCATTCATATTGATAATACGCGTTGTCGACGCTGAAGTCCACCATTCCCAGGACATCGGCGATCTCGGTCTTAAAAGCGTCGAATATTTCCTCACCGGTTTCCTGTTCAAAAATGGTGCCCAGCGCATTGAAGTCCCAATTGTTGTAATAAAAGAAAGTGTTCGGGGCATGGCTTCCCCTGGCCGGTCTTTCATCAATCTGGGTCTGGTTCTCATCTGCCGCTTCATGATAAACACCCGAACGCGACATCAACAAATGTTCTACTCTGGCCTGCCTTTCCGCAGAGGTTAAGCCGGGCGCGAGGTCATCAATATGCAAGTCCTCCAGAGTGGCATTAAGACTGATATTGCCCCGCGCAAGATGAATGCCATAGAGCGCATTTAAAAACGGCATTCGCATCGAATGGGCCTCATAATTCTTGTGGACATTTCCCCGTAAAAAAAAGATCTTGCCATCATAAAGCGCTATGACTGCAGAACAGCCGCTTTGTTGGGCAAACTCATGGGCCGCTTCTAATTCCGCAGAAGACCAGCCCGCCGTTTCCGGGGCAACCGATTCCAGCGCGGGGTCTTCAGGAATCCAGCTTCCGGAAAAATTATTGGTTCCCCCATTGATTTCTCCTTCGGCCGAACAGCCCAATAAAAAAAAGCCGACGAACAGACAAAAAATCAAAATTGAAACTGATTTGGCCGGGAATAAATTGCTAAAATTTTTGATAGCAGACATTTTGCTTCCTCCTAGTTTTAATTGTAATGATTTCATCTTACCTCCCTGAATGATGGAATTTTATGTGATTGATCGTTTTCCCTGCTGAAGCGGTTCTAAGCGTTCCACTGACAGCAGCGTCAAATTCAAGTCCCGTATGCGGATCAGCAATCCGTGCAATGCGGCCTGATCGGCAACCGGACCGGTCAGAATGGTTTCGCCGCCTTCAGTGGAAATTTTCATTTGCTCAAACCAGTCCGACCATTTAGGATCGAGACGCCCTTTTAATTTGATCCGGTAATCTGCTGAGCCATGATATTTGTGCGGTCCTGTCATGGAAATATCTCCTGTTTTTCTACACAGACGTTGCTGACGTTGTTTGGGGGAAATATAGGAAACCGGAGGCTATCGGTCATCACACCAAGGGGTGATTTTGGGGGGTGATTTTAGAAGCGATCCCCAAAATGCATCTCACGCCCAATGGCTGTGTTGAAAACCGATTCAAAATGCTCGAATACTAACGTGCATGCTCCGCTTTTGAATCAGGTTTCGATTTGCCCTTGAGGGTGATTTACAATTTTGGTGATCGCTTCTAATAAATAAAAGAGGATGAAATAAGAGAAGGGGAGCGGATTATAAAATCCCCAGTTCTTTGGCGCGGGCGACGGCCCGGGTGCGGCTGTTGACGTCCAATTTGCTGTTGATGTTCTTGGTGTGGGTTTTTACCGTATTCAAGGAGATAAAAAGCTTATCGGCGATTTCCCGGTTGGACAACCCCGCCGCGATCAGATGTAACACTTCCAATTCGCGATCGCTAATCGGGTCCATCAGGCCTTCGATTTTTGGTGGTGTAACCGTTTTGAAGGCCGACTGTATTTTTTTAGCGTAAGATAAAGAAAAACCCGTCTTGGCAGCGTCATGATCCCTTTTTTTGACCGCCAGGATTTCTTCCAGCAAATCAGCCACGGGCTTTCCCTTGCTGACGAAAATCATGATAAATCCACCGGGCTCGGCCAGCGCCAGAGCCAGTTTCAAATCGGCCAGCGCGGCGGCCGTCTCTTCCTTTAGGGTGAAGATCAAAACTCTCCACAGCCGCATTTCGATCATCATATAGACACGATCATCGGCCTTGGCTTTTGCAATTAGGCGTTGCAGCAATTGATCGGCTTCGTCCAGCTTATTTTGAGCGATGAGAATGTGCGCCAAAGCGACGTATTCCACCTCATGCAGGCTATCCGGCTCATCATCAACACTCAATCCGCGTTCCTGGGCCCATTGCAGGGCAGCGGTTATGTTGCCGCTGCCCAACCAGCAAAAGACATTGAACGCATAAATAAGATTCGTAATCCAGGAGGGCAGCGCAAAATTAGCCGCGAGCGCATTTAATTTCTCGATGAGTTTTAACGCACCGGCAAGATCCATCCGGTAGATCAATGCTCTCAGTAAACTAATTTGGCAAACGGCCACGATCACGGGATCACGCCCCAGCTCACTCAACTCGATGCCCTTATGGATCAGTCGAATTCCTTCTTCAAAATCTCCCCATTCACACAGAATCATGCCTAAATTTCCATACAGGGAGCCGCCAATTCCAGTCTGTTCAATGCCGTTTTCAACGGCAATGTCCAGCAGCCGCCGGATAAAATCTTTGGCCTGCTCGAGCCTGCCACGTTGCACCATGGCTGACGCCAGACAACTGCCGGCGAAGATGTGATAATAGATATTACCGGCGGCTTTGCTGATCTCCATTGCCTCTTCATAGGCTTGCTGTTGTTCAACCAGCCTGCCCGGGCCATAGCCCATTCCCAAAAGGGTGGCGGCCACGCTACGCCAGTTCAAATCCCTCCGGGGAAGCAACTTGAGTGCCTGTCTTGATAAGTCAATGGTGCTGGAGAGATCGCCTGTTCTCGTTGCCATGTATGCGCGAATAACCGCGACCCTTCCCCGCAAGCCCGCTTTTTTCAGATCACTGAGAGAAGCGGATTCGAGCATTTGTTCGGCCGCCTGTAATCTCTTTTCGGCATCATCCATGTAGCCGCTTTTAAACAATTCCCGGGCATAAAATATGCAGAGGTTCGGATTGGCGTCTATTTGTTCATCCGGCAGCTGTTTGAACCACTGTAACAGCCGGCTTTCCCGGGCACGATCCCAATCGATTTCAGCGACTTCTTCGACCAACTCAACTGCCCGATCATAATCCTGCGCCAAAAACGCGTGATCCACTGCTTCGTTCTTAAAGCCGTTTTCGGCTAGCCATTGGCTGGCGCGCAGATGCAATTGGGGCAAAAGGCCCCCCTGTTGGGTGTGCATTCGCTGCTTGAGAAGATCCGCAAACAAGTGATGGTAGCGATACCAGCGGCGCTTGTCGTCGAGTGGAATTAAAAACAGATTGGTTTTTTCCAGGTTGTCTAACACCTGCCGGCTGTTTTCCCGATCGGTGACGGCATCGCAGAGCGGATCGGAAAGACGCCCTAAGATAGACGTATGCAGCAGAAAATTGCGCAGGTCCTCGGCTTGATGGCTCAGCACCTCTTCGGTCAGATAGTCCGCAATATAGCGATTATCTCCTTTGAATCCTTTGATGAAACCGGATGGATCCTTGCGTCCCCGCAGCGACAGTGCAGCCAGCTGCAAACCGGCAACCCAGCCTTCGGTGCGCTTTTCTATCAACTGAATGTCCCGGGCCGAGAGTTTCAGCTCCTGGATTTGATTGAAAAGATTAACGGTCTCATCGCCGGTGAAGCTCAGATCAGCAGCACGCAACTCGGTCAGCAGGTTCTGACTGCGCAACCGGGCCAGCGGCAAGGGAGGGTCGGCGCGGGTGGCGATGATCAGGTGCATCTGCTCCGGCAGGTTTTCGAGCAAAAACGCAATCATGTCGTGGATGGGCCTGTCATCGACCAGATGGTAATCATCGAGAACCAGCGCAAAGTCTGTCGAAATACGGTTGATGTCATTGAGCAGGTTTATCAGAATGGGTTCGATCGGCGGCGGTTGCGGCGATTGCAGCATGGTCAGGGCGGCCTTGCCTGTACCGGCCTCGAGGCTCGCAAGCCCCAGAATAACATAGGTCAGGAAATGCAGCGCGTCATTGTCGCCTTTGTCCACAGAAAACCAGACAGTCGGTATGTTGTGCCTGTGGATCCAGTCGACCAGCAGGGTGGTTTTCCCGAAACCGGCCGGAGCGGAGACGAGGATCAGTTTACGCTCAAACCCCTCATCCATCCTTTTGTCCAGGCGTGGCCGCGGAATCCACCCCGAGCGGAGCGGAGGGATGCGGAGTTTTGTTTTCAGAGGCGTCAGATCCTGGTTTTCACCCCATTTATGGGATGATCTGGCTTTCAAAATTCCTGCCTTCCATGTGAGATCGAGGAAATTAAGATCTTCAACTGTCACATACAATATATACCACGTTGTGTCAATTGGCCTGACAACGCAATTTTGGGATTGTCATTCGGGGACTGATTTCATGGGTTAAGCAGCCGGGGATGATCTGAATTTTATTATTGCCTTTACAATGAAATGGATTGACAGGGCAAACGACAAAATCTGACGGTTTCTTTGCCGGCAAACTGCCATGAAAAAATCCGTCATTGTTTATTAAGGCTTGCAACATCTGGCGGGCTTGGGCTATTCTCTAAATACAGCCCCGCAGATAAAGGAGGTTCCATGAACGAGAGCGCCATTAAAATCAGACTCATGAAGGCAGAAGATTTTGACGCTGTGGTTGGCATCGACGAAAAAGTGCTCAAGGCTTCCCGGCCGGATTACTATGAAATGAAGTTTGAAAAGCTATTTGGATCCAAAGATTATGTGCCCGCGTCACTTGTGGCAGAGGAAGAAGATGGAACGGTGGTGGGGTTTGTCATGGGGGAGCTCTATATGGGAGAATATGGTATTTTCCAGGAAAAAGCGACCCTGGATACCATCGGCGTTGATCCCGATCACCAGCACCGGGGTATCGGTGAGCGGTTAATCAATGAATTTATGGATCATTTAAAAAAGCTCGGGGTTGAAAAATTACATACCCTGGTCGACTGGAATGATGCCCGCCTGATCCATTTCTTTAGCACAAACAAATTTAGCCCCTCCAAAACCATTAACCTGGAACGAAGTCTTTGACGACGCTGATGGATTTAAGATTCGGTGCCCTTGCCTTCACCATCCAGTGCGTGCTGCTCGCTGAGAAGCATGTATCCGCCTATCATCAGGTTTCATCCGATACGGTTTTTTTGCTCTTTCTGACGATCTTTCTTTCCTCTTCAGGAATCGGAGGCGGGGCCGGCTCGCCTGAAAGCTTTGCCACCGCACCAAAGCGAGGGGGGCAAACTTCAAAGCAGGTTCCGCATTTTATGCAGGTGTCCTGGTCAATGACATGAATCAGGTTCTTGCCGCCGGTGATCGCCTCTACCGGGCATCTCTTGGCGCAAATCATACAGGCCTGGCACTTGGCCGGATCAATATAGTATGAGACGGCTTCACTGAATAACTGGTCGATCTCATCAGTGGTGAACAATCCGTCATATTCTTTTTCGCTCTTAAGGCGTGACTCCAGTTTCTTCCTTTTTTCGATCTTGATATAGGGGATCAGCTTTCTAACTTCTGCAAGTTTGGACTTTAACTGATCTTCGTCTATTTCTTCGGCTTTGCCCAGCGGGCCTAACTTCCTGATCTTGGCGGAAAACTCATCAACGACTTCGGTAAAAATAATTCCGTCGCCGGAAGACATAAATTGGATACTCAATCTTTGCGGGTTCAGCCCGATGTGCTCCATTATTTTTCGACTCAGAAGCACGATGTTCAGGGCGTCGTAATTTCCATGGGTAATGTAATTGCATTCATTCAAACGGCAGCCGCCAATAAACACCCCATCCATTCCATTTGCAAAAGCCCTGAATATGAACTCCAGGTCGACTCTTCCGGAACACATGACGCGAATAAGTCTGATTTCAGTTGAATATTGCAGTCTGGAAACTCCAGCCATGTCAGCAGCGCCGTACGCTCACCAGTGGCAGACAAAACCCAAGATTTTCGGTTTGAAATCAAATCCTGTAGTCATTCAGTTCTAGCTCCTCCGTTGGTGCTTTAGAGTCTTAATTGTAATTTCTTTGCATTTTATGAAAAAATTTCTCTCACCACGAAAGCACGAAATTTATATTATTTCTTTTTCGTGTTTTTATCCTTTCGTGATTTCGTGATTAATTGATCATTTTGGTTCCGGCCTGTCCGGTTTAGGGTTATCGGTAATTCGTCAGGCTCCAACCGCCGCATCGATCTGGCTCAACAAATCGTCATCGGTAAAGTGCTTTAGAAAAATCGCCCCTGTCGGGCACTTTGCGTTGCAGAGGCCGTCTCCTTTACAGAGAACCGGATTCACCACAGCCTTTTGGCCCTCGCGTGTCTTGCGAAACTCTATGGCACCATAGGTGCAGGCCGTGATACAGGCCCCACACCCCATGCACTTCTTCTCAGCCACCTCGCAAACCGAACCCGAGACAGTGACGGTATCATGTGAAAGAAGGGTCAAGGCCCGGCTGGCAGCGCCATAAGCCTGGTTAATCGCTTCGGGTATATGCTTGGGATAGTGCGCCAATCCACAGAGATAAACGCCTTCCGTGCCAAACTCAACCGGCCTTAATTTGACATGGGCTTCTTTGAAAAACCCATCCGGCCCAAGGGAAACCTTGAAGAATTGAGATATCTTCCGGTTTCCCTCGAGGGGAATAACGGCAGCGGACAAAACAAGGATATCGGCATCGATCGCAAGCTTTTTACCTAAGATATAATCCGGCAAAGTAATCCTTAAAACCGGTCGGCCTTCCTCCTCGGCCGCTTCCACCAGGGGTTTATCCTCCGGTTCGTAGCGAATGAACTTCACGTCTTTATTGGACGCTTCGCGGTAATAATCCTCTGCGAACCCATAGGTCCTGATATCGCGAAAGAGAATGGTGATATCGATCCGGGGGTTGATCTCTTTTAGTTTCAGGGCGTTCTTGACCGCATGGCTGCAACAGACCCGGGCGCAGTAATCTCTATCCTCCTGCCGACAGCCCACGCACTGGATCATTACCAGATTTTGAGCGTTGACCAGCTTTTCTTCTCCTCTGGTGATTTGCTCGCCCAGCTCCAGCTGGGTCAATACGCGATCATCTTCCCCGTAAAGGTATTCGGTGGGCTTGTATTCATCGGCACCCGTGGCGATGACGGCGGCGCCATGCTTTATCTCTGTAACCCCTCTGTCGGACTTCACCTTGGTGACGAAATTCCCGACATAGCCGGTTGCCTCTGTGATAACGGCATCCGTATAAACATGGATGGAGGGATGTTGATAGGTCTTGCGCACCAGATCGCGCAAATAGGCCTGAACATCCATCCCATCCAGCGTGTAATGAATTCTTCTGGCCGTCCCCCCCAGGTCGCTATCCTTTTCCAGCAGGTAAACCTCATGTCCCTGGTTGGCGATGGAGAGCGCAGAGGTCATGCCGGCGATCCCTCCGCCAACCACTAGCGCCGCCCGGTTGACCGGCAGATCAATTTCCTGCAAGGGCTGCAGCAGGCAGGCGCGTGCCACCGACATTCGGGTGATATCCTTGGCTTTCTGGGTGGCATCCTCTTTTTCGCGGGAGTGAACCCAGGAGCAATGCTCTCTGATATTGGCCATTTCGAAGAAATACTGGTTAATTCCCGCCTCGCGCAGCGTGTCCCGGAATAACGGTTCAAGGGTTCGGGGTGAGCAGGCCGCCACAACCACGCGATTGAGCCCCTCTTCCCGGATCGTCTCCGTTATGGACTCGGCAGAATCCGTCGCGCACGAAAACAGCTGTTCGGTGGCATAGACCACATTGTCCAGAGTCTTGGCATAT
>Ga0209742_10000249_pt1 | contig 29984 bp, 23 predicted proteins | sample DeeMarSeWOR38_10_FD_187462 | JGI IMG/M metagenome (GOLD analysis project Ga0209742, IMG submission 187462) | Marine sediment microbial communities from White Oak River estuary, North Carolina - WOR-3-8_10 (SPAdes) (version 2) | ecosystem: Environmental > Aquatic > Marine > Intertidal zone >... | reverse complement strand
GCAACCAGACAGGTTGGGGAAGATTTTACAAAGCGGCAGCGAAACATGTGCATCTTGGCGAATAACAGGCGGGATGATGCGGGCAATCTCATAGAACGCTGTCTGAAAAAATAATCCGAGTATCAAGCTAAAAATTGGGGCAGCAGCTCCCATAAGTAGTGACCAGCTTATTTTCTGTCGAAGTTCAGATACGGATTTCCTTCGCATACTCATAACTTTATTGTACGTGAAATTTTCAACAAGTAAATCGGTACGCTATCCTTTTGACCGGAATAATCAACCTTTCGGTTGATGACAAGTAAGCCAAGATAATGTACATAATCTAGGGTAGCAGGGAGACTTGGCATGGGAAAAAACGGAAAACAATCATTCCCAAGATGGTTATTCACCATCCTCGCCATCGGCGGATTACTGGCCTCAGGGATATATATCGGGATCATGTCCGTTCAAGGTTTTTCAGGAATGCGCCTAGCTCAGGCAGTAGGGTTTGGTATTTTGGGCTTGCTGATGTTCTGGGGCGCGTTATCCAGGAGCTAAACTGCTTCTGAATGGTTCAATGGATTACGATGGGAGACCGCGCCATGCCCCAACGTATTAATTGGCCATCCGTCTTCTTTACCCTCCTGGCAATGGCTATTGTATATGGGGTGGGAACGACTTTCTTTACCATCGAACTTGAACGACTGGTGGAGCGTATGATCACGCCCCGCATCATGGCCAGTTCCGAAGTGGATATGCTGAATCGCGAGATCTATTCCGGTATTGATCAATTCATGGCTTCGAATCATGTAAGAACGATCGGATACATCTGCTGTGCATTTATGGTCTTGCTTGCTGTTGTTGGCTTGATTACAGAAAGGAAAGTCCTGGCTTCCCTTGGCAGTATCGGGTTTATCCTACCAATTTACGCATATTTTATTTTGCACATGTCTTTCCTGGCTGGTCTTGGAATTTTGACAGCCTTGTGGACGCCCTTTTGGGGAAATTTGGTGAAATTGGGAGATATTGCTTACCTGCCATATATGATTCTGGTTTATCCCTTCTCTCTCGTTGGTATAGATATCCGGAAATTTCTGGCTGGATTTTTCGCTAGCTTGGGTTTACTTATCTTCATCCTGGGGATATTGGCCTGGTTTTATGCCAAATCCCAACAAAAAAACACCGCTGACTTTTGGATTTACCGCTTCACCCGCCACCCGCAATACTTAGGCTGGATTCTATGGAGTTATGGGCTGATGCTTCGGATTGCACACAGGCACGATACAGTGTTGCAAGACACTAATCCAGGAGCCAGCCTACCCTGGGTGATCTCTACTTTAATCATTCTCTGCGTGGCGCTGTCCGAAGAAATTTACATGCGCTCCCAACATAGTCAGGAGTATGCGCGCTACAGCAGCCAGGCCCCCTTCATATTTCCAATTCCTGGTTATCTTACGCGAGCTGTCTCTGCACCTCTTAAGGTGATCCTGCGTAAAGATAAAGCTGAAACTACCCGGGATGTGCTCTTGATATTTGTGATCTACCTGGTCGTGATTATGCTGTTCTCCCTGCCCTTTGTTCTGCTGGAATGGCCTCCTACTGGCTGGCAGAATTGGCCTTTTTGATCATGGATGGTGCACAAGTTTATTGAATTGGACAAAAAATATTGTTACGGGTGACGCCATTTTAGCTTTGAGCCGCAGTCTCAGCATCGCTGCAGTCATTAAGGGAAAAACCAAGGGGGGCAGGTCAGATCAATGGATTTAAGGCTGGTATGATACCCACACCTGAGATCGCTTAATGTCCGCTGGGCGATTTCACTTTTTAAGTTATTAACCCTGATGAATTTCATTCCTGGGCGGCCGTCAAGGTAATGTGAGACATCACATCATAACCCGGGAATATCTAGATGCTGATAGAAAACCTGAGATGTAGTTGGATTATAATTTAATTACATCGCTACTCCTGACCACCAAGTTCTACCGCCCATCGGTCACCCCTGACCTGGACCTGTGCCTGGTCGAATGCCTCAAGCGAGGAAGCAGCCATCCAACCACTAACAGAAGGCGAATGGGGGCGTGAAGTGATTTGCGATCGATCAGGTAGGATTAGGGCTATAAAAATCCCCCGGCGGGTGGTCACCGGCGCTTCAGCTCGAGGCTTTTGGGCGGTATATATCTAGAAATTTGAGGAGGGACAATGTTCAATCTAAGGCATTCAATCCCAACTATATTTCTTGTCCTAATTGTCGGCTGCGTTTCGGTCGAGGATGAGATCACTACTTCACCGACCGCAAGCAAAATCCAGCCAACACCCACTGTTTCACCGACTCTTTCAACATCTCCAAATAATAATGCATTTGGGGTAATTGCTTATTCTTCTGACCAGGATGGGGATTTTGAGATCTGGTTGATGAATGCTGATGGAAGTGAGCAACGAAAACTGACGGACAACAACGCGATGGATCTATCCCCTGCCTGGTCGCCGGATGGTGATCGAATCGCATTTGTCTCTGACCGCAATGGCAACGAGGAGATCTATGTGATGGACGCCGATGGCAGTAATGTGCGGCGTTTGACCCAGACCGCTGATGCCGGTGAAAGTTTTCCATCCTGGTCTCCGGATGGAGCCCAGATTAGTTTTGATTCGGACCGGGGCGGCAACTGGGATGTTTATGTGATGGCTAGTGATGGATCCAACCCATACCCCTTGACTGATCATCCGGGTGAAGATTGGATTTCATCCTGGTCTCCGGACGGCGATCAGATCGTTTTCGAATCAAATCGCGATGGGAATTATGAAATCTATGTGATGGATTCTGATGGTAGCAACTTGCGGCGGATAACAAATAATCAGATCCATGATGGCTTTCCAACCTGGTCACCGTACGGGAATCACATTGCTTTTATGTCACGAATGGGTGGTAATTACGATATCTATGTGATGGGTCCCGATGGAACCAACCTGCAGCAGTTAACAAACAACCGCGCTGAAGATTCCGATCCTGCTTGGTCTCCTGATGGAGAATGGCTGGCCTTCGTTTCCCAACGTGATGGGAATGATGAAATCTACATCGTGAACAGCGATGGCAGTAATGTTCGCCAATTGACTGACAACGAGGCCCAGAATTGGTCACCTGCTTGGGGGCCATCTAACATGGAACAGGCCAACTCAAACACATGGAGTGGTCCCTATTTTGGTCAGGATCCTCCTGGAATGGAAGCCGAGATGTTTGCTCCGGGTTTTATTTCTTCTCCCGATTTTTCAGAATATTCGGGTTCGTTTTCCCCAAATGGTGACGAATATTATTTCTTTCGTTTTTCCCAAAATTCAGAATCAGTGCTCCTGTATAGTAAAGTTGAAAATGGAAAATGGTCAGTTCCTGAACAACTTGCAGTAACTGCAGGGTATGCTGCTTTCGAACCTTATGTAACCATAGATAATCAAAAGTTATATTTTGCGTGGGGATATCCTGTTCCTCCAGGACAGCCTGAGTTTCCTTATTATTTTGTCGAAAGAACACCAGATGGTTGGTCGGAGCCAAAATACGCAGGCCAAGGCATGTTTTTATGCTCAACCCAGGATGGTCAATTGTATACGACCGATATGTCATCGAGGGCTGTTGATGGGAAGACGTATATCGCTAAAATTACAGAAATTGATGGTGTGTTTACCGACTACGAAAGATTACCCATAGAAGCTCCATTTGGGAATCCGGCACACCCTTGCATTGCACCCGATGGGAGTTACATCCTTTTTGACGTGGGGAGCGGAAATCATTTGTTTGTCAGTTTCAAAAAAGCGGATGGAACCTGGGGAGAACCGATAGATTTGACAAAACATGGATTTGATCCAATGGCTGGAGGAGCCTATATTTCCCCAAATGGGGAATATTTGTTCTTCTCCCTCAACAAGGATATTTGGTGGATTGATATCGCGGTAATTGAAAATCTTAGGCCAACAGATTAAGAGATGAGTAATGTAACATTCAAAAGGTTGGGATGGAGATGCCCCAGCAAGAGTCGACTTCTTTTTTTTCATCCACACTTGTGCGTGGGTGGTTGATCACCATCGCCATCCTGGTGGTGCTGTTGAGTCTGCCGTTATATGCTGGCCTCAGCCTGTGGTACTCAGAGACCAAGGGGCCCTTCAAGAATTGGACCCAAGTCGTGGATTGGGAAGGAGATGGCGATCGGGATGTGATCATCAGCCATACCCGCTGGGAGCAGGTGGGTATTTCCTGGGCGGGTATTGGCAGCTGGATCAACCAGGGGGATGGGACGTTCGATCTCGTCCGGGACCGGGGGACGGGGACATATCCCTTCGGTGGGTTCGCAGCCGGAGCGGGGGACGTCGATCAAGACGGCGATCTGGATGTATTCACCCAGGACTTCAGAATACGCCTGCTGGTAAACCAGGGCGGAATACAGGGGGGTGAGCCAGGTAACTTCATACCGAGTGGGGGGATCAATGCACCGCCTGCCTATAACCAGGGCTACCGGGATATGGGTGGGACGATTACTACGGGCGATTTGAATGGGGATGGCTGGATCGACGCCTTTGTGGCGGGCTGCTGTTATGGTATGAACCCCTCACAGCCCGGGTATGACTCCCCCCATGCGCCATCCATTTCGTGGGTGTGGATTAGTGATGGCAGGGTGAAGAACCTTACAACGGGGCACATCATCCCGCTGGATTCCCTGGACGGGCGGCCCATTCGTCAGGTGGCCCTGGGCGACCTCGATGGGGATGGCGATCTGGATATATATGCGGTGGTGGGGAAGCCCACCTTGGGGACGATCGATTCGCTGGACGATCTGATCTTGCTCAATGATGGGATGGGGGGGCTGACGGCGTATGACCAACCACTGGGCAATATGGACAGCACCTCAGTTGCGTTGGGGGATGTGAACGGGGACAGCCATTTGGATGCGTTGGTGGGGACGAGCTCTGGGGCGAGGTTATGGATAAACCAAAGCGATAAGACAGTGAGCGGTGGACCGTATTTCGTTCCGGCGGAGCAATCCTTCCAGGCGGTGCAGACGGTAGGTGAGAAACTGCAGGCGGGGTTTTCGGCGGCAGCCGACAGGCTGCTCGGATTATATCTGCCATACGGCAGCATCCGCACCAAGGCGGTGTTCCTGGTCGATCTGGATGAAGATGGAGACCTGGATGCGCTGCTAGCCAGGGTTTGGGGAGCAGAGATCTGGTGGAATGATGGGCAGGGGGAGTTTCACCGCTCGGGTGAGCGCTTTGAATATCGAGAGGATACTGGGGTAGCTGTAGCCGATTTTGATCGGGATGGGGATCAAGACATTTTTACTGGGAGGAATGAGGATGACTATCAGGTGTGGTGGAATGATGGGAAGGGGGTTTTTATCGCCGGCAAGTAGTTTGAATTCGGGTTTCTACTGACAGGGTACCGGGTTATTTAATACGAATAGGTAATTCTTCAATCTCTTCTTTTCCTTAATCTCGATATCGTCACACAAGGGTGGATAGGGCTCTTATCAACCGATCTTAAATACTTTACACGTGAAATTTGACAAACTCATCGAGTGTATCAGATCGTGCACCTCGGTAGGCAGCTTCGGCTTCATCTGAGGATAGTAGAGTTTCCATATTATGTTGTATCAGTTTTGCGTTGGTTCTAGCATCCTGCGAGCTTGCAGGATGTTCCAAAACGCGGATGGCAATTTCCAGTGCGTATTCCGCGTCATCTTCCTGGGCGTATACCCTCGCCAGCCCAAGGAGTGCATTCAGGGCAACAGGCAAAGTTTGAGCTTCCAGGGAGGTCCTGATCGCCTGCCTGAAGTGTTCGGCAGCCGAGGAAAGCTCCCCCAATGAAAGTTTGAGATCACCCCAAGAAGTAAGCACGTGCGACAAGTACCACGCATCTTCCATTTCCTCGAAAAGATTAGCGCTTGCCTCGAAGAGTTTCTCTGCAGAGATGAAATCTCCCCTGGCGTGGGCAGCCAAAGCGAGCTGCTCAAGAATCAGCCCATAACAGAACCGATCGCCAGACTCCCGGGTGATGCGCGCCCCCTCCCGCAGAATCCCTTCGATCTCCGCAATCCGCTTCAACTTCAGGGCTGCCCGACCGAGATATGCGGACATATAGCCGATCAGGCGGGGATCACCGATGACCTGGGACCTTTCCAAGGCTTCGCCTAATAATCGATATGATAACTCATACTCACCGCGCTCGTGCGCCACATTGCCCAAGAACCCAGTGAAAAGGGCGATTTGCCAGGGCGATCCATGGTCTCTGCTCAATGGCAGGCATTCCTGCAAGAGATCCCTTGCCTGATCCAGTCTGCCGGTGCTCCAATTGAGAAAGGCGTAATAAGATAGAGCACGGGCCAGGGCTTCGGGGTCATCAACCGAGCGGAGGGAGGAGATACTATCCAGGTAAAGCGCCTCTGCCTCATCAACCCGACCCAGGCGCATAGCGAAATACGCCTGGTGCATGAGAAACTGGGCCAGGGCGCCGACATATTTCCTCCGTTTCTCCTGGGCTAGTTCGGTCTTCTGCTCTTGCAGATCCCTTCGAACCGCATCGGTGGCACGAGCAAAAACAGCCTCCCCCTCCCGATAGTAGTTGAGCAACTCGAAGAAGTACCATTGGGATTGGGCAGCCTCACCCAAGAGCTCAATTTGATCGTGGGCGAGTGCCCAGATCCAGGCCAAGCGGATATTGGCCATTTCAGGGGACAGCCTGGTCAAGGCTTCTTTCTGGCGGTTGCTTTGTAAAGCTGGCCCGGCTTCACACACCAAGGATAAGAAAAACCGGCTGTGGCGTACTTGCACGCGATCTTCTTCCTCGGTTTCTTCCGCCAGGCGGACAGCTGCATAACCACGGATGAGTTCATGGAGGTCATAGCGCGCTGGCTCACTCCGGCGCAGCAGGGATTTATCGATCAGGCTATTCAGGATGGGCAAAGGGGCATCAGCAATATCCTGGGCGGATTCTCGGGTGAAACCACCCTTGAATACCGACAATTGGCGCAGGGCGTGTTGTTCAGCGGGTAGGAGCAGGCTCCAGGAATGGTCAAAAACAACGCGCAAGGAACGATGCCGTTCTGATCTGTCACGTGCTGAGGTAGTCAAGAAATCCAGGTCGTGGGCGATTTCTGCCGCGATCTCACCCAAGGGCAGGGTTCGCACCCAAGCCGCAGCCAACTCAATCCCCAGCGGGATCCCATCCAGCATGCGGCAAATATGGTCTACAACTGGTTGATCCTCTTCCTGGAGTGAAAAATCGTTTTGAATTTGCCTGACGCGGTCCAAGAATAACCTCACCGCACTGTATTCCTCCGATCCCTCATGCGCATCGAGGGGTGGAACTGGAAGCCCCTGCAGGTCAAAGATCCACTCACTCTTCAAATTCAACCTTTCCCGCGATGTGACCAGCAGCTTTACCCCTGGAGCGCCTTCCAAAATCTTGGTAAAAATCTCTGCCCCCTCAAGGAGATGTTCGGCGTTATCCAGCAGCAGGAGCAGCGTTTTTTCTTGAAGGTAATAAAGCAGCTGGTCTTCAGGAGCCAACGGTCCTGCGAGGTCGAAGCCAATCGCCTGGGAGATTGCTTTGGGGATGTTATCTGTCGCCGTAATTGGGACTAGGGGCACAAACCATATCCCTTCTGGGAATGGAGGTGGGTTGGCGGCACTCAGATCTTCTCCAACCTGAACCGCGAGCCGGGTCTTGCCCACACCTCCCTGCCCAGCAATGGTTAATAATCGACATTCAGGGAGACCGAGAAGGCGTAAGATTTCCTGTAGCTCGGGTTTGCGCCCAATCAGTGGATTGGTCGGCTTAGGAAAGCTGTGAGTTGCACTTCTGACAATTGTTTGTAGAAGGGGCTCCCCGGGAATGGGAAGAGGCGCCATTTGATCGACTGCTTTTAACCCGCGGGCCACCTTTAAAAACAACTCCGCTTGACTTTCGGGAATGTCCAGGTGCTCTGCCAGCAGTTCAGCAACTTGGCGCGAAGGCCGGCGCTGGTCACTCTCAATTTTGACGATTGTCGAGAGGGAGCAATTTACCCTCTCGGCCAGTTCTTGCTGGGTCAGATCGAGCGCCCTTCGCCTTCGCCGGATCCAGGATCCGAATGAATATTCTTCATCCATGTGAACTTACTGCCAATCCACTCTGTGCTGGTGCTGTTTAACAGGTTAACCCTGAGAATATTGTACTATTCTTTGTCAACTTCCCTGTCCTAGTTACCCGTACCCGCCAATCCATTATCTGGTGTTTAATCGGGTAAGTAAACAACTGAGATTAACCAACCATCGCAAACAAGAGCGTTCGCATATGAGCGGATAAATGAGGTGTACGATGAAAACCATTAAGTTTTTAATGCCATTGCTTATTGGCGTATTCCTGTTAGCAGCCTGCTTTAGCGTCCAAGGCAAGCAAAGCTTACCAACTGGTATTAGCGATCAGGATGTTTGGCAGACTTATACCAGCGCCAAATATCAATTCACCGTTCGATTCCCCTCCGCCTGGCAGGTGGTAGAGCTGCCTACTTCAGAATACCCTGCCGCTACGGATCAGGTTTGGTTTGTCAGCCAGACTCTTCCCTTACCGCAAACCGACTCCAGGGCTGATATCACGTTCATTTTTACCCAGGAGGATCCTTCCCCAAGTTGGATGTCACAGTTCTTCGACGCATACCAGTCAGACTCTTTCTTGCTGGGTGATATTCAGGCCAGGAAGATATCAGGCATCAACAAAGAGAGCAAGCTCCCGGAGATTGTTGTCCTGGCGAAGCTCGGGGATTACTACCTGCAAGCTATGCCTAACCATGGTGAGACGTCCCTGGAATTTTTCGATCAGGTGGCCTCCTCGATAAGGTCCGTTCAGACAGGACCAACGGCACTTCCCCTATCAGCTACAACTAATCTTGGGAGTCTGGAAGAAAAAACGATCGTATTCGAAGGGATAAACTTTTCATATCCATCCTCCCTTGCGGAGGGAGCTTCCGCCCATAACATTCCCGCTTTTATCGATCCAGCGGGTTTCATGTACGATGACATCCCGGAGCATGTACGCTTTGACTTTTCCAACCCATATACTACGCGTGCACCTTTTGCCAAATTTCAGCCCGGTGGGTTCCCCTGGTTGAAACACCAGAACCCAGAGAGTCCAGAGATTTGGCCACAAATCTACATCTTCCCAACCAGAGAATATGCTGAGATCAACCCTCTGGCTGGCGAGCGGATTGAAGATCTGAAAATTCTTCTAGATGGCAATGCCCTTCCTACCGGGGGAGAGCTGCCGGTACTGCCCACGTTCAACAGCACCCAGGATTTGCGCGCTCAGGTATATCCCCTGGCGTTCCAGGGAGGGCGCGGCCTGCGCTTCGTTACCCGTTATTCTCAGGGGGTTGCCCCGATCGTCAATCCGGTTGTTTTCTACACCTTCCAAGGATTGACCGAGGATGGAAGCTTGTACGTGGCCGCCTTCTTTCCCCTTCATGTACCGTTCCTGCCAGATCAGGTCCAGGTCGAGGATTGGGACGCCTTCAATCGGGGCTACCAGGATTACATGGCAGATATTACCTCCAGGCTGGAGCAGCTTGCTTCAAATGATTTTGAGCCGGACCTGGAGACCTTTGACAACTTGATCAGATCCATGAGCATTTCTCCTACCCCTGGAAGCGCTACCATCACCGACACCCCGAGTGCCAACGCTATGCAAACGCCGGAACCGCCATGCTTTGTCACAGGTTTTTCCCCCGTCACCTTTATGCCAGACGGTGAAAGAATTCTGGTCAGGGCAGAAAATGGGATACAAATCTTCAATTTGCAAACCATGCAGGAGGAAGCATTCCTGGCTGCACCGACCAATTTAAACTATCCGGCAGTCGCCCTTTCTCCAGATGGAGAAATCCTCGCCTGGGCGCTTGAAGACTTCAGCATTCAATTGATCCGCATTTCGGACAAGAAAATCCTCCACACGTTGACCGGGCACACGGACATAATCGGGAAGCTGAGGTTTTCTCCCAATGGCGATCGATTGTTTTCGGCCTCCCATGACACCTGGGTCAGGGTCTGGGATATGGAAGGGAACCTGGTACATGCTTTTCAACCACCAGGAGCACTTGGTTATCCAGATGAAGTGTTGGGAATCGGCATTTCGCCGGATGGGACGATGCTTGCTACAATCCCCTTCGATGGGCCGGTGAAGTTGTGGGACTTAAAGGATTACGAGTTGGTCAGGGAATTGAGAGGATTAGCTGGAGGATCCGGGGGGTACGATACTTCGGACATTTCCTTTTCACCGGATGGGCAGCTGGTCGCGGCAGATACAGCCACCGGCTTATTCCTGTGGAAAACATTAGATGGGATCGAACTCCTCGGTGGAAACCCTGGGATCAACAGCATGGCCGCGGCTTTCTCACCAGATGGGCGTCTTCTGGCTTATGGAGAGACTGGAGAGAAATACGATGTAGTTAAGTTCGATGTCGTTCTCAGCTCTCCGGATGGGACACAGAAGATACGCACTCTGGAAGGGCATCCCGCGCCCGTTGGTATATTATTCTTTTCACCAGATAGCTCTTTGCTGCTGTCATCCGATTGGGTCGAAACCCGGATCTATCGAGTTGAAGATGGCCAACTGATGTATGTTGGTAAAAGCGCCTGTCCATAAGCGTGTCGAAGCATAAATTTGAGACAACGGTTGTGGCCGAGCCATACACCAGGTTCCTGGCGTAAGCTGGATTGAGTCGTAATAAATTGGATATTAATCAAAACTTTCTTGGTTGGAATATTTTCGTAAAGAATGCCTGATAACTTGGGTGTATAGAAATGAGTAAACACTTCCAATCTTGGCCAATCCCCGGGATGGCGCTCTTGTTAGCGCTTCTATTCTCTCTTATTCTGTTAGCAGCTTGTGGAATTGGCGCAGATTCATTCTCCCAGCCCCCACCAACCGTAGCAGCCACATCATCGACAGTGGGAGATTCGACGACATCAGTCCCGAAAGAATCTGTCACCGCCACGCCAAGTGTTGCCAGCGGATTTGACTGCGCCGGTGTGAACCAGATACCATTTGCTGAGTGCACAGCTTTGGTTGCCCTGTACAACAGCACTAACGGTCCCGATTGGGCTGATAACAGCGGCTGGCTGGAGACGGACACGCCTTGCACCTGGTCAGGAATCGAATGCACAGACGGCTATGTCCGTGACATCAGCCTGAGTTACAACCTGCTGACAGGTATCTTGCCGCCTGAACTGGGGGATCTGTCCCACTTGCGTGTGCTCGGTTTAACGGTCAACCGGCTGCACGGATCCATTCCGGCAGAGCTGGGCAATCTATCCGAGCTGGTTGCTCTTGATATCTCGGGCAATCAGCTCGCCGGTCCTGTGCCGGAGGAATTGGGTGACTTGCCGAAATTACAAACCCTCTCTTTGGGTAGCAACAAGCTCAGCGGGTCAATTCCACCAGCGTTGAGCAATATCGGGAGTCTTCAATCGCTCGTTCTCTCTCACAACCAGCTTACCGGCAATATTCCCGCAGAATTAGGCAATCTGGTTCACTTATACTCTCTCTACCTGTCACATAATCAGCTCAGTGGCATCATTCCGGCAGCGTTGGGCAGACTGAGCCTGCTCTCCGAACTCGATTTGAGCTACAACCAGTTGAGCGGTCCAGTACCGGAATCTATTGCTCAAATTAGCGGGCGTAGCCTGTGGGGCAACCAGCTGGATGGGACGATCGCCGCTAACGGGCATGTACCATTCACCGTTGATTATATGGGCGTTCATTTTTCCGCTGACCCATCGCTGGCAAACAGCATCTGGCCAGAGGTGATACCGGCCACACCTCTTCCAGAAGTTCTAGAAGGCCCATCGTACTGGCTTGCTACCCCTGAACACATACGCTTCTCATTTGCCGACCCAGGCCTGTCGCCGGGACGGCAACGGATGGGTTTTAATCTGGCGGTCGAGGCGCAGATTCTTGTTTTCCCGCTGGCCGAGATGGCCGATATCAACCCGTTGGTCTTGACGCAAATTGAAACTTTGCGAAATCTACTGGCGGAAAGAGGGACGGTACCATCCGGTGAATTGCCGTTGCTACCACTTACCAACTCCGCTCAGGTGTTCCACGCTCAGGTTCAGTATCTCGATTTCGACCATATCCAGGGTCTCCGGTTCATCAGCCAGCACAGCCAGGATCAGCACCCGATTATGCTCAGCCCGGAACTTTTCTACACTTTCCAGGGGATTACTGACGATGGCGCTTATTACGTGGCCGCCTTCTTCCCATTGACCACGACCGTCTTACCAGACACGATTGAGGTAGATGACTGGGATGCTTTCCACGCCAATTATGACACCTATTTGTCGGAGACGACTGCCATTTTGGACCAACTTCTCCTAACAGAATTCACACCCGATATAACGTTATTGGATGCCGTGGTAACTTCCCTTTGGGTGGAGCCGGACAGCGCGTTGTCTCGGTGAATGAAAATCTCCCTCCGATGCCTATTAAGAATCTTGAGGAAGAATGACAATAGGAGGTTGACAATGATTCAGATAGTCCTGTTGTCCTGTCTTATAAGTGGGATGATCATGGTGGGCGCATGTAATTTAACACAAGCAGGAGAGCCCACGTTCCTCCCAACTTATGTAGAGATGCCATACAGCCAGCTAGTTCTCGAGGAGCTCAATCGAGAAGTTCACACTAGCCGGGGGATATCTGGCTGCAGCTTGGCAGACCTGCGCCCCTTCGGGTGGAAAGAAGTTGATTCTGGGCTCGTTGATATTCGTACGCCTGAGGATTATGCTAATCAAGTTGGGTCATTGTATCAGGAAGGATATCTTGACTACCAGCAGACTCGCGAGGAATATTCTAATAGATATCAATCCATTCCGGAAATAAGCTACGAGGAATTCTTGGCGACCTGTAATGTTTTTCCTGATGTTGATTTCTCCCGGTATTCTGTACTCGGTTACCACGCAACCGGTACGGGCTGTAGCGTAACTTTTGAGAGACATGTTTATCGTGATGATCAGAACAAGGCGATTTTGTATGAAATAACGGTTGTAGAAGAGGGTGCCTGCGGAAAAGATTTTGATGACCGGAATCTTATTCTAGTGCCGAGAATTCCTTCCGATTACATTGTGGATTTTTCCAAAACAAATCGAAATGATTAGGCATTTTGCTGACAGGCTTCCTCACGCGGGAGTCATTCCCCACTTCCATCTGGCTACGCTGAAAGACCTTCGTGATAGAGATGAACGTTTATAACAAAATGATTCATTTTGTTACCCAACTCAGTTTCTGGTGTCTTTTTTTCAGTGAGAAAGAAACCCCACCCTCTCGAACGTGAATGCGATTCCCTGTTGTCGGCTTCATTAATAGGTATCTCTAAAGATTGAGATACTTGGATTAGAACCAGTAATGTGAACATCCGTTGAGCCTGATCGGCTACTATGTTAGACATTTCCTTTTCCATTACCTTGGTAACTGCCTGCTTTACCTCCATGAGAATTCTATCGGGGATATGGACGCTCACTAGAATTTTTGCGACCTTTTCCGCTGCCTCAAGCTCACAATCACCCTCGCCGCGTAGCGATAACTCGGCCACCGTTTGCCATCTACTTTCGGAATAAAGGGGCTTTTCATCCCGCTTAATCATCTTTCCTCGTTTGACAAATTCGTTTATCCAAGAGACTGCCTGATAAGAACTTTTAGCAGATATCCAGATTAAACATGTTTATATAGTCGATTGGGTCTAATTTTATCGGACAAGATTGTGGACAAATGCTGATGGGCTGATTTCGGTCGAGCAACCCATCAGGGAGATTGAAACCTGCATCTCGTACGGCGGGTCACGGTTTCCGCAGTGGAGACCCTCCACGAATAACGAGTAGAGTGCGCTAGCGGACGCGAAGGGGTCATTGCCAGTCTAGGTTTAACTGCCGATTCGTGCTTCTATGATTCGTAGGAAGTAACTTCAATCCCCCTACTAAAGGGGGGAGCAGGTTCTTCGGTACTATTTTATTGAACTGGCAATTTTGAGCATCTCATCTAGCGGCAAGCTGCTGTACAGCCCATACAGGATGCCGTCCTCTTCCCACAGGATCCCCCGGTGCGGGATGCTTGGGTCACTGGTTTTCAGCGCAACTGCTTGTCTCCCGTTGATCATTACACCCTCAGCAGAATCCATGTCGGCGGGCGGCAAGGCCAGGAAGAAAGCCCAATTCATGCGCTTGCTGAGCTGCTGCGCCTGTTCTGGTTTCATACCCAGGTACTGCCACCCCAAAAGGCCCAACTCGTCCAGCAGAGCTGGATCTACCTCTGGAGGTGCCTCAAATGAAGGATTGCGGGTCTGGATGAAAGTGACGAAGTGTGGATCCGCTCCCCGGGGGATCAGCGCGCTTGGAGGGACAGAGACTTCAACCTGGAAGCTTTCTAAATCGGTGGGCAGACTAGTAGTGGGGATGCCAGCGGATTGGAGCAGCCCACGGGCTGCTTTTAGATCCACGTTGACCCTGTAGGCATGCGACTGTGAAGTGATGACGTTGGTGACACCTTCCATGTCTTCGGGTAGATAAGTAGGCAGGCGCACCGGGAAACCAACCAGCTGGCTGGCTTCTCCGGTGGTGTTCGCCAGTTGCTGTTTGATCTCTTCGATCCTGGTCTTGGCGTACACGCGCCCGAAGAAGTCATCGGGATTTTCAGCAGTCGGGTAAACCTTGTAATCGACCCGCTCAAATGGCAGGCAAGCAAAGGTAGCCAACAGCAACATACACAACCAGGCAACCAGAAAATAGCCTTTTGGGAAAAAGATGGATCTTCTCAACTCATCTCCGTAATGATCAGGCGCGTGCCATAGCCTGCTTGCGCTTGGTATAGGTGATATAAACCAGCAGGGCAGCAACCAGCGCCATCAGCAGCCACTCGTGCGGCTCGGGAACGCCGGCCAGCGGCACCGGGGCGTTGGGAGTGGTATCGCCCAGGACTTCCACTTCTCGCTGATAGCGGTCATCGAGATTGGATAGCTTGTCCAGCAAGCGCTGTTGGTCAGCCTCTACCAGCACGATCATTGACGAGTAAGGTGTGACGATCTCGTAATTCATCGCCAGCGAGTGCAGGTAATCCAACGTCTCGAGCTGGTCGATGGAGCCGCGGTTGCGCTGCATCTCCGCCAGTACCAATCGCCGGGCTGCAAGGGCAGCAAATGGATCATCCGCGGGGAGCACAGTCATCTCTATTTCGGGCAGCAGGGCGGCGTTTGCAGCTTCGCTGGGTAGGACAGTCCACAGGTAGCCATCCACCAGGTCAGATATGGGTGCATTAGGGGATCCCGGCTCAGCCTCAGTATTGAGTGTTACAGCGATGCGCGACAATGCAGATGATAGGTCGCCGGTCACGCCGCCGCCGGAGGCTTGAATCACCTCCAGGGTCTGGTCGTCGTAACCCAGGGGGATATCTCCCCCCAGGTGCACCACCCAGACCGGGGCGGGTGGGATGGGCAACTCCATCGAGCTCTCACCGAGCTCGTAGCCGCTGCCATCGGTGAGCACGATCACCGCATCGTACTGCCGGTTACCATTCTCCAATCTCAATTGCTCAAATTGTGCGATGAGCTGCGCCGCGTTCTGCCCGCCGAAATAGATGACCTCATCCACATTGATCTCATCCAAGTTAACCAGTGAGGGCTGTTCGCCGCGGTAAGGGGATGCAGTCAGGTAAACATCCACCGGGGAGTCGGCTGTGTCAAAGCTTTCCAGGTCTGCCACTGCCTCTGCCACATCGCTCGCATACGGTTGCATGCTGCGCGATCGGTCGAGCACCAGCGCGAACCGAGTCGAATCTGGCAGGCTGGGCAGGTCAATCTGCTGGCTGGGCACGGCTATAGCGGTCTGACCACCAGCCAGGTCGACGCGATACGCCAGCGCGTCGGAAGGATTCGACGTAGGCCAGGACTCGGGCATCCATGCTTCCCCCTGCACTTCGATAGGCTGGTCATTGACCAGGCGTTGGGTATTATCATCCCAGTATACGTTGCGCAGGTATGCCAGGTGCGGTAGGGGCCAGGTGTCATCATCGTTGATCGACTGTTCCGCCATTTCACGCCAGGAGAGCCACATGTGCTGAAAGGGAGCTTCCTCGATGGTGGTGCGTGCGCTGCGCTGGTCAAATGTGGTTCGCAGGGATGGGATGGGGTAAACGCGCAGGCGATACTGTCGTGGCCCGATCTGCTCCACCAGGGCGGGGTCGCGCATCACCCGCGTCTCTTCCCGGTAGACGGCTTGCGCCGCGCCGCGCGGCGCTACCTGGTATTCGAAAGCCTGCGATTTATCAGCTGACTCGCCCAGCCAGACTCCGGTGATGACGGCCGATTCCGGCAGATTGAAGTAGTAGATCACCTCCTGGAGCTCAGCCGTCTGATTCTGGTAGACCTCGTGCAGTTCCAGGTTGGCCCAATCGCCGTTTTCCTGGATGTCCACCTCCTGGCGCACCAGATAGATTTCGCGATCATCGACCGCCTGCCAGGCGGCTTCAGCCTGGTCGGGGGACCAGGTGGCGCGCGCAGCAGCCACAATGGTCGGGCGTTCTCCATCGGTGATGGGGGTGTCGAAGAAGCTTTGGTATAGCTGGGCCGCCTCGCGTGGTTCCTCGACCAGGGCGCGGTTGTCCGTAAGCGTGGCAAATTCCTGGCGGTGGACCGGCTCGTAGAGCAGCGGGCTCGCCATGCCCTCGTACATGCGCTGCACAGTAAAAGCCTGCTTTGGTGATATTCGAAAAGCAGAGCTATAGATTTCTCTGATGTGGCGTACTTCACCTTCCGCACTGATATAGCGGAAAGGAGCCAGGTAGGCGTTGAGCAGCCCGGCGCGGATCGCATCGCTGCGACCGAGCAGCTCCTGAGCTGCCTCTGCCGTTGTAGGCGGCTCTTCCAGCAGGGCGAATGCCTGCGCCTGTGGCTGGCGGTTTGCGAAAACAAAAAGGCCGCTGGTTACTGCAATTACCACGCAGACCAGAACGAGCGGCTGCACCCATCCCAGGTCGTTAACCTGGCGATTCAGCGATCGCCACCAGGCGCGCAGGCTGAGTACTGGCACGGCTATCGGAGCGAGTACGAATAGTGTCGCCGTATAGAGTAGGAGCAGGAAACCCAGCACGCTGAAAGGCAGCATGATCGGAGTATCACGAATTAAATTAACCAGTTCTCTCCAGATATCACCAAACGCCCGGGGAAAATTTGCCAAAAAGTTTCCTATTGCCCGCAGCAGTTCTGCGCTGAGAGGGAAAGCGTAGAAAGCGATCCACACCGCCGCATACAGGCTGGTAATTGCCATCAAGGTCAGCCCAGCCAGTCGCAGTCTCTCGGATGGAATGCGGCGCTCACCGTTGCGAGAGTCGAGCAGACTCCACAGGAAAGCGGCCATGCCTAGCAAAGCGATCAGCAGGGTGACCGTGACGCCGGGTGTCGTCTGGCGGATCAGGAAGAAACGCACTGCCAGCAGAAGCATCAGCGGTCCTTCGATTACGTATCCAAGGGCGAATAAACGGCCTGGCGAACGGCGCAGAACCGTCAAACCGAGGATGACACAGATCACCGGGATCAGAGCCAGAACCAGGGCGTAAACCAGGAATGAACCCGGTATCACTCCCGAGCGCACGGCGATAAAGGTCTCCGGCAGCATGATCGGGGCAAAGCCCAGCGACATGAAGGCCAGGAAGATCAGGTTCCATGACCAGAACAGGAAAAATTGGAATATCTGCCAGGAACTGTAACTCGGATTGGGGTGGCTGGTGTCAGATTGGAGATTAGTAGTAGTCATTTGATTCCTCGTATTTTCACTTTATAGAGCAGGAGACCTTTGATAGCACTTCACAATTATTTGTCGTTTAAACCTACAGGTGTCAGGAAAAGTATGCTGTGACGATATCATCCTAATTTGTTTCGACTAGTCTCCCATCACCCTGGTTGAGCCACAGGTGGTAATCGGTGTCATATGCAGCCGCGAAGAAGTCAAGATAGCCATCATCGTTGAAATCGCTAACGGCCAATCCGTGGCGCTCGGTGAAGCGTAGGCGCTGACCAGAGTCACGGAAATTTGCCTGCCCGTCGTTCCACCAGATGACAGCCTGGCTCTTCTCAGCTATCAGGGCGTCGAGGTCACCATCGGAGTCCAGGTCGCCGAGGAAGGCAGCTTCAACGGGATGGCGTCCGAGGCGTTGGTCTGAAGATGCGAAGACGCCGATCTGTCCGCCCTGCGCACCTCCCTGGTTGGTCCAGATCAACGCCCCGGCAGCTTTGCCTACCAGAGCATCCAAATCGCCATCGCCGTCCAGGTCACCCAGGGCGACCCCGGCACTGGCGGCTGCGCCAGTCTTGCTGGGGTTCTGCAAGCGCTGACCGGAGTCTATAAAATTGCCGCTGCCATCGTTCAACAGCACCCGGTCGGCAGTGTCATATTTTTCACCTTTCGGTGGCAGGAGGGCGGCGTACACGTCCAGGTCGCCATCACCGTCCAGGTCGCCCAGTGTGGGGCGCATGGGCAGATCGCCCAGCGAATATAGTTTCTCGCCGCTGCCCAGCGATTTGCTGTTCATCTCCGACGGGTTGATCCACACCCACGGCTGGAAGGGCTGGAGGCCGCCGGTAAAATGCTCACGATCGATCAGCATCGAACAGCAGTAGCTGACAAGAATATCCAGGTGTGTGTCGTTATTCAGGTCAGCGAGCACGACTGTTCCCGGTGTGCTCCAGTTGTGCTGGTTTTCACGGGGTGCGACCCCCCGCCTGCCGGTGAACTCACCAAGCACTCCCCCTTGCTCATCACCCTGATTGAGATATATCGCAGCATGGTAACCCATCTGGATGATGTCGGCATCTCCGTCGCTGTCAATATCCCCGCTGGCGGAGGAAGGACCACCCATCTCCACCCGTCGGGGAGTAAACCTAACCCCACCCTGGTTGATCCACAACGTCGGGCCTGCCCAAATGATGGTCTCCGTTTCATGCCTGAGATTGGAAAGCACCACATCCAGATCGCCGTCGCCATCCAGGTCGGCCACACTGCTGCTGTTGTGGTATGGGCCGCAGCCATCTATACATCTATTCGAATAGGAAAGGTAACATGTGCCAGCCAGCAGCAGAAGCAGAATCGCAATGCTAAACGTGGCGGAGGAAATTGATAGCTTATGTCGTCGCTCCATATCCAGATATTGCTCGGTCACGGTCGGTTCGGCTCCAGTGTGGCTTGGATGCTGCTGCGCAGGTTCATGAATAAATCGTGGGTGTCGGCTTCCCCGAGATCAACGGGATTGTCGAACAGCACCGTGACTAGCACCCAGGGTTGCGGTTGTGGGGCCAGGTCATCCCAGATGCGCACGGCGTAATCTTCAGTGACTTTATCGGCGGATTGCAGCCAGTACGCGGCACTGTACAAGGGGCGCGGCTTACCTGGACTCCCTAGGGTGAGCTGGCGCAGCGGGAAGTCGGGCGAGACCAGATTTGGCTGCGATTCCTGCACATCCAGCCCATAAACGGTGAAGCAGCGCTCAGGTCGGTGATGGGCGCGCCAGGTACGGCTGCGAATTAGCAGTATCGACCCGCTTGTCCCGCGCCACTCGAAGCGCCAGCGGGCAGCATCCACCGGGGTAGATCCGCCATCCGAGAGCCACCTTATCTCGCCCGCTGATAAATCCCACGGCACGGCATCCAGATTGGCTGGGAAATAATCTGCCAGGGCGAAGACTGGGGCGCCAGCGGCGGATGCAGGCTGCACGCGTGGTGTGTACAACAGGGCCATTAGAATAAGGAATACACCCAGCGAGAGTGCCAGCCAGGCGGGTCGCGTTGGGCTAATCTGGGCGTCGACTTGTGCAGAGGGAGAGAAATTGCCCGTCCAGCGCAGCATCCCAACCAGCGCTAGGCAGGCCATGACGAAGCCGATCACCCCCAGCGGGACATGCAGCATCTCCGCTAATAAGCGCCAGTTGAAAACATGATCGACCCCTACCAGGACTACCACTCGTAGCAAGTTGGAGACCAACAGCAGGGCCGCAAAGACGATCCCGGATAGCAGCCAGCGGCGATTCAGCGGGCGAGAATCGATCCAGGTAGCAGCCAGCAGGAAGAGTCCCCCAGTCCACAGGCTCTTCACCCCACTGCACGGGTTGTCGACCTGGGAGAGTCCATTTTCGAAAATTAGTATTGTGTCCACCCCCAGGTTCGGCACACCCAGGAACCCCAAACCGCTGCTGACCATGCGGGCGGTAGCCAGGCGCAGTGGGTAACCGACGAAGGTCTCCATGTGCTCGCCGAAGGGCAGGACGCCCACCAGTAACAACGCAGCGGGCAGACCCTGGCGCCAGCGGCGGGGCTGCATCCATAAACCCAGCAGCCCATAGGTCGCCAGCCCGAATAATGTCGCCGAGAGCGTGTTGATATCCAGCCAGCGCTCCGCAGCGATGAAGGCGACCGAGGCGGTTAACATCAGCACCAGACCTGGCAGGTGGAGCTGGGGCAGTTCAGCGGGCGAAATATGCAGCCGTCCGCGCCGCAGTTGGGCGGCGATCAGCACAACGACAGCTATTAAGGCGATCTGGTTTGTGCGAAACTCCTGGCGGGTGAAGATTGTCGCCAGATAGGGGTAGACCGGGCGATAAAGGATCACCCACAGCAGCAAGATGAGCGCGTTCGCTGTCAATCTGACGTACGGTATCCGCGAAAGATCAAGCCTGCGCACTGTGCTCTCCTGTGGACCTCTCTTGGCGGAAGATTACTGCGGGCGATAGCATAATGCCCAAGACGACCAGACCCCAGGCGATCGCTCCTGGGATGAAGACTCCGCCAACTGGCTGCCAGTAGGCGATCATGCCGATCTCTGTCACGGCCAGACAGAGCAGCACGCCTGCTACCATGATCTTCAACCGTGCTTCGTGCCTCCCCGCACGCAGGTACAGCAGAGAGGTTGCAACCATCAGTATGGTTAGCAGGAGCTTGAAGACCAGCGAGTATTGGCGGTCGATCTCGTCGAAGCCGATCGAGATCACCATTGGCATCCAGGCGAACATGGCGTAGGTGCCTAATGTCCAATCCCGGCGGATATTGGTCAAGAAATTTACCATCGGGCGCAGCGAGCGAGTCAGCAGCAGCCCGACCAGCACGGCGAGCAGGAATGGCGCCCAGGCAAGGTAGCCCCAGCCTCGGTTGAGATAACCCAGCTGGCGCAGCAGCGGCGTGGCGGTGCTCATCATGTACAGGCTGAATACCAGCAGCGCCGCAGTGTAAGGATAGCTCCAGCGTGGGAAGTAAAGCGCCCAACCGGCTGCGAATGCGATCGCCGGCACCAGCAAGCCGAAGAGGTACAGGAAATCCACGCCCTGCAGCCAATTGGGGGTGCTCCAGGCGCGAGGGATATCGCCGGACATCATCTCTAACCCGGCCAGGAGGAAGAAGAGCGCACCGGCGATAGCTGCCGGCCAGGATTCCGCTTGGTTTCTATTATCGTTCAAAGTTTCCCGATCCATCATTGAACCAAATACCATAGCCTTGATCAAAGCTGCCCGCGAAGATATCCAGGTCTCTGTCGCTATCAATGTCGCCGAGGGTGTAGATTTGCATAGCGGGGATATCCAATTTTTGCCTGGAGCGGGTAAAGTCGGCACGGCCACCGTTCAGCCATAGTTCAGGTCTCAGGCCTCGTCTGGATGCGATATTTAGCAGTGCGTCTAAGTCGCTGTCGCCGTCCACGTCTCCCAGCACTATCTTCTGGGTTGACCGGTTGGCTATCCGCTGATCGCTGGCGGCGAACTGCCCAGGGATTCCACCCTGTATGCCGCCCTGGTTGATCCAGATCTCGTCGTCAGCCCTATTTCCCACAAAAGCGTCCAGATCACCATCCCCGTCCAGGTCACCCAGGGCGATGGCATAACTGGCGGTATCGCCCAGATCTTGATCCCTGTCAAGCAGCCGACCGCTTCCGTCATTGATGTAAACCCGATTCGGTGCCCGATTGCGTTCTACGTAAGGACCTGCAAATATCTGCACAGAATCGTCGAAAACACTCACATCTGCCTGAACACCAGAATGCACGATAACATTCTGGCAGGCGATGAACGCATCCAGGTCGCCGTCTCCATCCAGGTCGCCCAGGGCGGCAGCCGGACATGCTTGTTGAGTAAGAGATTGATCTTCGTTGAAATGCCCACCTGAGTCGTTCATAAACACGTTGCTGGCAGGCGGGATAACCCATGGGTCGTTCTCCTTGCCGCTGAACGCGCCGCAGCAACCTGCGAGCAGTATATCCAAATCGCCATCCTGGTCCAGGTCACCCAGGGCGGGAAAACGGGTGTAGCTCCCATCTTTTGGTCTAATGGCCTGATCAATGCTGGTGAATCTGCCCAGACCCTTATTGATATAGATATTCCCCCAGCCGCCTTCGATAGCATCTAAATCACCATCGTTGTCCAGGTCACCGAGGGCGATCGAATGGCTATCAGAGAGACCCAGGGATTGCCCGCTATCCTGGAATTCACCGCCTCCTTGATTGATCCAGACGGAGTTAGGCTGGAAGCTCTCGCTCTCACCGTTGGCGAAAAACGCATCCAGTTCGCCGTCGCCATCCAGGTCGCCCAGGGCGATATCATAGGTGATTGGGGTGTAGGTGAACACGTTGCAAGCCGACAGTATCACCGGGATCACCAGGATCGCACACCGCTGGTGTTGGTGAAAGCAATCGCGGGTCATAACCCACCGTGTTGTTTATATAGCTCTAGCTCTTTATCGCACATCCACTCCCCCGCAGGTGGCTGACCGGCGGCATACGGTACCTTGATCTCGTAGTAGGGCTCCCAGTAGGGGGTACCGTCCGGGTAAGCATAGTAGCGCTGGAAGAAGATATATCCCAGGCGATAATAATTCGGACCAGACTGGTAGCACCACACCTGGCCGCGCCCGGTGAGCGGGCCTGAGATAAAAGGTAGGTAGGAGGGAGCCAGGTCTTCCAGTCTGGCGGGGTACTCGCCCGAATCCTGATAGTAGCGTTCGATCGCCTGCCCGAGCCGGTCGGCCCGCGCCGTCGTGATAGCCTGGGGTTTGAACTGTAAACCAACGGTGTATGAGAATGCGATCACAACCGGGACCAGGATCATGAAGGCTATACCTGCCCGGCGGATTTTGCCTGAGGCAGTCAAGGCCAGCAGCAAGCCAGCGATCACCCCCGCCGCGAGTGCCGCGAAAGGCAAATGGTCCTCAGCAGCACGGCTGGTCGCACGCACCAGCACGCCATGACGCACGGTTACGGCTGCCACGCTCAGCACCAGCACGACCGCCAGGATCAGATATAAAACAGGATTTTGACGCGCTCCGCTGGGTGGCTCTTCCAGGTAGCGTTTCAGGCAGAGTGCGGCCACGATCACCGCCAGCAGTGACCCCAACCCGCTGATAATGGTATATGCCGCTCTGAGCCAGGGTAGGGAGTAAACGATGTGATTGCCGAGGATGCCCAGGGCATCAATGATCAGGATCAGCGCAATCAGCACCCCGATCACCGCCAGGCTGCCCATGCCGAGCCGGGTGCCAATAGCCCATACAGCCGTTATGGCCAGGGCGGGTCCTACCAACATGGCGGTCAGCCACGGATCCCCTAAGGCTGTGCTTGCAAGCACCAGGATCAAGGTGATCACCAGGATTGAAACCAGGATTTTCTGCTCACGCCATAAGGAGTACACCTCACGCCAGTGTATCAGCAGCAGCGCCTGCAGCCCTACGAGGGCTGGGATCACCAGGAAAAGGATGAGCCCCGAAGCCGTGGTGAAAAATGTCGCCGAGAACAGCGCAAATGGGATTGCCAGCAGGATGGCACACACCAGCCAGATCAGGATCCAGGTGCGCCGCCGGTCAGGGTCGCCTTTTTTTGTGATGTACCATTGCCCTGCCGCGAGCACCACCACGGATGGGATGGCCGCCAGCAGCATCGCCAAGCTGATCGCGGATTCATATAGAATAGTTGGCATGGAATTTTTCTTCCCCCCGGCCGCCTTGACCAAACCGGCCTGGTCGCCTGGCCAGCAGGGTTGGCAAAAGGAGCATGATCAGCATCCCGAGCCAGATCAAAAGCAGTAGTCCGGCTGAGGAATTGAGCGCTCGCATATCGAATATATCCCGTACGTGGTTGAGATTAAGCAACTCTCCAAGCGACCCACCGGCAGCCGTGCTGACCGTTGCGCCAAAGACGGTGATCCACATCGCCAGACTCAAACCGCCAAGCAGCGCCAGCAGGCGCTTCCATCTGGCAGCGCTGCGCAGGTAGATCCAGACGCCGATCCCCAGGCAAAGTAAGCTGGCGCTCATGAATGAGCGCTCGAAGCGGTGATTTTCGAACAGGAAAAGCAGGGCGAAGACCGACTCGCCGTAAAGGATATAGGACAGCATGGTCCAATCCTGACGGGTGCGAGAGAACAACGGTTGGAAGCGATTCAATAATGCCAGCAGCGCCACCACCAGCAAGGTCAGGCAAAACAACATTAACCACAGCATTCCATTGGAGATGACTTTCAGCAGCAGGTAGGTGCTGCGGTCCCACGGACCGGGTGAGAAATTGGAGATCAGCGCCGGGCTGACCAGGCTGGCTACCCACTGGAAGAGGTACAGGTAGCCGGCAACGACCAGGATGATGCCCAGATAGGGCAGGGACAAGAGCGGCACGCCGCGCAGCATACCTGCTGCGAGCATTACTACCAGGAACAGCAGCACGGCAGATATCCCTGCCGATTGGGAAGTATCCAGCGCTGGGGTCATCATTGGATTTGCCAGGATCATCATCGCCGGCAGCAGGAAGACCGCCAGCGCAACCAACAGCTCCCGCCAGGAGAGTTCGAGTGGTGCATCTGGGTTGACATTAGCAAGCGTTCTGCTGTGCCTGATCTGCATGTGAACTCGCAGCGCCGAGACGGGCAGAGCGAGCATCTCTTTTATCAATAGCTGCCCCACCGAAAATGTGCCCCTGCTGGACGCATCGGCGATGGTTTGCGAGAAGACCTCCCGCATCTCCTCGGCGAACTCTTGCCGGTATTCAGATGGGTAAAGGCATAGTAGTGCGGAGAATAGAATATCGTGAATGCTTAAACGAGATTCAATTTTCATGGCATTTTCCAATTGCAGAGAAAGGTGTCAACCCGATTGGAGTAACTCATCAGTTCAATACGCTTTACCCAAATCGCGCCTGCGGGCCACGCGTACCAGGCTTTGCAGGCGGTCCACTTCAGCCTGCAAAATACTGCTGCCAAGGTCTGTCAAGACATACGACTTGCGCTTGCGCCCACCATTGGCCGCGATTGGATCGGGGTCTTTAGCGCGCCGAATCCACTCCTGGTCCAGCAGGCGTTTGAGAGCGCTGTACAGCGTGCCTGTGCTCAGCTCCACCCGGTTGTGGCTGAGGGCGCGCACATCCTTCATGATGGCATATCCATGCCGGGGGCCGGGTGCCAGGCTGAGCAGAATATACAATGTGGTCTCGGTTAGTGGTAAATTGGATTGGATTTCTATGTTGGTATCCATTATCCTCCCGCCAGATATGTCACTTGATGATATGTAACTTGATTACATATTACAGGAAAATGAACTCCGAGTCAAGAGCTAATTTATTGAGCGCGGTATATCATCCCCCTAAATGAGTGGTGGCATTTTCTGGGCGGTAGGCGAAGCGAAGAGATCGCCCCTATGAATTCCTGCTGTGCTGAAATGAAAATACGCTAAAATGTAATTTGATCTGCAACCCCTTTGACGTTTTGTGCAGGTATAAATATGACCGCCATGAATAATCACATCACCCTCACCGACGGGCGGGCGCTTGGCTTTGCTGAATACGGCGATCCAAAAGGGTGGCCTGTGATGTACTTTCACGGCTGGCCGAGTTCGCGCCTTGAAGCCGGCCTGGCAGCGGCTGCGGGGAAAAATCTTAACCTGCGGATCATTGCCCCCGACCGGCCTGGCTTTGGCCGCTCTGATTTCCAACCAGGTCGCCAATTGGTGGATTGGCCCGCAGATGTGATCGAGTTGGCCGATGCCCTGGAACTGGATCGCTTTTCCATCCTGGGGCATTCCGGTGGGGGGCCGTACGGGGTTGTATGTGCCTGGAAGATCCCGCAGCGTTTGCACGCTGTTGGGATTGTCAGCAGTCAGGCGCCCTCTGATGCTCCTGGTGTCCTTGACAGAATGCGGCCCCTGAACCGGCGCCTGCTGCAAATTGGCCGCTGGGCGCCGTGGTTGTTCAGGCTGTTAGCCTGGCGAGTCGTGCGAGATCTGAGACGCGATCCGGACGGTTTCTTTGCCCAAACCCTGAACGATTTACCCGGGTCCGATCAGGATGTCATGGCACGTGCGGAGATCAGGAAGCATTTCCAGGATGCCGCTTTAGAGGCATTTCGCAGAGGTTCTCAGGGCGCGGCCTTGGAAAATGCGCTCTACGCCCGGCCTTGGGGATTCCGGTTGCAGGACATCACCAAACAGGTCCACCTTTGGCATGGGCAGCTGGACATCAACAACCCACCTGCGATGGGGCGTTATTTGGCCTCTGCCATTCCTGGTTGTTCTGCCCAATTTTATGCAGCTGAGGGGCATGCTTCTTTGTTTGTCAACCACATGGAAGAGATCCTGCTCACGCTCACTTCAGAATCCCCCGGATAAGCTTATCAAGATCCATCTGCCGCTTGGTACAGGGTGATCTGCATGCCATCCGGGTCTTGGAAGCGCACGTTGCGTTCCCCCCACGGGGTGACGACCGGCGGGTGGACCTGGGTCGCCCTGTGCGCGAGCAGGCGCTTCATGGCGGCTTCAAGGTCGGGCACCTGCAGCGCGAAGCGGATCTTCCCGCTGATTCGGCGGCCGACCTCGATCTGGTCGATCGTCTCGGCCTGCTTTTCGTCGAATACCTCCAGCGTCGCCCGGCCCAGGTCGAGCACCAGCGCTCGCCCTTGATCCTCAGGCCAGACCTGGGCGGGCTCGAGCCCCAGCCCATCAATATAAAAACTCGCCAATCGCTCAAAAGTCTCGGTTGTCAGCGCGACTCATAGTTCCATGACGGGTGGTGTCGGATCTTTTGTTGGCATGGCGTGAACTATCCTTTCGTCATCCTATTTGATCCCGGCATATTATCGATGGGTAAAAATTTCGGAAACCAACTCGGCACTTTAGAGATATACGCTTGCCATTCATTACCGAATTCCTTCTCGAGCAGTTTTTCTTCGCATCCTGCACGTGAAATAACCATCAGAGCCATCGGTAAAAAAACAACCATTGCCCATGTTTGAAATATTAGCAATCCCCCAATCGCGGCAAGGATAATACCCATGTACATCGGGTGTCGAATAATGCCATACGGACCCCATGTGATGAGCTGATGCCCTGTATAGAGATCTGCGCCGAGCAGGCTGGACACACCAAATTGTGACCAGATCGTGACCAAGCCCCAAAGGTACAGGCTCACACCAGGAAAGTAAATGAACGCTCCTAAAACCAATAGCAGCAATCTTCGCTGGTCAGACATCTGAATTGGAATCTGTTTCCAAAACAAAATCCCCATTGCGATAAAACCGATTGTCATTAGAAGAACTCCTGGCCAGTTTCGTAAACTTTTACCCCTACCCGATGTTCGACCTTTCGACCGACGAGCTTGTCGCAGAATCGAAAAAACCGGAGTAGCGATTGTGATCATGCCCGCAGTAATTGCCAATATCCTGATCAAGGACTCAATTTCTGCCATAACGATAGAAAGATATCAAATTAACCCTCGGTGTGAATTTCTCGATCATTTTATTTGCACGCAAAACATCGTCACACTTGATCAAGGCCGGGCGGGCTGCCAGCTCGGAACGAATTCAGGGGTATCGGAATCCGTCAGGCGTACCAGCTCACCGCTTTCCACGTGGAGCGCATACAGCTCAAAGTTGCCGCCCCCCAGGTGACTGGAGAACGCGATCCATTGCCCATCGGGAGACCAGGCCGGCCATTTGTCCGACTCCGGGGAATGGGTCAAACGCACCGGGTCCGATCCATCCGGATTCATCATGTAGATCTCGAAATTACCGTCTCGCGAGGTGTAGAAGGCGATTCTCGAGCCATCCGGAGACCAGACCGGGCACATATCGTTCCACGTATTATCGGTCAACTGTCTCGGATCGCCGCCACCGATGTTCATCACATAAATCTCCTCAGCAACATCTGTCGGATCCCACCCCGTATAGGCGATTTGATTTCCATCCGGAGACCAGCCACTGGGGCACGTTTGGGCGCTGGGACTCTCGGTTAGCCGGATCGGATCGCCCCCATCGATTGGCAGGATGTACACTTCGAGGACCGAACCATCCTGGTCATTAGAATCAATGGCCAGCTTCGTACCATCCGGGGACCATGCGTAAGGGCATTCCCCTGCCGGATTGTTGGTCAGGTTGGTCCAATCGCCCCCGTCGGCGTCCATCAAATAGACTTCCCCATTGCCATCCCGGTCCGTACAGAAGGCGATCTGCGAACCATCCGGTGAATAATGAATTTGGTTTTCATTGGCAGGGTCATCGGTGAGACGGACTTCTTCGGATCCATCCAGCTTCATCATGTAGAGATCGGCGTTTTCATCGCGGACTGATACAAACCCGATCCATCCCGTCCCGCCGCCCATGGGAGTTGGGGTGGGCGATTGAGCTGTGGGAGGGGCCGCACCGAGCTCGCAGGCCGCCAGCTGCACAGTGACCAGTAGTGCGCCGCACATGAGTAGATAAGTTTGGGGTTTCATTTTGGGCCTTCCTCATTCATGGGCATGATTTTTGCCCATGCAGCCGAAAAACCTGTAGAAAGCTACAAGGGAATCCTGGATGAGAAGGAGAAAGATAGCGAACCCGGGCATTGAGCAGATTACCCCAATTGCTTCCATAAAAGGTGTGGATTTTCTCACCCGGCCACCCTCCGGATCAGCTTCAGCGAGTTGTTGGGCGCTTCTTGCGGTGTTTTTCTAGATGCTCCGCCGGCAGGGCTTCAGCTACTCGGCGAGTGAAAAGCGCGCCACCACTTCAGCGCCTTCCCATTCACCCGTTTCAACAAAACCTAACTGGTGGTAGAGACTGCGCGCGGCGAGATTGGCGGGTTGGTAGGAGAGCGCGAAGTCCCGGTACCCATGCTGCCCCCTCAGCATCGCGATTGCAGCGAGAACTGCTTGTCTACCATACCCTTGTCTCTGCATGCCTCGGTCGATCAGGATCCCTCCGAGCCAGCAGCTTCCATCTGCCGGATCTGTGCTCCACATCATGAAACCGATTACCTGATCACCCAGGCAGATGGCAAGGGGCTGCCAGTCCTGTCCGTAGCAGCAGAGGGCCAAGTAGCAGCACGGCTCGGCAACATACTCGCGCTGGCTCTCGAACACCTTCAGTTTGGCGATGGCGCGCCAGTTGCTTTGATCGACCGGGTGTAGGGTCACCTGTTCGTCACTCGTTTCAGGAACGCTTGCATCCATTAGGTCGAGTCTCCTCTCGTGGTGCAATTCAGCTTCATGCTCAGGGATACCGCCGCCCAACTATTGGGCAAATTGTAAACTTTCCGTAAAGCCGTCAATTTGCTATCGTCTAGTGACCATACATTCTCAATAGCAGTTTTATCATAATCTATTTTAATATCAAACAAGTCCAGCCAAAAAAACTGGACTCGCTAAAAAGATCAAAATATGAGCTCGGTAGGATTCGAACCTACGACCAAACGGTTATGAGCTCACCTCCCCATTTTCCCTACCGCGCTCCGGACGGCTGCCCAAAATCGCCTGACCGTCCTGCCTGTGGTAAAACAAACCGTCCGGTGTCCGATTGTGGTTCTACCCTGCTGCCTCTGGACCAACTTAATATATCGTCTGTACGATTTTATCACAACCGATAATGGCAAAAAATCTCCCCCCCATCTAAGTGCCATTTTCGATTATCTATCTAAGGTATCCATACAGGAGACCACATCTCTTCGTCGGCTAATCCTTCAATTGTTTTTATTTCC
>Ga0209742_10000248_pt1 | contig 30051 bp, 19 predicted proteins | sample DeeMarSeWOR38_10_FD_187462 | JGI IMG/M metagenome (GOLD analysis project Ga0209742, IMG submission 187462) | Marine sediment microbial communities from White Oak River estuary, North Carolina - WOR-3-8_10 (SPAdes) (version 2) | ecosystem: Environmental > Aquatic > Marine > Intertidal zone >... | reverse complement strand
CTGAGAGCCAGTTTGGCAGTCAAACGGCTTACCTCTTTTTCAAGTTCTTTGTTGGCACTTAAAAGTTTGTCTATTTTTATCTCAAGATTTTCTGCCGGCGCTTTCAGAAGGTTGGCAAGATCCGCCAGTTGTTTCTCCCGGGCCTGAAAAATAGCAAAGGCCTCCGGACCGGTGACAGCCTCGATACGCCTTACCCCTGCTGCAATGCCTGTCTCGGCAGTAATTTTCAGGAGGCCGATTTCGCCGGTGGCCCTTACATGAGTGCCGCCACACAACTCCTTGCTGAAATTGCCGATGGAAACAACCCGGACCCTGTCACCGTATTTTTCTCCGAAGAGGGCAACCGCACCTGACCTGACTGCCTCTTCTCTAGCTAACATTTCAGTGTTGAGAGGTGTATTGGCCCTGATCTCCTCGTTGGCGAGTTTTTCAATTTTGGTAAGCTCGTCCTGTGTAATGGCGGAGAAATGGGTGAAATCAAAGCGTAACCGTTCTGCAGTCACCAGGGAGCCTGACTGTTTAACATGTTCCCCGAGCACGGTTTTCATGGCAGCCTGCAGGATATGTGTGGCTGAATGATTGCAGGCAATACGTTGACGTCTGCCCTCCATTACATTGAGTTCAACCTTCTCATCCAGTGAAAGGGAACCCCTGGTTACTTCTGCTTCATGCAGTATGACACCATCAGCGACAATAACGGTATCCAGAACTTTGGCTGAGCCGTTTGGTCCGACAATTTCGCCTTGGTCTCCTATCTGGCCACCTGCTTCAGCATAAAACGGTGTCTCGGGACAAAAGACGGACACCCGTTCTCCTTGGGATGCCTGGCCTGAAGCTGCTCCTTCATGGTCAACCAGACCTTTTATAACGGAAATTGCCCGATGTGTTTTATAGCCGACAAACTGAGTTTTATGGCCCTCATCTACCAGTTTTTTCACTCCGGGCACCATAGCTGCCAATGCCCCCCCCTTCCAGGATTTTTTGGAGAGAGTTCGCTGTTCTTCCATGGCTCTGGCAAAGCCTTGTTCATCAATAGAGAAACCCTGTTCAAGAGCAACATCCCGCACGATATCGACTGGAAACCCATAGGTGTCGTATAGTTTAAAAATAAAATCACCGGGAATAATGCTGTTCCCCTCTTTCTCTTGCCTGCCTATCTCGCTATTGAGGATGACCAGGCCATTATCGAGGGTTTCCCGAAACCGCACCTCTTCGTTGTTGACAACCTTGGCAAGAAGGTTAGCTGACTCTGTGAGGTGCGGATAGGCTTGCTCCATGGTTTTTACAACTTCAGCGGTAATCTCAGCCAGGAAAACCCGTTCGAGCCCCAAAGAACGGCCAAAACGCACGGCTCTTCTCATGATGCGGCGCAGGACATAGCCGCGCCCTTCATTTGAGGGCAGCATGCCATCGGCTACCAGAAAGGCCGTGGCACGGCTGTGATCTGCAATAACACGCATGGCTGTATCAAAACGTTTGTCCTCGCCGTAAGCTTTGCCGCTTAATCCTATTATTTTATTTATCAGCCCTGAGAAAAGGTCAGAGTCAAAGTTATTGTGCTTGCCCTGCATGACTGCAGCTACCCGTTCAAGCCCCATGCCGGTGTCAATGCTGGGTTTTGGCAGCGGCGTCATTTTGCCGGTTTCATCCCGGTAGAACTGCATGAAAACCAGGTTCCATAACTCAAGGTAGCGGTCGCAGTCGCAGCCGATTGCACAATCAGGCTTGCCGCAACTGACTTCAGGACCCTGGTCAATGTGAATTTCAGAACAGGGGCCACAGGGCCCGGTATCGCCCATGGCCCAGAAGTTATCTGCCTCTCCCAGCCGCACTATCCGGCCCTTTGGCAGATCCTCGATTTTTTCCCAGAGCGCATAGGCCTCGTCGTCATCTTCAAAAACCGAAACCCAGAGCTTATCCTTATCCAATCCAAGATTGACCGTGAGAAACTCCCAGGCCATGCGTATGGCTTCTTCCTTGAAATAATCCCCGAAGGAGAAGTTGCCGAGCATTTCAAAGAAGGTATGGTGCCTGGCTGTGTGTCCCACGTTTTCAAGGTCATTATGCTTGCCGCCGGCGCGCACACAGCGTTGACAGGTGGAAGCTCTGGTATACTCCCTTTTTTCCTCACCCATGAAAACCCTTTTGAACTGCACCATGCCGGAGTTGGTGAAAAGCAGTGTAGGATCATCCTGGGGGATGAGGGATGAACTTTCGATTACCGTATGGTCGTTTACCGCAAAAAAATTAAGAAATTGTGAACGAATCTCGTTGCCAGTCATAATTAATTCCACGTAATTTTATTCTGTTTCGCACAGGAGGAAAGCTTTAAAGAGTTCTTATTTCAAATGGGGCAGCATTGCCTTGAACGCAGGGCTTCCTGCCTTTTGCAGAAGTTCATATACTGCCATTTCCGTTGGACCGACTGTCATGCCAAGGGCCTGCATTCTGTTTAAGGCCAGCTCCGCGTTTCTTTTTTCCCTGGAGGATACGGCGTCTGCTGCTATCCATGGCTGATAACCAGCCTTCATGGCACCCATGGCTGTTTGGAAGATGCAGATATGCGCCTCTGCCCCGGCGAGCAGGATGGTGTCAACCGTTTTGGGCAGGGAGTTTATTTTTTCACTTACAGCATGATTGGCACAGCCATTGAACTCTATTTTGTCAAGACAGGCAACATCTGACAATAGTTCATCAAGCTCCGGCACAAATGGACCAAGGCCTTTTTTGTATTGCGTTGTTGCCAGAATCGGAATTTCAAGGGTTTTGGCACAGTGAATAAGCAAACTTGCATTGCGTACAACCCTATCCGCTTCATAAATGGCTGCCATTAGACGTTCCTGCGGATCAACGATCATGAGGCAGCAACGCTGCGGAGTCAACATATTATAGTTTTTATGCATAACACATCTCACAATTTAAAATTATCGCATTCCGTTCTTCAAATAAACAGGAGCAGCGGGTGCATCTGATAAATTTAATATCCTTGCCTCAGAGGACTCCTCACAGATTACCGCGGGGATTTTAATTGTGTAATTGTGAAAATATTCCCAAAAGTGCTCTGAAATACAGCATAACAATTCAATATAATTCTTACTTTTACTTTATCAAGACTATTTTATGTGCAGGAGAAAATTTATCCGCAAAATGGATGTGCCATTATCGAAGAGGGCCCGCAATCATGCAAAGGGCCAACCAATTTCATTTAGGTATTAATAGCTGAGAGGTATATCGTTTTCCCTAAACTGCCAACTCTGACAACTGATACAGCTACTGGTATAAAAATTTCAGCTGTTAGGGCTTGCCCAAAAACCAGATTATTGGCATCATTAATAGTATTTGGTTCTGCGAATTTAGGAGGGCGTTGCTGTTAACTTTCCATTCGACCGTTTTCTCTAAGGGATAACACACATATGCTAAAAGACGAGATTATTGATTTTTTCGAAACTGTTATGCCGTTTAACATACTTTCCCGGGAAGCTTTAGGGAATATGGTCGATGATATTACAATGGAATATTATCCCAAGGGTGAACAGATTCTGCAGCAGGACGGCCCTCCAAGCGAATTTCTCGGAGTCATTAAGAAAGGCGGCGTAAAGGTGTTTCAAACTTCTGCAAGTAATGAGGAGGTTGTCGTTGACTTACGGGGAGAAGGAGAGCACTTCGGTATGTTGTCGCTGCTCAGCGGCGACCGCTCAAGAAACAATGTCGTCACCATTGAGGACACCATTTGTTACCAGGTTCCCCAAAAAACTGTCCTTACAATCCTTAAAAATCATCCTGAGGTAAATGAATATTTTATTAAGTCATTTTTTGTCAACCTGCTTGACAAGACTTACGAAGAAACACGCAAGACTTATACAGGCGGGACAACCGGAGAGCAGCTCCTGTTCAGTACAAAGATTAAGGAGATTGTCCGTGCAGAGCCCAAAACCATTAACCCGGATATTACCATCCAGCAGGCCGCTGTTGAAATGGCGACACATAAAATCAGTTCACTGATAGTCGTTGACGCTGAAAATGTAGCCCTTGGTATGGTTACAGACCGCGATTTCAGGGAAAAGGTCGTTGCCGAGGCCAGGGATGTGAGCCAGCCGGTTAAAGCCATTATGAACACCCCTGTTATCTCAATAGATTCAGAGGACAATTGCTTTGAAGCAGTGCTGAGAATGATTCGGCACAGGATCCACCATATCCTTGTGCTGGAAGAAGGGAAGCTGAAAGGGATGTTGACGAACCACGACTTCATGCTTCTGCAGGGATCGTCTCCCACCATACTGGTTAAGGAGATCGGCCAGATCAAAACAATCGACGAATTGGAAGATACCGCCCCGAAATTCTATAAAGCGGTATCCTCACTCCTTCGCTATGGTGCCAGGCCGCACAATATTACCGGCCTTATCACTGAACTGATGGAAAAAATAATCAATACAATCGTCGATATTTTTGAAGAAGAAAACGGCAGCCCTCCGGTTCCTTACACGCTTTTTTTCTATGGTGGAGGCGGGAGGCATGAATTGACCCTGAGTTTTAAGGTCGAGATGGGTGTGGTTTATCAGGATGTTTCCTCTTCAGAACAACAGCAGGAGGTTGACACCTACTTCAAACTTCTGGCCGAAAAACTTAATAGCACCATGCTGCTGGTATGTGATCTCAGCAGTGAAGAACATTGTTTGAAAAGGGAAAACATCCAGGAATCATCTACCTGGCTGCAACAGTTCAAAAATTGGGGTGCTAAAGCCGGGAGCGCGCGGGATACCGGTTTTTTTGATATGCGTGCCATAAGAGGTGAACATGACAGGGTAAACTCCCTGCGGCAGTATCTCATAAACCGTACAGGTCAATTCAAGGGGCTCATGGAGGCTCTTGCAGCATATACATTACAGGTGAACCCCCCCCTGGGATTTTTTAAGGACTTTGTGGTGGAAAAGGGGGGAGAGCACAAAAACAAGCTGAATCTTTATGAAAAAGGCATAAACCCCCTGGTGGGCTGCGCCAGGATATATAGCCTTGAGAAGGGTATAATCCGCCGTTCAACCATGGGGCGTCTTCATGAATTAAACTCCAGACATGCTTTTAAGGTCGCCGAAGATATGGCCCAGGCTTTTGGGTACCTGAATGCCCTGCTGATCCACAACCAGTTACGGCAGGCCGAAGAAGGCGTTATACCTGATAATTTTATCAATCCTGACATCCTTACCAACCTGGAGCGAAAAACGCTCAAGGAGTCTTTTCAGTTAATAGCAAGGCTGTATGAAGACATCGAAGGGAATTACTGGAGTGGCAAGATTCTGCCATGACCTCTTTTTTTAAAAAAATACTGGGCCGGCCTCGCGCAGATCTCCCAGAATGGCTGAAAATCAATCAGGATCTCAAGAACAGGCTTGATCTAAAAAAACGTATTAAAGAAACAGAGTTCGTTGCCTTTGATACGGAGTTGACCGGACTTGATTTCAAGCAGGACTCCATTATTTCGATAGGTGCTGTCAGGCTGAAAGGTTCAACCATTCTGCCGGCTAAGACTTTTTATCGGCTGGTTAAGCCTCAGTGTGAACTGAAACATAAGAGCGTGGTTGTGCATGAATTAACCCACACGGACCTGGAGTGTGCCGAGGACCTTCTTGAGGTTATTGGTGATTTTGTAAAATTTCTCGGAGATGCGGTCCTCATCGGTCATTTTGTCCATATTGACCTGAATTTTGTCAATAAACCCCTGCAGCAGGCTTTTAATGCTTCCCTCAAAAATCCCGCCCTGGATACAGCAACTCTGCATGACTGGCTCTATGATAACGATTCGAGATTTGCCAAGCATTACCAGGGTATGACCCTGAAGTCAGATCTGTTTTCCATGGCGAAAAAATACGGCGTGGAAGGTGGCAAGTCGCATAACGCCTTCAGCGATGCCTATATTACGGCCCAGCTTTTTCAGCGTTTTATTCAATTTTTGCCTGGGTGTGGGATTAAAACCCTCAAAGAATTGCTCAAGATAGCCAGACCCTGAACTACATCTAAACCGGAAGAGAGAAGATAAATTTCGAACCTTGGCCGGATATGCTCTCAACCCAGATCTTGCCGTTGTGGTATTCAATGATCCTGCGGCAGATGGCCAGGCCCAGTCCCGTACCCTTTGGTTTGCCGTTTCTGAGATCCGTTATCTGTTTGAACTTTTCAAAGATCTTCTGCTGTTCGTCGGGATGGATTCCCAGACCGTTGTCCGCCACCTCAACCCGGATTTCTCTTTTCTTAAAATAAAGGCGGACAATCACAGTGCCCTTCTCCGGAGGGCTGAATTTTGCCGCATTTGACAGGAGATTGATTACTACCTGGATAATCCTGTCCCTGTCTGCAAAAACCATAATAGGAAAGGTGGGGGTCATCTCGATAATGGCAACAGACTTTTCCCGAAAAAGCTGGCTGGTTGCCTCGACAGCTTCCCTAAGCACCTCTGTCAGGTCAATATTTTCCATGTGCCAGTCAGCCCGTCCTGATTCTATCTTGGCCAGGTCAAGAACCTCGTTGATGAGTCTCGTAAGTCTTTCAGTTTCTTTAACCATGATGTCTAGGTACTTCTTGCGTTCTGGTTCAATCATGTCAGGATTGTCATGCAGGATCTCAGAAAAAGCACGAACCGAGGTCAGGGGGGTACGCAACTCATGGCTGACTGTTGAGACGAATTCATCCTTTAAACGATCAAGCTCCTTGAGTCGCTTATTGGCTTCCTGCAATTCTCTGGTAGCCGCTTCAAGTTCAATGGATTTTTCTTCAAGTTGATGGCTGTATTCTAGCACTTGGGATGTTTCATCAATTATCTTCATAACACCCTCAGGGCTGATCTCTTCGCCATCAACTACCGAGGAAACCATAACACGGGCTGAAGCAGCCCCAATCGCACCGGACAGCAACCTTTCGGCAAACTCAACCAGTTCGGCATCTGCCTGTATTTCCTTTGAAAAGTCGACGTTGTGACTGCTGGCATAGCTGCTAAAGGCCCTGTCAGTCTGGCGCGGCCCTATAAAACGGGCCACCAGGCCTTTGAGTTCAGTAATCATTGCTTTGCCTTTCCAGAGGTGCGTATCACCACTGTGTCGGTATACGTCAATAAAGAGCGAGGCCTGTATCCGGTCCATGGTACTTTGTCGGTCTAAGAGAGAAATGGTGACCAAGCACCCGATGTTTATCAGCATGCTCCAGAAAACTGCATGGGTGATAGGGTCAAACATATCCAGGCCGAATAGTTGATAAGGACGGAGCAGTTCAATACCAAAAGGACCATACTCAAGAAAAGAAACGGTAAGCCAGCCAGATCTAGCAAAAGAAGGAAGCAGCAGGGTGTAAAACCAGACCAGAAAGCCCGCGGTCAAGCCGCATATTGCTGCTCTCCGACTGGCATCTTTCCAGAAGACTCCGAACAGGATTGCCGGACTGAACTGGGCCGCAGCTGCAAAGGAAACCAGGCCCATGGAGACCAGGGTATATGATTCACCAATGAGCCGGTAATAAAGGTAACCGAGAAGTAAAACAAATACGATGCTGCAGCGGCGGATAAAAAGCAGAAGGCGGCTTAAATCCACATGCTGGATAGTAAGGAGCCTCAGCAGAACCGGCATGACCAGGTCATTGCAGACCATGGTGGAAAGGGCAATAGTAGCCACAATAACCATACCTGTGGCTGCTGAAAGTCCTCCCAAATAGATAAAAAGTGCAAGGATATTCTTGCCTTCAGTAAGTGGCAGAGCCAGGACAAAAATATCAGGCGGGACGTGTCCTTCCGGAAACAGGAGCATACCGGCAAAGGCAATGGGTAAAACAAAAATATTAATAGCGAGAAGGTAAAGGGGAAAAAGCCAGGCAGCCTTCCTTACATGTTCCTCGTTGACATTTTCCACTACAAGTACCTGGAATTGTCGGGGCAGGAACATAATGGCCATCATGGAAAGAAAGATCAGGGTAAACCAGTTAATATAGCCGCCGGGAAGGACTTCAAGCTGCATAAGCCTTGAGGTTTCAGGATAGCGGGTGACCCAGTCAAAAAGATCAAGCGGGCCGTCAAACATTATAAAGGTAATAAAGATGCCGGCTGCGCTGAAAGCGAGCAACTTGATGACTGATTCAAAGGCTATGGCGGCAACCATGCCCTCATGGCGTTCAGTGGCATCAATATGGCGAGTCCCGAAAAGAATGGAAAAGGCGGCCATTACCATGGCAACTGAAAAGGCATTGTCGTTCCAAAGGGTTGTCTTGTGCTCCTGTATCCTGGCAAGATCAGGATAGTGCAACATTACGGTATAGCTGGTGGAGACAGCTTTGAGCTGCAGCGAGATGTAAGGCATGATGCCGACAACTGCAATGATCGTGACCAGTCCGCCGATCAGGGAACTTTTGCCATATCTTGAGGCGAGAAAGTCTGCAATGGAGGTGATCCGGTAGACCTTGGCTATGCGGATCATTTTACGCAGCAGAAACCACCATAAAGCCGCCATGAGGGTAGGCCCCAGATAAATGGGTAAAAAGCCGATCCCGGTTTCTGCAGCCCGCCCAACCGAACCGTAAAAGGTCCAGGCTGTACAATACACTGCAATGGATAAGGTGTAGATATATGGGTTGGAAATGACCGACCTGCCACGGTCAGACCGCCAGTCTGCATAATATGCTATTGCAAAGAGAGTTCCAAGGTAGGAAAGTGAGACCAGGAGTATGACCCATTCCTGCAGCATATTATTTTGACTTCCGGTTTAAAAGGAGAGGAAAGGATGTTCTGGGCAGCTTTTTCATTTCAGTCACTACGGCAATAAACACGATAAAAATGAGCCAGAACACAAAGAGATACAGATAGAGTGCCGGGATGCCGAACCACAAAGACCTTATACTGAAAAGAGCCAGCAGGGGATAGTTGAGAGCAAGGCACCCAAAGGCAAAAAGTACCAGCAGCCTTTGAATTTTTCTTCGCACCGGAGACATAGATAAAACCTCTCAGATCAGATTAAACGCCGGTCCTCACAGCAATCGGCAGGGCAAGGCGATACATGTTTTTTTTGTTAGTATGCTGCTGGCTCCAGATATCTCCTTCCATGGCGTGGAGAATAGAAGCTATGGTCATTTCCCCCAGGCTGCGCTCCAATTTTTTTTCCAGCAGGGCCTTCACTGAACCCGGGGCTATAAATTCGCCTGGCCAGATAAAATCCATAAAAATAAACTGCTCACCGATGTGAGCTTCAAAGGTAAGCCCGTTTGCCCTATTTCTCTGTAATATTCTATCAACAAGGTAGTCCAAAATAAGCAGAAGCCCGTAAATATCTACTTTCGCGTTGATGGTATTTGCCGGTGAAGAAGTAACAGGTATTTTTTTGTTGCTCAGGTGATGTGTCACATAGCTGAAAAGCACCTCTGTGTTCAATTCTGTCAGGTGATTCCGCGACTGCATAAGAATATTACAGGAACGGGCGAGTGAATTAAAAGCTTCGGTCAAATTAAGTGTTTCCTGGACCAGGACATTCTCAAAGGCACTGCGCATGACCGGAGACATCTCAGGATATTCTGTCAGGTTTTCTACAGCGGCCCGTAAATTTGTCATCGGGGCCCGAAACTCTTCAATTTTCATTACCAGGGGGTTTTCCGGGGTATACCAGGCAGAAATATCTTCAAAAATAAGGACAAAAGAATTTTTTGGGCCTGAAGGCGAAGAGAGAAAACTGACACGGCAGCGAAAATAGTGTCCCCTGCCAATAGTTTTATCTATAAACTGGATATAGGGGAGAGGCTCGGACTGGCTGTCGAGGTTATGCTGATATTCTAAAAAACGCAGGGCCTGATCAACCGGCGGCTGGTAAAACAGATTGTATAAAGACTTCCCCCTGCTCAGCAGGTGACTCCGGTCAAATAAATCTTCGGCAGCCGGATTGAACAGAGTTATCATTGCATCAGGGTCGCAGACGATTACTCCGTCATTCAGTTCGTGCAGTATCGTTTTTAAGAGTGCTGCCGGGTCCATAAAGTATTTATCAGCTTTTGGGAAATTAAAAGTTATCTACGATCAGCAAAAATGACCTCATGCCAGAAAACGGAATAAAACAATTTCAACCGAGCAAACTTTTAACTTTTTCAACCAGATCCTGGGTGGCGAAAGGCTTCGTAATGTAGTCGTCCGCACCAAGTGCCAAGCCTTTTTCCCGTTCAACGTCTCTGCCCTTGGCGGTCAGCATAATAATTTTTATATCCTGCCACTCCGCCTTTGCCCGAAGTTCCTGGCAGACCTCATAGCCATCTTTTCGGGGCATCATGACATCAAGGAGAATGAGATCAGGTATTCTTTCAGCAATAGCAACCATTGCCTCTTCCCCGTTACTTACAGAGTGCACTTCATGTCCTTCTTTTTTCATGAGGAACTCCAGGGACAAAACGATATTGGGTGCATCATCAACTATCAGGACATATTTTGCCATGGTATCGACCTTTACATTTTAAGGGAACTCATCCAGCATATCATGGTGAAAACAGTTGCAAAAATAAACAAAAATCAAAAGGTTATGATGTTTCTGCTAAAACTGTCAACAGGTTTACTCCCGGGTGTGCAGACTTGGCTATATCAATGTTTTTTCAAAAAATATTGTAAGTTCCCCGGGTTCGATGTTAAAGAATGTTAGCTGATAGAGGAAGATTGCGCAACAGAGTATTGCTTTTCTGTGCTCCACCAAGTAATACGAGCATGAAGAGTTATCGTAAACAATGATAAGATATGCGAAAGACAGGATATTGCTTTTGGCTGTTGTGAAAATTAGACAAGAGATGCACTCATTGTCATGAAAAATATTGCTACAGCTAAAACTGCGCAGAGCAACTCTCCCCACAAAGCCAGGGCACAAGCAATGCAACCGGCTTCTGCAACAAAAGATTTGCATACCGAGGAAACACTGGCAAGAAGCCAGAAACGATTTCATTACGCATTTTTAACAAGTCCAGACACGGTTGCCATTATCGCGGCGAAGAGTAGAACCTATACTGATGTAAATGAGATGTTCTCTCTGTTTCTCGGGCATGCAAAAGAAGATGTTATAGGCAAAAGTTTTACAGATGTAGCTGTCTTTCAGGACCCGGAAGAGCAGAGCCGCCTGCTCGGTTCCATCGAGAAAAGGGGGCCGGTTATCAACCAGGAAACCAGTTTTATTGACACTCAAGGTGTAGTCAAGACAGGTTTGCTTTCAGTCATGACCATGCCTCTGAACCAGAAGAAGCACTTTGTTCTCGCCATACGCAATATTGATGCTCTGCGTAAAGTCGAGGAGGCCCTGGAAAAAAGCGAGGCCAGGTACCGGGAGCTTTTTAATAACATGAGCAGCGGAGTTGCTGTTTTTCAAGTAAGCAAGAATGGTAATGAGTTTGTTTTTATAGATTTCAATCGTGCTGCGGAACTCATTGAAAATGTAAAGAAAGAAAATATTTTGGGCCGCAATTTCGTTGAGGCTGTGCCCTCAGTAGAGAAATATGGTTTGCTTGATACCTTTAAAAGGGTTCATAAAACAGGGAAGCCGGAATATCACCCGGTAGCTATTTATAAAGACGGCGACCTGATATTGTGGAAAGAGAATTATGTATATAGGCTGCCGTCCGGTGAAATTGTCGATGTTTATGACGACATTACGGAACGCAAGCTGGCGGAAAGCAAGCTCTTGACGCATCAGGAAAAACTGCAATCCCTTGCGTCAGAATTATCGCTGGTGGAAGAGCGCGAGAGACGCTCCATTGCCACTGATCTGCATGATCAGATCGGCCAGACGCTCTCTGTCATTAAAATGCGCTGTTTTGAACTGCGCCATGAGCTTAATGACCCTCAACTCATTCGTCAGGTAGATGAGATAAAAAAACTGGTTAAACAGACTATCCGGGATACCCGTTCCCTCACATTTGAATTGAGCCCGCCGGTTCTCTACGAACTTGGCCTGGTCGCTGCCTTAGACTGGCTGGCTGAGCAGTTTCAACTCAAGCATGACCTGAAGTGCTCTGTGGAAACTGACAAGAAACCAAAGCCTTTGAGCCAGGACATAGAAATTGTTCTTTTCCGATCAGTACGGGAACTGCTTGTCAATATCGTTAAGCATGCCCAGGCAAAAAAGGTAAAAATAACGATTCGGGTCAATAAGAAAAATCTTCGCATCAGGGTTACAGATGACGGCATTGGTTTCAGCCCGGTGACGAAAGAGGCAAGAACCTACAAGGACCAACAGTTCGGGCTCTTTAATATAACCGAAAGGATTCGCCACCTCGGAGGCAGCCTGGAGGTGGATTCCCAGAGGGGCAAAGGAACAATGGTAACTCTGGTAGCCCCTCTTAAAACAATGGATAAGGCTTAAGGAATCATATGAGTATTCGTGTTCTCATTGCAGACGACCATAAAATCATGCTGGCCGGTCTCCGTTCCCTTCTTGAAAAACAAACCGATTTTGAGGTGGTGGCTGAGGCGGAAAATGGCAGAAAGGCCGTGCAGATGGCCCAGGGATCAAAACCGGATATCGTTGTCATGGATGTATCCATGCCGGACTTAAACGGCATTGAGGCAACGAAGCAGATCATCGAGAGCCTGCCGGAAACCAGGGTTATTGCCCTGTCAATGCACTCTGATAAGCGCTTTGTTATGGGAATGCTGCGGGCCGGGGCTTCGGGGTATCTCCTGAAGGATTGTGCTTCACAGGAACTTGCCAATGCCATCCAGCAGGTAGCTGGTGGTAAAAAGTATTTAAGTCCCGAGATAACCGGAGTTATCATAGATGACCTTCTGTTGGGTGGTTCTTCAGAAGATGTCGCCACTGCTGCATCCCAGTTAAGTGCCCGGGAGAGAGAGGTGTTGCAGCTTATTGCCGAAGGCTGGTCCACCAAGCAGATTGCCTCCCACCTTTATGTCAGTGTCAAGACCATTGAAACCCACCGCAGGCAGATTATGAAAAAGCTTGACCTGCATACCATTGCCGACCTGACAAAGTATGCCGTTCGGGAAGGACTCACCTCCATAGAGTAATGATTTATTGCGTAACAGGTTTATATCACTGGCCGCACCCTTTAATCCATAAATGAATATAAGGTTTTGCGAAGTGCAAAATCAGAGAATCCCTGATGGTCCTTTTTTATGCAATCCTGTTAAATGACTACCTATATAATAGGCTGAAATGAATTGTAAAAATTGCATAAAGGGTTTGCCATATTGGACCACATTGGCATCTCAGTTAATAACTTGCCCAAGGTATAACAATGTGGTACGTATGACACAATTGTGCTAACTATCTACAGAGGAAGAATGACTTGTAATTTCAACAGGTAATTAAGGTATTGCTGGTAGCGGGCAAAACTGTCAAAAGGAGGTGATGAACAAAGAGGCCCAGCTGCAGCAGTAAATGAAATCTACACTTAACTTGCAAGAATAAGGAGGGGAGCTTTGACTACTGCAACTGTTTGGCTATTTATTTTTGTCGCCGCCTACTGGGCCTACTGCATCTTTTGGGGGATTAAAGGCGCCAGGTCGGCAAAGACCGCATCAGACTATTTTATTGCCGGCCGCCAGATCCCGATCTGGGTTTTCGTTTTGGCCGCAACCGCAACAAGCTTTTCCGGCTGGACCTTCATGGGCCATCCGGGCCTTGTTTACCGTGATGGTTTCCAGTATGCCTATGCATCTTTTTATACCATCACAATTCCCTTCACCGGCGTAATTTTTCTCAAGCGCCAGTGGATCATCGGCAAACGTTTCGGTTTTGTAACTCCCGGTGAAATGTTTGCAGACTACTATGGCTCAGAGGCTATCCGTATCCTCACCGTTATCGTGGCCATGATCTTCTCAGTACCTTATCTCGGAGTACAGCTAAGGGCCTCGGGCTTTCTGTTCAACGTTTTGACCGATGGCCTGCTGGGCGTTGAGGCCGGCATGTGGATGCTGTCAATCGTTGTTATCATCTACGTGGCATCCGGTGGTTTGCGGGCTGTGGCCTACGTTGACACCTTGCAGTGCCTCCTGCTGGCCTTTGGTATTGCCGTAATCGGTGTCATTACCCTGAACGCCGTTGGCGGCTGGGCAATCCTCCAGGACGGTATCGCCAAGCTGACCTCACCTGAAATCGTTCCGGCCCTTGGTACTGCAGTCGACACCAAGAGGACACCGGACGGCTTCAGCCATTACACGGCCATTCCGGGTGTGATCCAGTTTGTCAAGTCCGGGCCATCTGCGGCAGGCGGTGCCTGGACTGGTATCATGTGTCTGACCTATATGTTCGCCCTCATGGGCATTCAGTCTGCCCCGGCATTCTCCATGTGGTCGTTCTCCAACAAGAATCCCAGGCCTTTTGCACCGCAGCAGGTTTGGGCTTCCTCTGCCGGTATCGGCTTCATCCTGATTTTCTTCACGGCTATCCAGGGTCTTGGCGGTCACCTCATCGGTGCCGACGCTGCTGCTTTGAAAGCCGGGATCGCCAAGGATGTTCTGCAGATCGGTGGTAATATCATGGAACTGCCTGGTAAGCAGGGCATGATCGTTCCGGCCCTTATCCATCTTATGTCGGATACAGCCCCTTGGCTCGTCGGCCTCCTGGCAGTCTGCGCCCTGGCAGCCATGCAGTCAACCGGTGCCGCTTACATGTCTACGGCCGGCGGAATGCTGACCCGCGACCTGTACAAGCGTTTCATCAATCCTGAAGCATCCCATACGACCCAGAAGCTGTTCGGCCGTATCGGCGTTGTTATCATCTGCGGTCTGGCCCTTGTCGTTGCCACCACTTCCAAAGATGCCCTCGTTCTGCTGGGCGGCCTGGCTGTGGCCTACGGCTTCCAGATGTGGCCTGCCCTTATAGGTATCTGCTACGTACCGTTTTTCACCCGCCAGGGTGTAACCATCGGCCTGATCCTCGGTCTTGTCGCCGTTACCCTGACCGAGTCCATCGGCCAGACCTGGTTCGGCATCACGGCCTGGGGCCGCTGGCCATGGACCATCCATTCAGCCGGCTGGGGTATCCTCTTTAACCTGGGCGCCTGCATCATTGTCTCTGCAATGACTCAGGGCGGCGATAACAGGGAACACAAGCAGAAGTTCCATGACTTTCTGGCCGAAACAGCTTCTGTTGTTCCTTCAAAGCAGGGACTCAAGCCCCTGGCCTGGATCGTCACGATCGTCTGGTTCATTTTTGCCATCGGACCGGGCGCTGTTATCGGTAACACTATCTTCGGTAATCCAAATGATGCCGCCACCTGGGTCTTTGGTATGCCTTCCATCTGGGCCTGGCAGATTCTCTGGTGGGCTCTTGGTGTCGGCATGATGTGGCTGCTGGCATACCATATGGGTATGTCCACCATGCCGGAAAAAGACATCGTCGCTCTTGTTGAGGATATCGGTGATGTCAGGAAAGCACGGCTTGATACAGATAAGCCATAAACGTTAAACCATAACTTATCAGGGACTCCGTGACAACGGGCACAGGCCCGGAGTCCGGAGTCCCTTTTTTTGGATCATATGATGACATTGTGGTACGGAATCACGTCGTTTATTTTTGCAGCTCTTTTATTCTTTCCAGTGCGGAAACTGCTGATGGCAATCAATATCAACCGGATCCAGGCAAAGCAAAAACGTGCAGTGACAGAAGAGGAATTACAGGTACTGAAAAAAAAGGTGAATGTGATTGCCGCCATAATTTCCGCATCCTTTGCCTTTTTCTACAACAAATACATGATGCTGAAATTTTTCCAACCCTAGTATCACAATATGAATCAAAAAATATTATTTGATAGAAAGGCCGTCCCATACATTATTGGGCTGCTGGCTATCATCGGGCTTATTTTTTATTGGCGGGTCGGGGTTGAAAAAAACCCGGGCGACTATAATGTCAGAAAGGGAAACTACAGGCTCGAAGATGGTCAATACGAAGAGGCGGTAAAAGAATTTTCAGAAGCTTTAGGGAAAAATCCTGAACATGCCATGGCCCGTCTCGGTCTTGCCGTGACCTATATGCAGTTGGATAAAGAGGAAGAGGCCATGCAGGAATTCAACCTGGTAATTGAAAATAATCCGGAATTGGCCCCAGCTTACGCCGACAGGGGAATTCTTTATGACCGGATGGGGGAGCACAGAAAAGCGCTTGCTGATTATAAAAAAGCGATAGAACTTGACGAGGAAATTCTTGAAGGGCCCGGCTGGCTTTGGCGTTTTATGCGCAACATTGACGAAAAGCCACCAACCATCAAGGACAGAGCGGCTTATCTTGAAGCGGAACTTGCCAAACCGGAGGAAGAAAGATTGCTGCAGGTTCCTGAAAAAGACGAAAAGCAGCGAATGTATAAAATTGATGATTGACGTAGGTGTTTTTACCTAGTAAGTTAATCTGGGTGTTTTTACCTAGTAAGAATGCATCTGGTTTTTATCTGAGAAGTTTTCAAGGTTGAGGATGGCGGCGAAGCCCTAAAGTATTAATCATTATTTTCTGAAGGAGTTGGACTCATGAGCGAAAAAGATGTTAATGAAGTATCCGAATCCCAAATTGCGGTACACTGGCAGGAAGAGGATTATTATTACCCTTCCGAGGAGTTCGTAGCCCAAGCGAACGTCAATGACAAGTCAATTTACGACCGGTTCAGCCTGGATAATTTTCCTGACTGTTTCAAGGAATATGCCGATCTGCTTGACTGGGACGAAACCTGGCACACCACACTTGATACCAGTGATGCCCCACTCTGGAAATGGTTTGTCGGCGGCAAGATCAATGTCAGCTATAACTGCATTGACAGGCACCTGGCCAAAAACAAGAATAAGACAGCAATCCATTTTGTGCCTGACTCAGAAGATGAGCGGATCGAGCACATCACCTACCAGGAGCTCTATACCAGGGTAAATGAGGTTGCTGCCGTGCTGCGTGACTTCTGCGGTCTGAAAAGCGGAGACCGGGTAACCCTGCATCTGCCCATGACCGCTGAACTGCCGATTACCATGCTGGCCTGCGCCCGGCTGGGCGTCATCCATTCCGTGGTTTTCGGCGGCTTCAGCCCCTCAGCCTGTGCCGACCGTGCTGTTGACTCCCAGAGCCGCGTACTCTTTACCATTGACGGCTACTATCGCGGCGGCAAATGGATTGACCACAAGAAAAATGCTGATGAAGCCTATGATATTTCAAGGAAAGAAGGCCATGAAATCGAAAAAGTTCTGGTCTGGGAAAGGCATCCGGGCAAATATGGCAGCAGTGCACCTCTGAAAGAAAACCGCGATTATTCCATGAATGAGGTTCTGAAAAAATATCGCCGGGTCAAGGTAGATCCTGTTTCCATGCCGGCCGAGGCTCCGCTGTTCCTCATGTATACCAGCGGCACGACTGGAAAGCCCAAGGGCTGCCAGCATTCTACCGGCGGTTATCTTGCCTATGCCGCCGGAACTTCCAAATACATCCAGGATATCCATCCCGAGGATGTGTACTGGTGTATGGCTGATATCGGTTGGATCACGGGTCATTCCTATATTGTTTACGGTCCGCTTTCCATCTGCGCTTCTTCAGTAGTCTACGAGGGTGTCCCCAACTATCCCGATGCCGGCCGCTGCTGGCGTATTGCCGAGGAGCTGGACGTCAATATCTTCCATACGGCGCCAACTGTTATCAGGGCCCTGCGCAAGATAGGTCCGGATGAGCCTGCCAAGTATAATTACAACTTCAAGCATATGACCACGGTTGGCGAGCCCATCGAGCCTGCGGTCTGGAAATGGTACCATGAGACCATTGGCAAGGGCAAAGCGGTTGTTGTCGACACCTGGTGGCAGACAGAAACAGGCGGCTTCCTCTGCTGCACCCTGCCGGGGATATCTCCAATGAAGCCGGGCAGTGCCGGTCCGGGCGCTCCGGGAATTCACCCCCTTGTCCTGGACGAGGATGGTAAAGAAATTCTACCGGGTGAAGGCAAGGCAGGCAACATCTGCATCAAGAACCCATGGCCGGGCGGTTTCCAGACTGTCTGGGGCAACCGGGAACGTTATATTGAGGCCTATTACGGCCAGTACTGCAAGGACCGCAAGAGCAAGGACTGGCGCGACTGGCCTTACCTGGCAGGCGATGCCGCAGTGGTAGCTGCTGATGGTTATTTCCGTATCCTGGGCCGTATAGATGACGTTATCAATGTCTCTGGTCATCGTCTTGGAACCAAGGAAATCGAGTCCGCTGCCCTCAATGTTGACGAAGTTGCCGAGGCTGCAGTTGTACCGGTGGCCCATGAAGTCAAGGGCAAGGAGCCGGATCTTTATGTTTCCCTGAAGCCCGGCTTCCAGGCTTCTGATGAGCTTGCGAAAAAGGTTTCGGCCCGGGTGTGCGATGATATTGGTAAGATCGCCCGGCCGCGTAAGGTCTGGATCGTACCCGATATGCCGAAAACCCGTTCCGGCAAGATCATGCGGCGTGTACTTGGAGCCATCTCCAACTTCGGCGATGTCGGTAACGTCATGACCCTGGCAAATCCGGAGATCGTTGATGAGATCAAGAAGATGGTTCAGGGTGACGACGATGTTACCCCGGTAACCTGAGAAGCCTCATTAGCGAAAGTTATATAAAACAAAGCTGGTCCAGGTGAATTTGCTTTATCTTTAGCAATCCCCCTTTCACCAGACCAAAAATGACGCAGGATTCCTTCGGCGAGGAATCCTGCGTTTTTTTTATGCTATGGACAGTAAAATCTCCTGTAGCCTTGGCTAAATCGTTATAGTATTGTAGTTTATAGGGTGGTTGTTTTTTTTCGACCTAACTGAGAGTGATGCATATGAACCAGGAAAAAAGTAGAATTGCGGTTGATCAGGAGTCTTTCAAGCGACTTCAGGAAACCCGTGACAGCCTCAAACGGGTGGAATCCTTTCCCTACAGGGAAAATCTTCGTTCAATCATGGATACCGAAGTATACACCTGCAGCCCTCTCTGCACCCTGCGGGATGTAATCCGAGATATGGCAACCCGCAACATCTCAAGTGTTATTGTCATAGACCATATTCAACAGCCTGTTGGTATTCTGACCGAACGCGATATCATGAAGCGTGTCATTGCAGATGAACACGTTGATCTTGATTCAACTCCAATTGCCAAAGTAATGACTTCTGACCCCATCACCCTGCATCCTGAAAATACGATCTACCGCGCCCTCTCAGTATTGACGGAGAGCAAAGTCAAACATCTGCCGTTGATCGAAGACGGGAAGATCGTCGGTATCGTCACCATGCGGCAGCTTCTTAAGCTGCGCTACCCTGAGCCCCTGACCCTTATAGAGGGAATACGGGATGCCGGGGATGTGGCAACCTTGAAGGCCATTAAGAACAAGCTGCCCAAAATGGCTGAAGAACGTCTGGAATCAGGCAGAACGGCCTATGATATTGTTGTTATGATCTCCCTCATTAACCGCGACATACACCGGCGGGCCCTGGAACTGGCAGCCGATGGTCTGGGGGTACCGCCGGTGCCCTACGCCCTCTACCTGACGGGTAGCCATGGCCGGCTGGAAAACCTGCTGATTCCGGACCAGGACCATGGCATGATCATTGCCGACAGTGAGCAGAATTACCAGTATGACCAGTATTTTATCGACCTCGGCGTACGCTTTTCAGATTATCTGGATCAGATCGGCTATGTCTACTGCCCCGGCTTTCTCATGTCCAGCAACCCCCTCTGGCGGAAGAGTTTGTCTGAATGGAAGCAGCAGGTCCATTACTGGTTTGAGGCTCAGGTCCGGGAGCTCGGGCGTTATGTTACGGTGCTTTTCGATGCTGCTGTTATTTCGGGAGAGGTAGACCTGTTCAAGGACTTAAAGGCTTACGCCTTCAAGATCCTGGCCCAGCATCATGAGGTTTTTCGTGTTCTGCACGAAGAAGAGGGGGCACATCGTGTGCCGCTTGGCTTTCTAGGCCGTTTTGTTACGGACAAGGAGGGGTTGCATAAGGGCCAACTCGATGTTAAGAAAAGCGGTCTCATTTTTGTGGTTGAAACCATCCGCATTCTATCATTGCAACACAATATCACGGAAACCGGAACGCTCAAACGCATTGGCAGGCTGGTCGAAGGCGGGTTTATCCATGCAAATGATGGTGAGTACTTCGAGTCGGCCTACCAGGTACTTCTGCACTATGCTTTAAAGTCACAGGTGTCAAAGGCAAGCCGGGGGGAGAAGATTGACACCTATATAGATCCGAGGATTCTCTCCCCCAAGGACAAGGAAACTCTGCGGCATGCCTTTAAGGCGGTTTCTACTTTGCAAGATCTTGTTGCCTCTGAATTCGGCCAGTTGGTTATCTAGCAGCGTTCATTCGTTAGAACCCGGCTGTAAGTTTTACCTCTGAAGGGATATATGCAATAATTTGTCAGATTCGGAGAATTTGAAGCAAGCCTGGTAATTCTATCATTGAATCAATGACAAAATCAGGCATCAAACCACGTTTTTTCCCAATTGTACCGGCTACAAACACTGTTTTGCATCCAGCCCGCTGACCGACCTCAATGTCTGTGGCATGGTCCCCCACCATGATCATCTCTGTTGCCGGATCGACACCCCACTTGTCAGCAAGATGAAAAATGCCGGCCGGATCTGGTTTCTTGGTGGGAAAGCTGTCTCCGCCAAGTACCTCTTTGAAGTAAGAGTCGATTTTTAAGCTCCGGAGAATTTTACTAGAGAATGTGACACTCTTGTTGGTCAGGACGGCCAGCCAATAATTCTGTTTCAGGAGCGGAAGGGTTTCCGCAACGCCCGGGTAGAGAATGGTATTGTCCGTACAGTGGGCTTCGTAATGGTCCATAAAAAGGGCAAAAGCTTCAGAATATTTTTCCATGTTGCGCTGCCCCAGAGACCTTTTGATTAGTTTCTGCACCCCGTCACCGACAAAATTCTTGATTTCCTCGCGTGTATGGGTCGGCAGGCCGACCTTATTCAGTGTGAAATTGACACTGTTGGCCAGGTCAGTGACAGAGTCGATCAATGTACCGTCAAGGTCGAAGAGGATGGCTTTGATTTTTGACATAATAATATTTGGTTAAAAAAGTTAGAATTTAAACTGTAAATTTATCAGAACAGTAAAAAAAGTAACATTAAATTTAAGATCTATTTTTACAGGACTGGGGTTTTGGTTATTGCCATTTTACGCAGCTGAGCAGTACCCCTAAAAACGGGGCATAAACTCCGAAAAGGACACCCCGCTGTCCCGTGCGCCTGTGGCGGATTCCTTGCGCTTCTTATTGTTGACGGGCCGCTGAAAACTCACCGCCTGCGGCGGTTCAAACAGGTCCAGTGTCTATTACCGCCAACAACTGCGATGCTCAGCGGGACAGAATGGGGCCCCAATAACTCTCTCTATATATAGCTGTTCGACTCAAATATAAGCAGCGAGAAGCGGCTGATAACGTTGAAGGCCCAGATCATAAAGCTATATCTTAAGGCTGTAAACGCGGTCGTTAGATTGGGAGGATATGGACCTCCTCCCTTATGGGGTGACTGCCTTCTAAGAAAAGGCCTTTTCTGCCGTCAATGGAGACATGATCACCGAAGTTTATTGTATGACCATTGATTTCACAACGCTGTTCACTTTCATAGACACGCAGGTCTTTGCAGCCTACAACGCAGGTTTTTTCAAGCTGGGTGGCGACGACAGCGGCATGTGATGTCTGGCCGCCGCGGGCAGTCAGTAAACCCTGAGCCTGGGCAATTTCCTTGATGTCCTCAGGCACCGTATCCTGGCGTATCAGGATCAAGGTGCCGGTGGGGTCCTTCCTGCGTATCTGGTCAATGTTTTCCCGGGTAAACACTGCACGTCCCGACAGGGCACTGCCGCTGACCCCGATGCCCTTGCCCAGTATATAGGGTTCAAGTGCATCGATGTTTTCAAAAACATACAGATTTTCCTTCTTCTTTATGGTGATCATATCCCGCGTCTGCAGAATATAGAAATCCTTGGCATCAGAGCTCTCAAAGGTGAATTCAATCTCCTGAGGATTCCAACGGTTCTCATACACCAGTTCGCGGGAAAGATCGAGCAGAGCTTTATAGATTTCCGGGAAGCGGTTCTCCAGGGTGTTTTCTTTTGAACGGCCGTCAATTTCGGCCTGTTCCACTGATATGGGATAGGTGGTGACTAGGCCGCTGACAATGTCTTCACCCTGGTCCCCGATGGCATAGTCGCCCCAAAGTGCTACCCTGGTCACCTTCCTGTAAGGATGAGCCGTAAAAACCACGCCGCTGCCGGCCTCCTGACTTAGGTTGCCGAATACCATGGTCTGGATGATGACTGCTGTGCCCCATGAATCCGAAGCATCCATCAGGGCGCGGTATTCCCTTGTTTTATGGGCGTTCCATGAGTTGAGTACTATTTCAACAGCGCCGATTAACTGCAACCATGGGTCATCGGGAATGCCGATACCCACGGAGCGGACAACTTTCTGGTATTCCAGGGCCAGTTCTTTCATCTGGGCCGGGGTAAACTCTTTTTTGACCTTGACGTTGTGGCGGGCCTTGGCGCTGTTCATAAGCACTTGGAATTGTTCACGTTTCATGTCTTCTGCCATGCCCCATGACTGCAGGAAACGCCGATAGTTATCCCAGGCCAGATATTCTTTGCCAGTGGCCCTGGCAAAATCCTCGACAATATCCTGGTTGAGGCCGACGTTATGGATGGTTGCCATCATACCTGGCATGGATATGGAGGCCCCGGAGCGCACGGAAAGCAGCAGTGGATTCCTCGCATAACCATATTGTTTGCCGGTGATTGCCTCCAATTCTGACAATGACCGGCGTACCTGGCGCATGAATTCATCACGGGCTTTGGGGAAATTATTGACGACTGGCCAACAGCGGAAGATTTCCGTCGTAATGATAAAGCCAGGGGGCACAGGTTTCTTCTCGCTGATAAGCTGTGTCAGGTTTAAGCCTTTGTTGCCGAGATGGATGAGGTTTTTTGTCTGCGGGTTGCTGTTGTGTAAAAAACTTATGGCATTCTCAGGATTATAGGTCATCAGAAGATCGAGGCTTTCACCGTCAAGCACTTCCTTCTGGCTTTCCAGGGTCTGCATGATCCTGGTGATGAAAATATCAAGGTGTTGCAGTCCGAAAGTGCCGGCGATGAGGTTCCTGAAAAAGAACTCGGACAATCGGAGAATGGAACCTCCAACATCATTTTCATCCCAAAGGTTGCGGTACTTGGTCAGGAGGTTAGTTTCGCCGATCTGCGGAATGATAATGGAGAGATTGTTCTGATGGATGTTGGTGTAGTAAGCATAGATCACATCCTTTACGCCGTCGGACAAACCTCGGAAAATATCGAGATACTGAGTATAGGAGAACCGTTTGATGCCGAGTGAACTGGAAAGAAGTTCCAGGTAGGTTTCCAGCCTACGACTCGTTATGCCATCAATCTTCAGGGCTCGAAGGTATAGCTTCAAGCACTTGATTATACTGATGAATGTTGCTCTGGTAATAAAGGAAAGATTAACCGTTTCCGGCAGCCTTTCCAGGTAAAGATTGGCCAGGTTTTCCAACCGAAATGACAATCCCAGTGCATCAAATTTTTTTTCGCGGTAACGCCCGTAAACCGAGGGTATATCAACAGCTATATGGCGCTTATAGTAAATGTCTTCTTTGGCCGCAAATTTTTCCTTGCTCAGTATTGTTTCTTTTAACCCTTCAAGATGCGTTAACAGGGCGTCTAGGCATTGATGAGTGTCACAGATCTCCAGGTCCGCCAGCAGCTGCTCCATCTCCGGAAAGCCGCTGTTTATAGCGTCCCTGAGCTGGTGCCGCATTTCCTGGTAGCCAAGATTATACTTGTTGTAAAGCAGCTTATACATGCGCACCAGCTGGTCAAACCGCTTCTTTTCAGATAGGGGGATATCGAGTTGTTTTTCCAGGTAATTGGCGCGGATATTGTCTTTCCATTCCAGGAGATCGGTAATCTCTTCCATGCCCGGCAGCTCAAAGACCCGTTTCATCAGTTTGTGCATATCGTCGATGAAGATCCCGTTTTCCTTTACTTCAGAGAACACTTCAGCAGGGAGAAAAGGCTCGAGAGTTTTTTTGTCCCTGGTGCTCCAGAAGGTAAATATGGACTCGATGAAATCGACAATCAGGTTGCTGCTTTCAACATGACTTTGTTTACGCAGGAAATGAATGAGCGCATCCTTGCGCCTGTGGATCTCGTCAATTTCAGTGGAAACATCACGCAGGTAGCCTTCTGCCCCGATTTCATTGAAAAAAACCGGCATGAGCTTGGCAAACTGTTTGAAAAGGTTGTACACCGGCTCGATAGGGTGATTAAGCAGCTGAGTGATGTCGCGCTGAAACAGGTCGGTGTCTTTAACGCAGGTACCTGAAAGTTTGAGATTGATAATGAGAGCTGAAAAAAGCGTTGAACACCATTTGGGCTCCTGCATGATCAGGTTGAGCCAGACCCTGATATTGGCAAGGTGGGCCGGATTGGTTATGGGCTGCCAGTCTTCATCGACTCCTGTAACATTGGCATACTGGAACCCGAAACGAACCGACTCCCATAAAAAAGCCTCCACCAGCCTGCTGTTGCCGCGTTTGAAGACCTCTGTCCCAAGAACCTGGATGCACTGCAGAGAAGTATGGGGATACTTCCGAACATTTATATTGAGGAGCTGAAAAGTAGTCAGCAGAAAGGTCTCAATTTCCTCAAATGTCTGGCGCCTGATAAGCTGGACAAGGCTGCGGTTTATTTCCCTGATTGTTTCTTCATGGATCAGGGCCAGTCCGGATGTTTCCATGATGTGAAAAAGGAAGATAAGCTTGCGGTTTTCACTGAACCGGTCAAGCTGTTCTGCGTGTTCATCAGCTTCCAAGGCGGATTGCTGCTCCTCATTGAGTTTTTCAGGCACAATCTTGTACATCCGCACGATATCCATATGGGAAGGCAGTTCTAAGATAATACCAAGAGCCTGGCGGGGGTCTCTGTCAATGTCGACTCTTTTGAGGGCGCCAAGGTGTTTTTGCAGCTGTTTATGGGAGATTGCATTGAACAGTTGTCCGGCCTGCCAGCCCTTGCAGATGTCGCCGCACTCTTGAGTAAACCAGATGAACGGGTCTTTTTCGCTTAACCAGTATTCGTAATTCATGCTAAAGACACGCGTCATCAGTTCCGCAAGGGGCTTGAAGTCGAAAGAGGTCGCCCCTTTTTCCAGTTTCAGCAGATGCTGCGCTATTCTCTTCATGGGGTGCTGGCCCTGCACCATGAATATAAGGACGTCGTCATCAAGATTCTTCAGGCGCCCAAATAGCTGGGCCAGGAAATTTTCGTAACGGACAAGAGATTCCGGGTCTAACAGCGTAACCAGTCTGTCCGTATAGGCAAGGATGCTTTCAATGGTCTGGGACAGGAGGGTGCTGTTCTTTCTCGAGTCTATAATGGCCTGGCAAAAAATGACAATGAAGCGGTCAAAGGCTTCAGGACCTTTCTCATGTTTGAAATAATGACTGATGTTTTTCAGGACAAAGGCACGCATCCTGGGAACCAGCATTCTCCAGTTGCGATAGGGATGGCATACTTCATAGAGCAGCTCATGGAGGTTTTTGCTGATGCCCTTGTAATTTTTGACAATCTCTTCAAGGACTAAGAGGGAGGGGTCGATTGTCACTTCATCCGTTGCGGTTTCCAGCAGATTCGCCCTGAGCGCATCTGAATCAATGGCAATGGTATCTATAGGTGTTTGGTCTTGTGTTGCCATAAACAAAAACGGTTGTGCCTCTAAATGGGCTTATTTGCCTCCATATGCAGAATGAGATCAAGTACGCGGTTTGAATAGCCCCATTCGTTGTCATACCATGTCAATACCTTGACCAGTGTTCCATCGATAACCTTGGTTGAGTCAGCGTCAACAACAGAAGAATGGGGATTACCCTGGTAGTCAATGGATACCAGAGGCTCTTCCGAATAACCGAGATAGCGGCTGGTCCCTTCCTTCAGGGCCTGGTTAACCTCAGGCACTGTGGTTTCCTTTTCCACTTCCATTACTGCATCGACCAGGGAGACATTTGGGGTGGGAACGCGAACTGACAGACCGTCAAATTTGCCCTTCAGTTCGGGAATAACCAGTGATAAAGCAGTGGCTGCTCCGGTTTTGGTCGGGATCATGGAAAGCGCTGCAGCTCTGGCCCTCCGCAGGTCGCTATGGGGGAAGTCCAGGATTCTCTGGTCATTGGTATAGGCATGAATGGTGTTCATCAGTCCATGCTTGATGCCAAAACGGTCCAGAAGAACTCTGACCATGGGTGCCAAACAGTTTGTTGTGCATGATGCATTTGATACCACATGATGCTCCAGCGGGTCATATTCTTCCTCATTAACACCCATGACGATGGTCTTGATATTACCTTTTGCTGGTGCGGATATGACGACTTTTTTCGCCCCAGCCTCAATGTGCGCCTGGGCCTTGTCTCTGTCAGTGAAGCGCCCGGTTGACTCAATGACATATTCCACCCCCAGGCTTCCCCAGGGAATGTCCGCCGGCTCCCTGTGATTGAAAACCTCTATGTGACGGCCGTCGACAATAATACCACGTTCGTCAGCCTCCACCTGCCTGTCATAAACTCCCATGATGGAATCATACTTGAGCAGATGGGCCAAGGTCTTGTTGTCAGTAAGGTCGTTAATGGAAACAATCTCAATATCGCTGAAAGCTTCATCTTTGCCGGAGGCTCGAAAAATGGATCTGCCGATCCTACCAAAACCGTTGATGCCAACTTTAATAGTCATTGCTCAACCTCCTCCTCAAGCTGCTAAAAATGACTGCTTTGAGTGGTTTTATCTTTTTCAACAGTCTTAAGGTGTTAAATTTTTATATTGGTTAAATGATAATGATTAAATCGCTTATAAAGACATTTAATCTAACATTTCCAAAGCCTTTTCATACAATTCAAGATAACTGAGGACAACCTGATCCCAGGTGAATTTTTCCTTGATCAGATTTGCAGCCGCTTTCTGCATATGCAGAATCTTTTCGGGTGTTTCTTTAAAAATCTCCAGTGGACCTTGTATTGCAGCTATCAGAGCATCGGTTTCATATTCTGTGAATGCAAACCCGTTGACCCCGTTTTCAACTTTCACCAGCCCTCCCACGTGGTGCACAACCGGCAGGTTCCCTGCCAGTTGGGCTATATAATCGGTGAGGCCGCATGGTTCATACCTGGATGGTATAAGGAAAAAATCACCTGCTGCGTATACCTGGTTGGCAAGAAGCGGATCATAACCGATCAGCAGGCATATACGGCCCTCATTTTCTTTTTTTTGGGCCAGTTTAACCAGGTCTTGCTCGTGTTCCTTGGAGCCGCTTCCCAGAATGAGCACCCTGAAATCTTTGTCTGACAGCAGCATTGTTTCAAGGGCTGGTAGCAGTATATCCACTCCTTTCTGCGGGGTCAGCCTGCCTATGAGCGTAAAAAGCGGTTTGTCCGGCTCATTGGTAAGGCTGCCAAAGCGGTTTACGCTTTTAAGGCTCTTCCGGGAGAGAGAGTCAAGTAATATTTGCTTGCAGATCCTTTTTCCTGCCAAATCGCCGGTTGCAGGATTAAAGGCAGCGGGAAGCCCAAGCTGCCCGGGATTGGTCGTGTCAAAATCTTCAGGATTGAAGCCATTTGTAATACCTTCGAGACGGAGACCTCTTGTCATGAGACGGTGCCCAAGCCAGCCGGTCAGGACATCATCATCTGTTTCCCGCAGCTCTCTGGCATAGTTCTCACTGACCGTATTGAGAACCGCATAGGTGGATGCAGCCAGAAAAGGATCGAAAGCCCCATCAAGCAGATTATTATGAATCAGATCATAAGGCAGACCGGTGATGGCCCGGGCAAAGGGAAGATCACGTACTTCCTGGTGATGACCGTGGCCGGCGTTATGGATAGTAACTAAGGCAGCCGTCGTGGGGAAAAAATGACGATAGACAGCACCTTCTCTCAGCATGGCGGGAAGGATAGCCGTATGGCCATCCTGGCAATGAATAATGTCTGGTTTTTGATCCAGGATAATCAGCAGGTCCAGTGTCGCCTTCTGCAAAAGAACATTCATGGCAAAGTAGTCAAAGTGGCCGGTTCCCTTAACCTGATAAGGATTATTGGCTTCATCTTCTGCCGTATAGGTGTAGATGGATTGTTTTTCCCGGTAACGATCTGCATCGATCAGGTAGAGGGTAACGCCGTGGATGGTATTTTCCCAGATGGTCACCTTTTCCCGCCGGTCTTCTGCCGTGTAGTTCATGTCAACTTCAAATGAGAGAGACAATTGAGTAAATCCGAGTTCCCTGGGATTCAAAAAACCGTAACAGGGAAGAATTACGGTGACGGATTTTTTTAAACGGACAAGGGCTTCAGCAAGCTGGCGGCTAACGTCTTTCACGCCACCAACACCTGCAACAGAATCATATTCCCGGGTCAGCATCCAGATATTGTTGATATTTCGGCTCGTACTCTTTTTTGCCATTGTCTTATAATTCCCTGATGAATGGAGATGGAACTTAAAAAACGCTGCAATATTGTCCAGGCATCTTATTAATCACCGATTGCTTTCTGGCGCAGAAGGTGATCTGCCAGGCTCAAACAAACCATAGCCTCACAAACAGGAACAATACGTGGGATTGCTGAAATATCATGACGCCCGCCAACTTTTATTTTTACCGGTTCGTTGTCCAGGTTAAGGGTGTCCTGTTCTAGGCTGATCGAGGGGATGGGTTTTACGGCCACCCTGGCAATTATGCTATCACCATTTGAAATGCCGGCCAGAATGCCGCCGGCATTATTAGTTCTGTATCCTTCCGGTGTTATGGCATCGTTATTTTCCGACCCGAGAAATTCCGCAGCCCTGAATCCGGCACCGATCTCCACTCCTTTTACTGCACCGATAGACATAAGAGCCTGAGCCAGAGAAGCATCAAGTTTGTCAAAGACCGGCTCACCAAGACCGGCGGGGCACCCAGTCGCCCTGACCTCAACGACACCGCCCAGTGAATCGCCTTTTTTCCGGACTGAGTTGATGAGTTCTTCCATACGGGCCGCAGCTTTTTTATCCGGGCAGCAAAGCCTGTTCCCTGTAATATCATTCATATTTCGATGAGAGGTGGCGACTTCTCCCAGGGCTACCGTATAGGCAATGACTGAAATGTCACTTTCAGCCAGCACCTTTCTGGCGACAGCTCCTGCAGCTACCCTGGCAACCGTTTCCCGGGCTGAAGCCCTGCCGCCGCCGCGATGATCACGGATGCCATATTTTTTCAGATATGTGAGATCGCCGTGTCCGGGTCGGAAGATATTCTGCAGGTGATCATATGCCTTGCTCTGGGCGTCTTTGTTATAAATGATCAAAGAAATAGGAGTTCCTGTAGTAAGCCCCTCGAATGTCCCGGATAAAATTTCAACCTGGTCCGGCTCTTTTCTTGGGCTTTCGCCGCCACCCTTTCCCGGCCTTCTTTTTTCCAGGTCCTTCTGGATGTCAGTTATATCGAGCTCCATGCCCGGGGGACACCCGTCAATAACGGCCCCCAGCGCAGGACCGTGTGATTCACCCCAGGTGGTGACCCGGAATATTTTGCCAAAGGTGTTTCCTGCCATACTCAATTTCCTTTTTTGAAGTCTCCAATGATGAACTGCTGGCCCACAGCATAACCACAGGGAATCTCCTGAGAGGAGGATGTAATTTTTATCATTTTTACCTGCTATCCGCAAAACATACAGGCACCCTTGCAGAACATTCTTTTCAGTATCTCCGTGGGGGAGATAAACTATAACTTCCAGCTACAGGGTTAATAGGCACTGTTCTTCTTCAGTTCATTCAAAATAATATCGGCAACTTCTTCAGGTTTTTTCCCTTCAGTATGAATAGTGATGTCTGAACTTTTTTCATAGAGCGGCTGCCGTTGGTTTAAGACCATGGCGATTTCATTCATGGTTCCCATTTCCGTAAGCGGCGGCCTTTGGTCATCAGTGTCGCTGTCAGCGGCAAGCCGCTGGCAGATCGTTTTTATATCAGCAGTCAGCCAGACGACAAGCGCATTTTTACGCAACTTTGCCCAGGCCTTTTCATGCATGACTGAA
>Ga0209742_10000244_pt1 | contig 30377 bp, 25 predicted proteins | sample DeeMarSeWOR38_10_FD_187462 | JGI IMG/M metagenome (GOLD analysis project Ga0209742, IMG submission 187462) | Marine sediment microbial communities from White Oak River estuary, North Carolina - WOR-3-8_10 (SPAdes) (version 2) | ecosystem: Environmental > Aquatic > Marine > Intertidal zone >... | reverse complement strand
TGATATTGACAAATTCTATTTAGGAGGAGAAAGATGTCCAAGAAGATTTTTATTGCAATAAGTCTGTTGGTTGTGGCAGCGATGGTTTTGGCTGCCTGTGCACCTGCTGCACCCGCAACTACCGAAGCGCCGCCGGAACCGGAAGTCACCGAAGCACCTCCGGAACCGGAAGTAACTGAAGCGCCTCCTGAACCGGAGGAACCAGAACCGGAGGAACCAGAACCAACGGAAGAACCGGAACCAGAAGAAGAAGTAATGGAGGATGATCGCGGTATCCTCCGCTTTACCGATGGCCTGCAGTATGGCGGCAACGAGAACCTGGACCCAGTGGATGAAGCCCGCTTCTGGCCGCCCATCTCTTTGCTCTATGATCGCTTGACAGAGCCCGGTTTCGATTCAATGGTCCCGCAGCCATCGTTGGCAGAGTCCTGGGAAAGCAATGAGGATGCTACTGTGTGGACCTTCTACCTGCGTGACGATGTCTTCTTCCATGATGGCACCCAGCTCACCTCAGCTGATGTTGCCTACTCAGCCAATCACTGGAAAACCTCAGAGACCTCCATCCTGGCCACCACATTTGAAATTGTGGACAGCATTGATACCCCAGATGATTTCACCGTCGTTTTCAATCTATCGGCACCCCTGGTTACTTTTGACCTGACAGTAATGGATTATCGCGCCCGCGTAATGCCAGAAGATGGTCTGCCAGGAGTCCTGGAGACTGGCATGGGCTCCGGCCCCTTCAAGCTGGAGACTTTAGACGTGGAAGGCGTAACCGTCATGGTTGCCAACGATGACTACTGGGATGGCCCTCCTGGGGTCAAAGCAGTTGAGATTTACGGGATCGCCGAATCTGAGGCGCAAACTACGGCACTGCTCTCTGGTCAACTTGATTTTCAGGGCGTAACTTTGGATATCGCACAGCGCTTCGAAGGCAATCCTGATTTCACGATTACACAGGTGCCAAGCGGTGATTGGTCGGGATTAGTTATGCGCACCGACATTCCGCCATTTGACAACTTAGCCTTACGCCAGGCGATGCACTATGTGGTTGATCGCCAAAAATTGGTTGACCTGTCTCTTTCTGGAGCAGGCACTGTTTCCTGCGACTCGTCCGTTATGCCCAGTGATCCCAATGTCTTGTCGGAGTGTACATATGAACAAGATTTCGACGCAGCCCGGGCAAAGCTGGAAGAAGCCGGCTACCCGGATGGTTTCGAAGTTGATTTATACATATCCAGTATCTGCCAGGACTGGGAAGCTTTGACCGAGATCTACCAGCAGGACGCGGCACAGGCAGGCATCGACGTCAATCTGGTAACGGTTTCAGCGGATGGTTTTTGGACCGAGCAGTGGATGGTGGAACCGTTCGTGATAACCTGCTGGAACGCGCGTTTCGCCGATGCGGCCCTCAACGAGATTTACCGCGGCGGTGGCGCCTGGAACGAATCCTACTGGAATGTTCCCGAGTTCGATGCTTTGCTGGATGCGGCTCGCGCCGAGAAGGATCCTGATGTCCGTCGCCAACATTACCTGGATGCGCAGCTAATGCTCCATGAAGAGGGCGGCACGATCATCCCCTATTACGCTAACCTAATCCGCGTCCAGAAAACTTGTCTCGATGGGATTCCCCCTCTACCAGATATCTGGATCGATTGGGATGGCATCACCAAGGATACTTCATTTGAAAATTGTGCTGAATAAAACATAGTTGCTAGACGATTATGGAGTAGGAGGCTGCGAAGTTAGCCTCCTACTCTAATTATGAAAGATCTCTCCAGGTTTTTTGAGCAGAAACCTCGGATTAGATAAACAAAAAGCGAGGGCGATGTTATGGGGCTGAAAACCAGGCACGACTATTTAAAGGCATTGCGTGAACTCAAGCCCAATATTTACAAGTTCGGAGAACTGATCAAGGATGTCACCACGCATCCCGCCACCAAGCGCACAGTAGAAAGTCATTGCCGCAGCTTCGACGCCTCTCACGATCCCGAATGGGCCGATCTGTACACAACCACCTCGTTCTTTACCGGCGAGGTAATTCATCGCTGGAACTCGATGATGCAGAGCAGCGATGATTTAATCAACAATATGAAGTTGAAGCGTCAAAACTATCGCCGCACGGGCACGTGCTCAGGGGCTGTCTGTGTCGGCTGGAACGCCCAGAATACACTTTGGGCTGTGACCAAGGAGATCGACAAAGAATTTGGTACGGACTACCAGGAACGGTTAAAAAACTGGATCCTCCACGCCCAGGAGGAAGGGCTAACTGTCGCCGGGGCGCTGACGGATGCAAAAGGCGATCGCAGCCTCAAACCATCCCAACAGGCAGATCCCGATGTACATTTACGCATTAAGGAAGTCAGAGAAGATGGGATCATCATCCACGGGGCAAAGCTGATGATCTGTGGAACCGCGGCGTCGCAAGAGATATTCCTATTGCCTGGCGGGATCTATAAGGAAGAGGACAGTGACTTTGCACTTGCTTGCGTCGTACCGCGCGATATCGATGGGCTGACGATCATCGAAGCCACTCGCCCAAGCGATCGCAGAGATCTGGAAGAAACTTCCGAAGCTGAGGTGCCGAATACGGGTATTACCCAAGGATTGCTACTGTTCGAAGAAGTATTCGTCCCCAATGAGCGAGTGTTCATGTGTGGAGAGGCGAAATATACCGCCAAATTTATCCAGTACTTCACTGCGAATTACAGGGCTTGTATCGGCGCCTGTGTCTCCGGTCAAGGTGATGTGATGGTTGGCGCTTCTGTGTTGATGGCTCGCGCTAATGGGTTATCAGCAAAGACCTTCACGAATAAATTGGTAGATATGTCGATTAACAACCAAATCACCTATGGACTGGGAGCTGGTGCCTGCGCAATGGGTTTTAAACACGCTTCAGGCTCGTTTTTCGCTGACCCAATCACTGCACACACCAATAAAGTTATGGTAGCTACACTGCCGTATGAGACCAAACGGCTGACCCAAGAGATCGGAGGAGGTATTGTAGAGACAGGTTGTATGCCTTCTTACCAAGACTTCACCAACCCTCAGTATGGCGAGCTTTTGCAAAAATACTATAAAGCAGGCTCCGCTTCTGCTGATGCCCGGTATAAAGCTGCGCGATTATCTGAGTGGTTGACGATTGGAGGCGGTGTACCCGGGTGCATGCATGGCGGCGGTTCCCCAGATGGCGCCAGGTTAGTTGTTCGTTTCAGCACACCTTTCGAAGAGTATGCGGAGTATGCCAAAACAATTATGGGTATCGATGAGGATGTGCAAGAACCACAAAAGATCAAATGAGTCCTAAGGCTATCGCATATTCCCCAGTGGTTGATCACAAAGAGCAATTACTTTATCCCTAAATAATTTCGCACTAATTGATGCAAAAAATGGTTATTAAGGAATTATTTTCACTAATGAAATATTCATCGCGAATTCATTCTTTATTATCCCGGGCATTATCCTGGTGATGTTGAACAAGGGTAAACAATGAGACTAAATGAAAAAGTTGCATTAATCACCGGCGGCGCAGCAGGGATCGGCAAATCAATAGCAAAAGTTTTTGTTGAGCAAGGTGCCAAAGTCTGCATAGGTGATATCAATGAAAAGGCCGGACTGCAAACAGCAGAAGAACTTGGTTGCGCGTTCTACAATGTTGATGTCTCCGACCGGGGATCTGTTCAAAATTGGGTTGACGATGTTACGAAGCAATTCGGCAGAATTGACATCTTAATCAACAACGCCGGCATACTCAGAGATGCGCTTTTCGTGAAAGTTAAAGATGGGGAATTGGTCAAACAGATGACTGAAGAATCGTTCGATTCGGTTATTTCCGTAAATTTGAAAGGCGTGTTTAACTGCTCCCAAGCGGTTGCCCCCCACATGATCCGCCAGGGTTCAGGCTCAATTGTCAATGCTTCTTCAGTTGTTGGCATAGACGGCAACTTTGGCCAGACCAACTATGTTGCTTCCAAAGCAGGTGTAGTGGGCATGACAAAAGTTTGGGCACGCGAACTTGGTCGTTATAACATCCGGGTCAATGCAATCGCTCCTGGAATGATATTGACCGAAATGCTGCGCTCCATGCCTGAAAAGACGTTAGCTGCTTTTGAGCAGAGGACTCCTCTCAGAAGGTTGGGCAAACCTGAGGAAGTTGCCAAACTCTATCTGTTCTTGGCTTCTGATGAAGCGAGCTATATTTCTGGGGAAGTGATCCGCATTGATGGCGGATTGGTGATCGGGACATAATAGAGTTGTGAGTAATCACTGATCACATTTGGTATCCAAATTTATGGAACAATCTGCTCCTGAAGCGCTGGGTTTCTCTTCAACAAGGTTGTTGCGCATCAGCAACCTCATGAACCACTATGTGGAGAGCGGAAAATTGGCTGGGGTGGTGACTTGCGTTGCACGGAGGGATCAGATCGCACATATTGAAACTTTCGGACATCAAAACCTGGAATCAAAAACTCCCATGTCGCTGGATTCGATCTTCCGCATCTATTCGATGACCAAGCCAATTACCTCAATGGCGTTGATGATGTTGTACGAAGATGCGCTGTTCAACCTAACCGATGCGGTCAGCATTTACATACCTTCATTTAAGGAATTGAAAGTCTGGGGCGAGGGTGGCGCATTGGAGATTCCGACCCGCCCGATGACGGTTCAGGATTTGTTGCGCCATACGGCGGGACTGAGCTACGGAGATCATGCAGAATCACACTCCCCAGTGGACAAGTTGTACGATGAAGCCGATCTTTTCAATCCAAACATCACCAATGCAGAGATGATTGAACGTGTTGCTAGCCTTCCGCTCATATACCATCCGGGCGAAAAGTGGCATTACAGTGTTGCCACCGATGTGGCCGGATACCTGGTAGAGGTGCTGTCTGGCAAGCCTCTGGCAGATTTTATGCAGGAAAGAATATTTGATCCATTGGGGATGGTGGACACAGCCTTCCATATTGATCCATCCAAGCTGAGTCGTTTTTGCACCCTATACGGAAAAACACCAGAAAGCGATTTAGGGGTGCTCGATTTGCCTGCTTCCAGCGAATACCTTCCGCCAGTGGCAGCGCAATCCGGAGGATCCGGACTGGTATCCACCATCGCCGATTACCTTAAATTCGCCCAATGTATGTTAAATAAAGGTGAGATAAATGACGTGAGATTGCTAGGACCTAAGACCGTTGAGTTAATGACCTGCAACCACTTACCGATGGGGCTTCTACCAATCGCCTTTGAAGGTAAGGAACCAATGTTGGGTATGGGATTCGGCTTAGGATTTGGCGTAATGCTCGATCTGGCGCAAACCGGTGTGATGGGTTCAGTAGGTGATTACAGCTGGGGCGGGTATGCAGAAACCTTCTTTTGGATCGATCCCCGGGAAGATATGATCGCGATCTTGATGAGTCAATATCTGCCCTCCCAGACGTACCCGATCCGCAACGAATTCAGAACTTGCGTGTATCAGGCTTTGGAGAACTAAATCCAATTCAGCAAAGCCTATTATCAGGCGCAAATCATTTGAGGAAATATGAAGCAAGAAAAACCAAAATCTAAGAGTAAGAGACCGAAGTTATATAGCTTTCGCATCCGCAAATCTCCTTATTTTGAGGCGACAGAGCGATACGGCTGCAGAGCGTATACAACATACAATAACATGTACCTGCCGCTGGTCTATGAGGATCTGGTGAGCGATTACTGGCACATAAAGAAGGGGGTGACTTTATGGGATGTGGGCTGCCAAAGGCAGGTTGAAATAACAGGTCCAGACGCCTTCAAATTTCTACAGCATTTAACCCCCCGAAATTTAACCAACTTTGAGGTCGGCCAATGTAAATATATCGCTCTCACTACAGAGCAGGGCGGCATTCTCAATGATCCTGTTGCCTCTCGATTAGGAGAAAACCACTTCTGGTTATCAGTTGCAGACCGGGATGTCTGGCTTTGGGCAAGAGGATTCGCGGCTGGCTTGCAAATGCAGGTAACGATCAAAGAACCTGATGTTTCCCCTCTGGCTGTGCAGGGACCAAAATCCTTTGATGTTGTGGCCGATTTGTTTGGAGATTGGGTTCGAAAATTAAGATACTTCATGTTCCGGGAAACTGAATTGGAAGGCATTCCCCTGGTTCTTGCCCGCTCAGGATGGAGTAAGCAAGGAGGCTATGAACTTTATCTCCGAGATGGAAGTTTTGGAGACCAGCTGTGGGAAATCGTAATGGAAACTGGAAAACAGTATGATATCAAACCCTCTACTCCATCACCCATTGAAAGAGTTGAGAGTGGACTGTTAAATTATTGGGAAGATATCACTGAAGATACAAACCCGTACGAAGTTGGTTTAGAAAAGTTTGTCGACATCGATCAAGAAGTTGAATTCATTGGAAAGGAGGCGCTGAAGAAGATTAAAGCGGCTGGCATAAAACGCAAATTAGTGGGATTAGAAATTCACACAGAACCGCTGTCACAATCAGCACAGCCTTGGCCGATCACGTGTAATGGTCAACCTGTTGGAAAAATCACAAGTGCTGTTTATTCTCCAGATTTGGATAAGAATATCGCGATGGCGATAATTGGTATTGAATGTTCCGAATTGGGAACACAGCTTGTGATCGATTTGGGCGAACAGGAAGTTGAATCAACCATCACCCCCCTTCCATTTATCGATAACCGGAAAAAGGTATGGAGAGGAATTATGGATGATTAATCAAAACTGATACCGCAACCTGCATTTACGTGAAGGATATCAGAGATCTCTATTCTGGTAAAAACAGCAGATGCGCTCTTACATCAGTCAATCGATACAACTCATAAATCGGAGCAATTTATAAAAAATCTTTGTGAGGGTTCAGGAGGCACAAAAATGATCGACTTTACATTCACCGAAGAACAAGATCTATTTCGAAAAGCAGCTAAAGAGTTTGCCGAAACCAAGCTAGCTCCCCATGTGCCCGAAATGGAGGAAACAGGTAGAGGATGGGAGCCCGTAATCAAAGAATTGGGTGAAGCTGAAATGATGGCCATCACCATCCCCGAGAAATATGATGGCCTGGGTTTGGGTTATACCATCAGAATGATCGCCCTGGAGGAGATAGCACGTGTGTCAGTTGCCACAGCGATGATGATGCAGGTGGGTGGACTCGGAATTGATCCCATCATCCTGTTCGGCACGGAGGATCAGAAGACAAAATACTTGCCCGGATTAGCCTGCGGAGAGCGCTTCGCCACTGTGGCAGTCACTGAACCATCGGGTGGATCTGACCCTAGGGGCTGCCACACTTCCTACAAAAAACAAAACGGCCATTATGTTCTCAATGGTAGAAAGTGCTTCATCACCAACTCCCACATTGCCGATATCCAGGTTGTACTTGCAAACGACGAGGACAATCGCGAGGCATACTCCACGTTCATCCTTGAAAAGGGGATGGAGGGTTTCGAGGCAACCCATGAAGAAAACAAAATCGGTATGCGTGGATGCAATACTGGTGAGATAGAGATGAAAGATTGTGAAGTCCCAGCCGAGAATTTACTTGGACCAGAAGGCAAGGGCATGCGCGTCTCGATGACAGCCATCAGCGAAACCGGCCGCGCTGGCATGGTCGGCTGCGCACTTGGACTTCACACAGCTTGCCTTGAGGCGGCCATTAAATTTGCCAATGACCGCATTCTTTACGGTAAGCCGCTCAGCAAATTACAGGCTCAGCAATTTAAGATCGCAGATATCAAAATCGATCTCGAGGCTGGCCGCTTACTTGGATATCGAGCATCCTCTACCCACGACAAAGGTGAACGCGCGGGCAATGAATATGCTGTCGCGAAGTATTTCACCACCGAAGCTGCCCAGAGAGCGGCCAAAATGGCAGCCGATATGCATGGCGGCTATGGCTGCATGGAAGAATTCGCGGTGACACGATACCTGCGTGATTCTTTCGTCCTGGGTCCTTCGGCCGGCACCTCGGATATCATGAAGGTGATCGTCTCTCGTTGGGCGTTATCATAATAGCCAGGGTCTTACATTGCTATTCAAATAACACTTCCTGATTATGGATTCAATATTTAGGATCGTCGTTTGTGTTAAAGCTGTTCCGGAGCCAAAAGCTGCTGAGAGTATAAAAATCGATCCTGTCACCAGAGCGCTTCCCCGTTTGGATATCCCCCTGGAGATAAACTCCCTGGACAAGAATGCGCTGGAGGTTGCTCTACAATTGAAAGAAACTTTACCTGCTCACATCACCGTGATCAGTATGGGACCACCTCCTGCTGGAGACATCGTTAAGGAATGCCTGGCTTTAGGTGCGGATGAAGGCATCTTGTTATCCGATCCTGCATTTGCAGGTGCGGACGCTTATGCAACGGCATATACCCTTGCCAGGGGGATCGACAAGGTCGGGCCGGTCGATGTCGTCTTATGCGGGAGGGCAAGCAGTGACGGAGCTACTGAATGGGTTGGTCCTGAGCTAGCTGTATTCTTAGATATGCCAGTTGTGACCATGGTAAGGGAGTTCGTTGAAACCAAAGGAACAAGCTGGCAAGTTAAGGCGGACATCGATCATGGATATCGATTGGTCCAGGTGGAACTACCTGCAGTATTCACAGTTACCCAGGACGTCAATACACCTCGCACGCTCAGTTTCTCAGGGATCATCAAAGCCAGGAAGCGAGAGATCACGACTTGGGGGATTGACGATCTAGACTTGCCAGCAGAGTCCGCCGGTCTTAAAGGATCGCCCACGATCGTCTCCAAGTTAACCTATGTAGAGAGTAAACGGGAATGCCAGATCATTGAAGGCACTTTAGATGAAAAAGTGGAGTTTCTAATCGACAAATTCGCGGAAGCGGGGGTAATCACATGAGCGATCAAAAAGATTCCGTGTGGGTGATTGCCGAACAGATTCGAGGGGAAATACCTGTCGTTTGTATCGAAATCATCGGTCAGGCTCGCAAGTTGGCGGATGAGCTTGAAGTTCCTGTCGAGGTGATTCTGCTTGGGAAAGATATAAGTGATCAATTAGACCTATTCTTCTTTGCCGGAGCGGATGTAGTCCATCTTGGCAACGCCGCTGATTTTGAAAATTACCAGGCTGATATTTTCACTGAGATCATTGTTTCGCTAGCTAAAAAGCAGGATCCTCAAATCATGTTAATTGGTTCAACCTTTATGGGTCGAGAATTGGCACCATTGATCGCCGCCAATCTTGGTACCGGTTTAACAGCTCATTGTATTGACCTGGTTTTGGATGACAATGGAATCCTTGAACAGCAAGTCCCTGCTTATGGGGGTATATTGTCGATCATTTGCCCAGAAAAACGCCCCCAAATTGCCACTGTCGCCAGGGGAGTTTTTCCAATGCCAGCTTTGGATGAGAATCGATCAGGAATAATCCTGCCAATTGAACCCCCTGAAAGGAAAGATATTCGGGTGAAGACTCTCGAAATACTCCATGAAGAACCAAAAGGTGTGCCGCTAGAATCCGCTCCAATTGTGGTGGCAGGCGGTGCTGGCGCAGGATCCATCGAGGGTTGGTTAGAGATCCAAGCGCTGGCTGAGACTCTCAATGCAGCATTGGGTTCCACGCGGCCTGCAGTTGATGAGGGTTGGACGGAACTAGAAACCATGATCGGGCAAAGTGGCAGAATGGTAAGTCCGGAGATTTATATTGGAGTGGGCATATCAGGAGAATTGCAGCATATGGTTGGTATAGTTGGGGCAAAAGTGATGATCGCCATCAACAATGATCCTAAATCTCCTGTCTTTGAGCAGGTCGACTATGGGATTGTTGAAGATTGCCGGGTCTTTTTACCAGCTTTAGTGGACAAATTGAAGAATATCAAAGAACTCGGCGGGAGGGCAGCTCATGTCGTTTAAGCGTCTATTAAATCCGAGCACCATCGCTGCCTTCGGCGGTGCCAATGCCCAGGAGGTGATTCGCCAAAGCGATCGCATGGGATATAAAGGAGAGATCTGGCCGGTCCACCCCAAGAAGAATGAAATCCTGGGGCGCAGAGTCTACCGGTCGGTGGAGGATTTACCGGGCAGTCCTGATGCCGCATATCTTGGTGTCAATCGTAACCTCACCATCGATATTGTCAGAGATCTCGCTGCCCGGAATGCAGGTGGCGCGGTCTGCTATGCTACCGGTTTCGTGGAGGTGGGCCAGGAAGGTGCCGAACTCCAAGAACAACTTCTCGAAGCCTCGGGGGATATGCCCTTGATCGGACCGAATTGCTACGGGCTGCTCAACTATCTAAATGGGGCGATGCTCTGGCCCGACCAGCAGGGTGGACGACGGGTCGAAGAAGGCGTGGCCATCATTACCATGTCCTCGAATGTGGGTTTCAATCTCACCATGCAGCGGCGTGGACTTCCCATCGCTTATATGGTTTCACTGGGGAATAGGCTGAAATTCGATCTGCATGATGCGATCCACATATTCGCGCAAGAAGAACAAGTTACGGCGCTGGGGTTATTCTTGGAAACAATGCCCGATCCGAAGGCATTCCAAGAAGCGGTTGATGTTGCCCGAGAGCTGGGCAAGCCCATTGTTGCCATGAAGGTCGGTCGCTCTGAGGTCGCCCAAAAAATGGTGGTCTCACATACAGCGTCACTCGCCGGATCTGAGGTTTTGGTGAGTGCTCTATTCGAGCGTCTTGGCGTAGCGCGAGTTTATTCTTTGGAAGCGCTCATTGAAGCACTGAAGGTGCTGCACGTTCTTGGTCCATTAAAGGGTGGTCGGATGGCTGCTGGGAGCACCTCAGGCGGTGATCTCACTCTACTCGCCGATGGAATGGGTTCAAGATTATCCATGCCCCCACTGTCCGCAGAGGTGACAAAACGCCTGCGTGAGACAGTACACGAGCGGATCGTACCTGCCAACCCGTTTGATTTCCAGATGTTCGACTGGAATGACGAGGAACAAAACGCTAAGAACTTTACCGCTTTATTGTCTGAAGAATTCGATGTTGCCTTGTGTTTACTCGATTATCCTAGAGAAGACCTGTGCGACCAATCAACCTGGAGTGGCGCCGAGAGAGGTTTTGTACGGGCCGCGCAGCAGACCGGAACCAAAGCCGCAGTAATGGCGACCTTTTCAGACACCATTTCGGAAACAGTGGCAGCTCGCTTGATGCAGGATGGCGTCGCCATGCTTGCCGGAATAGACGCCGGACTCGCAGGCATCCAGGCAGCAGTCGATGTGGGTGCAGCCTGGAAAAAGCCTCTCAGCCCACCACTACTCCCGGCATCAGGCCTGGAGCAGGATGGATCGGTAGAGATATTGAATGAGGCCGAAGCGAAGAGCCTCCTCGCCCGGAATGGCATACCGGTTCCCGAGGGGCGAGTCGTTCACTCTGCTGATGAGGCAGTAGATGCGGCTGGAGAGTTGGGCTATCCGGTCGTTGTCAAGGCATTAGGTATCTCCCACAAGACCGATACTGGGGGTGTGAGACTCGACCTTGGTAGCGCAGACGATGTATCGGCAGCTGTGATGGAGATGTCGGGACTCTCCGACTCCTATCTGGTCGAGAAGATGGTCGCAGGAGTCGTGGCGGAGCTTATTGTCGGTGTGGCCCGTGATGAGCAATTCGGCCCATATCTTTTGGTCGGAGGCGGCGGGATTTTAGTCGAGCTGATAAAAGACACTGCTTCGCTCCTGTTGCCGACCACCAGAGATCAGGTAATGCAATCAATACCTCAGTTGAAGTGTGCCCCGCTCATGACTGGATTCAGGGGTGCTCCACCTGCTGATCTGAACGCCACTGCTGATGTCATCCTTACTGTTGCAAAGATGATAGAGGATGACCCATCATCAATAATCGAGCTCGAAATCAACCCACTGATGGTCCTGGCTGAAGGACAGGGGGTGGTTGCGGCAGATGCTCTGATCAGCCTGAAGGCGAAACCTACGAGCAACCAGGCAGAGTGAATGAGTCGGTGGGCAGCATGGTGGCGCCAGGAGGTTACAGCTTTCTGGCGATGGTCTCCAGGGAAATGAAGGAAATGATAGGTATCACCATTGCGAAGGCGATGGTCACAATAAGGTTTATCGCAACGATTTTGATTAAGGAGTATGATGCATATTTGGCGAATTAATACAAAGTCACAGAAATTAACCATCGAAGATACTCCAAAGTCATGGGAACAACTTGGGGGGAGGAGCCTATCCGCAAAAATTTTACTTGACGAAGTTGATCCTGAATGCGATCCAATGGGCCCAAGAAACAAATTGATTTTTGCCCCAGGTTTACTTTCTGGTCATCGCCTATCGAGTCTGGATCGGGTATCAATCGGAGGAAAGAGCCCATTGACAGGAGGGATCAAGGAATCGAATGCTGGAGGTCGAACAGGTTATCACCTTACCAATCAAGGAATTAAGGCACTTATATTTGAAGATAGGCCAGAGGAAGCTGAATGGTATGTAATCCACATTAGTCAAGATGGTGTTCGTTTTGATCCTGCCAGCCCGTATATTGGAATGGGAGTGTACAAAGTTGGATCAAGTTTGATCGATGAATATGGTGAAGATGTCGCCATTGCACTGATTGGACAAGGGGGAGAAATGAAAATGATGGCTGCAGGAATCATGAATCTCGATCAGGATAAAGTACCTTCAAGAATGGCAGCCCGCGGCGGATTGGGGGCTGTAATGGGATCGAAATTTATTAAAGCGATTGTTATTGAACCAAGGGGAGGAAAGAATCCGCAAATTTTACATTTTGAGGAATTTAAACAAGCCCGGAAGAAATTCACAGAAGCAGTTTCGAACCATCCCCAGACTGCAGTTTACGCTGATTATGGCACCCCTGGGATGGTGAGTTTGTGTAATGGGATTGGTGGAATGCCTACCCGAAATTTTTCCTCAGGTATTTTTGAAGACGCTGAAAATATCGACGGGGATAGATTGCGAGACATACTGGTCGAGAGAGGCGGTATAAACAATACCACTCATGCATGTATGGTTGGTTGTGTAATAAAATGCTCAAATATTGTTGGGGATGAAAAGGGGGAGCAAGTTATTGTTTCACCGCTAGAATATGAAACGATCGGCTTGATGGGAGCTAACCTGGGGATCAATGATCTGGATATGATCGCAAAATTAAACTACGAGGTTAATGATATCGGGGTTGACTCAATTGAAATCGGAGCTGCTTTAGGTATCGCTGCAGATGCGGGATTGATGGAATTCGGGGATGGAGAGCGAGCATTAGAATTGGTTCAAGAAATTCGAGAAGGTACAGTGCTGGGACGGGTTCTGGGAAACGGTGCTGCAGCAGTTGGAAAGGTGTTTGGGATGGAAAGGGTTCCTGTGGTAAAGGGTCAGGCAATATCTGCATATGACCCAAGGGCAATAAAAAGTACCGGCGTTACCTATGCCACATCTCCTCAAGGGGCTGACCACACATGTGGGCTAACCATCCGAGCAAAGGTAAACCATACTGATCCCAATGGACAGGTGGAGGTCTCTCGGCGTGCGCAGATAAATTCAGCCGGATACGACTCTCTTGGCGCATGCATGATGGCTGGGTTTGGGATTGCCGTTGATTTTGGAGTCGTTGATGAATTAATCAATTCAATCTATGGGTTTGATGTAGGAAAAGGTTTTTTACAAGAGTTAGGTGAGAAGACTCTCTTTTTTGAGCGTGAGTTTAATCGGAAAGCTGGATTTACCAATATGGATGACCGTCTACCGGAGTGGATGACACGTGAGCGTTTGCCACCACATGACGTTGTATTTGATGTGAGTGAAGAAGACCTTGATAGTGTCTTTGATAATTAACTAGGATGCAGAAGAACTCCTTTGAAAATCAAAAATCCCAAGTATGCTCAATTATTTGGAGAGCAAGAAAATGATGAATAATGGTTCAGCAGGCATAATAGAACGCGATCAAGCTGCTGTAGCATCAACCATATACCGCTACACAGATATTGCCTTCAATCGGGGAGCGGGTGTTTACCTCTACGATCTTGAAGGGCGGGAATATTTAGACTTTGTGTCTGGTATTGCCACAATGAATGTTGGGCATTGCCACGCGGATGTTGTTGAAGCTATCTGTGAACAAGCGAACATTCTGATTCATGGTGCCTGCCATATTGGTTACATGGAGCCTTATGTGGCAATGGTGGAAGCTCTAAAAGCGATCGCTCCCGGCGAACTTAAAAATGGAAAGGGAATCCTGGTAAATAGCGGTTCTGAAGCTGTGGAGACAGGTATTAAACTAGCTCGCTATGTGACAAATCGGCCCATGGTCCTGGCTTTTACGGATAGCTTTCACGGGCGATCTATGGGTGCTCTGGCATTGACTGCCAGTAATACCCTTTTCCGTCGAAATCTATCCAGCTTACTGACTGGTGTATATCATACCCCTTATCCATATTGCTTTCGCTGTCCATTGAAGCATGAGTCGCCGGATACCTGTGGGATGGCTTGTCTGAACCTTGTGGAAAAAGCGCTAACAACCGTGGTCCCACCGGAAGACTTGGCAGCCATCATTGTTGAACCTATTGCAGGGGAGGGGGGCTATATCGTCCCCCCTGATTGGTTCCTTAAGGGAATACGAGAAATTTGTAATCGCTATAATATCTTACTGATCGCCGATGAGGTACAGACCGGGTTAGGCCGAACAGGCAAGATGTTTGCTGTGAACCATTGGGATGTGGTTCCAGATATTATCTGCATGGCTAAGGCATTGGGTGGTGGGCTGCCATTGGGGGCGATGCTTGCCAGGGGAGACTTAGTTGATGAATGGCCACCTGCTGCACAGGGCACCACCTTCGGCGGCAACCCCCTAGCCTGTCGAGCTGGTTTAGCAACCTTGAAGATCATCGAAGAAGAGAATTTATTAGCTAATGCCCTTGAAATGGGGGATTACATTCAAAACCGACTGCGGAGTATTCAGAGTGAATTGCCCATTATCGGAGATGTACGCGGGAAGGGATTGATGGTTGCGGCGGAGTTGGTTAATGCAGATGGCAGTCCAGCTACTGAGATCATCAAAGATATCATCAAAGAAATGGGAGATCATGGGATCGTCTTAACAAAGTGTGGTGCCAGCGCGATACGCTTTGCCCCACCGTTGATCATCCAACAGGATCAAGTTGAGAGAGGAATAAGTATCATCATTGATGTGCTCAGAAAATACCAATGGCAAGAAAACTAATGCTTCGATATTTTTCTTGCTCCCCCTTTCGACCAGCCGACACACCTGAATAACTCGATCCAGCCATCGAAAATTCAGGAACAATCTTGTTCACTTGAGGAGAATTAGAAATGATCAAGCTTGAGGAACGAAAAGCCAGTATCCAACCGATAAAATCCAAACTAAAGATCAGCATCCTTGACGACCAGGAAATCAGCCAGATCAACCAGAATACCCGAACAGTATTGGAAGAAATTGGGATAAAGTTTCCATCTGAAAAAGCACTAAAAATATTTGCCGATGTGGGAGCAAGCGTCGATTTTGAGGATCAAATTGTCAAAATCCCTGCTGATCTTCTCGACAAGTACCTGGCAACCTCGCCGCGCACATACACTATGGCGGGTCTACGGCCGGATCTCGACGTCCATGTCGGCGATGGAGAGGGCACGTATTTCTATTGCAGTGGTGAAGCTCCCAAGATAGTCGATTTTGAAACCGGTGAACGACGCCTGTCTGTGAAAGAGGATATCGCCAACCACGCCCGTATTGCTGATTATTTGCCGATCGTCTCTCTGCTGTGGCCATCTGTCAGCGCCAGTGATAAGGGTGCAACCTCGCCGCTCCACGGCTTAGAAGCCTGCTTCAACAATTCTGAAAAGCATGTTGAGAGCGAATCGGTGATGGATGAAATCTCCGCACGCTATGCCGTCGAAATGGCGACCGCTATCGCCGGCAGTGAAGAGAAGCTGCGAGAACGGCCGATACTCTCGCAGCTGCTTTGCTGCATCGCGCCACTGGCACAGGATAAGGGCGGCATCGAAGCCGCAATGGTTTTCGCTGAGAACGGCATCCCGGTCGGTTTAATGTCGATGCCCACCCTGGGTCTTACAGCTCCACCTTACGCTGCCGGGTCCCTCACACTGGCCATGGCTGAAACCCTCAGTGGTATCATGCTCACACAGATCATCAACCCAGGTGTGGGGAATTACATTTCAGTCAATCCCGGGATCATCGACCCCCGGACAGGCATCTATTTCATGGGATCGGGCATCGCCATGATCACGAATGTCGCCGGGATCCAGTTGGCACATTCCAATGGCATCCCGGTGCTTGCCTGCCATTCTTTCGGAGGCAGTCAGTATGAACTTGGCAACTGGCAAGCTGGTTATGAGAACTTCTACTCCCACTTTTTGGCAGTAATGGCCGGCGCCGACATGTCCTTCGGCCCTAGTGGAATGTATGAAGCTGTCAGCCTGCTTGATCACCCGCGCATCTTGTTCGATCGCGAAATCCTGCAGGTGATCGACGAAATCACCGATGGGATGGAGGTTAACTCCAAGACACTTTCCTTCGATATGATCAAAGAACTCAAGCAAACCGGTTCTTATATCGGTCATAAAGAAACCATCAAGGCTTACCGCTCGATATGGCGCAAGGAGTCAATCCTTTATGTCGATGGAAAAGCTGAAGGTCGCAAATGGCGTGATCCAGTGGACGTAGCCCGCGAAGCCATTCGCTGGATCCTCGAAAACCATAAACCCGAGCCGCTGCCTGAGAATGTTAAACAAGAAGTGAGAAAAATTGTCGCAGCAGCTGATAAGGATGAAGCTTTTAAGAATTAATTCAATGGAAGCAAATAAATAAGTGGATTAGTTGTATGAATTCTAAATCAGGCATCGGAACGTCTTTGCGAGATATTCGTGTCTTGGACCTGACGAGGAATCTCGCAGGGCCTTATTGCACCATGATCCTTGGAGATATGGGAGCAGATGTAGTGAAGATCGAGCGCCCTGGATATGGAGACGATACTCGCAATTGGACACCTCCAACATGGAACGGTGAAAGTACAACCTTTTTAAGCGCAAACCGCAACAAAAGGAGTATAGCAGTTGATCTTAACCTCAAAGAGGGGGTAAAAATTGTCCAAAAGTTGGCGTACCAAGCGGATATTTTGGTCGAAAGCTTTAAACCTGGTTCATTAGAAAAACGCGGGTTAGGATTTGAAGAACTTAAGGAAAAAAATCCTGGGCTTATTTATTGCTCTATTTCTGGGTATGGCAATGTTGGTCCATTACATTACAGCCCTGGTTACGATCCGGTTATTCAGGCATCTACTGGCATCATGGACATGACTGGCGAATCAGATCAAGAACCAGTCCGCTTGCCAATTGCTGTTAATGACATGGGAGCAGGTATGTGGGCAGTCATTGGGATTCTTTCCGCTTTGATGACTCGGCAGACAACTGGCCGTGGCTGTCAGGTGGAAACCAGCCTATTTGAAACCGCAGCATGGTGGCTGAATTATCACCTCACAGGTTACCTGGCAACAGGGATTGCTCCTATCCGTTGTGGGACAGGTACACCTTTTATTTCGCCATATGAAGTGTATCCAGCATCAGATGAAGGTCTCCTGGTTTGTGTGGGAAATGATAATCTTTTTCAGGTTTTCGCGGAGGAGATCCAGGCACCTGAATTAGCAAATGATGAACGTTTTGCAACCAACCCGATGCGGGTAAAAAACAGAGCGGAATTGCGAAGATTAATCATCGAACGTTTCCAAACCCGCACAGCTGCCGAATGGGAAGCCAGTTTTTTAGCTAGATCCATACCATGCAGCAGAATATTGACAGTGGCTGATCTCGCGCAAAACGAACAATTAAGTGCTTTGAATTTAATGAAATCCTTTCCGCATCCTTTGATTCCAGACCTGCGTTTGGTCGACTTGCCAGTTAGTCAGAATAAAGAAAGAGCTGTAGTAAATTACTCACCACCGTTGCTTGGAGAACAATCCGATAATATCCTTTATGAATTGGGATACACAGACGATGAGATCAGAGAATTTCGTAAAAATAGTGTGATTGACTGAACGTTAAACCGTTTCGGAAGTGAAATAACAGATCACAACTAAGTGCTCTGTCTCATAATTGACTATAGAATTATTCCAGGTGGAGATTGCCACAACTCGGGAAAAACATCCGAGTTTCGCAATAACATTAATCATAGTTTCTTGTGAGACAAGTCACTAAGTTATTGGAATAAATTATGGGTTTATGCCCTAATCTGGAGGGATTATGCCAGGTAAGTATTTTGATGACCTAAAAATAGGGATGACTTTCCAGCATTCATTAGGACGTACAATTACTGAGGCGGATAATACTTTTTTTAATGCCATCACGATGAATACCCAGCCATTACATCTTAATGAAGATTTTTCCAGTAAGACTCAGTTCGGAAAAAGGATTGTGAACGGCATCCTTACGTTAGGAGTTGTTATTGGACTGACAGTCAGTGAGCTCACTGAAGGGACCATAATCGCTAACTTGAATTATGAAAAAGTTGAACACCCACGACCGGTTTATCATGGTGACACGATATATGTGGAAACAGAGGTGCTCGACATGCGTGAATCGCGAACCAAAAAGGATCGGGGCATTGTGAAGTTACGACATATTGGAAGAAATCAAAATGGTGAAACAATCTGTGAGGTTGAGCGGACCAGTTTATTTTTAAAAAGGGAATGAAATAACTTTTTTACAGATTGGGCAAAAATCTCCTTTCTTTACTGTTACTTTGCGCAACGGTCGCGAATCTTGCACAACCTGCACACATATGTACATCTGCCGCTGGTTTCCCAAGACCCGGAGACAGATTACCGGCTTCTAAAGAATGAAGTTGCTCTTTGGGATATCGTCCGTGAACTTCAGGTTGAAAATATGGGAAATGGTTGTCATCTAATGCGCACAGAGATTAAACCCTGATCATCGATGGAGATGAGATGAAATATATCCACGAACCACCCAGGTCAACCCCAGTCATGACGGAGACGGAGGTGTTGGTCGTAGGCAGTGGTCCTGCAGGTCTTGCCGCGGCGATAGCAGCCGCCCGAGAGGGGGTGAAAACGATGCTGGTTGAGCGTTTCGGCTGTTTTGGGGGAGCCATCAGCCATGTGGGTGTCAACAGCATCGCCTGGTACCGTTATGAAGACACTATAGATGTGGAGGGGATAGGTATTGAAATCGAGCGACGAGCTGCAGAATTGGACCAACGCAGTACAACACCCTTCCCAAGAAACAAACTCATTGATACAGAATTATTCAAATATGTGGCTGATCAACTCGTCCAGGAGGCAAATATTGAACCCCTGCTGCATTGCTATGCAGTGGATACCATAATGGAAGGGAAGACAATCAAGGGTATTATCACTGAAAGCAAATCAGGCAGACAGGCTATCCTTGCGAATCGAGTGATCGATGCCACTGGCGATGCTGACATTGCTGTATTAGCTGGTGCACCATATCAAAAAACCCCCAAAGATGAAATGATGGGGGTTACCGTCATGTTCTCCTGCTCAGGTGTAGATGTCGAGAGTTTCATGGAATATGTTCGCGATCACCCTGGTACATTTGGTGATTGGGGTAAAAACTGGAAAATTGAAACCACCGGCAAGGAAGATGGCTTGTTTAGCCCATATCTGGAAGTGCCATTCAAAAAGGCGCGTGAGGATGGCCTCATCCCTGCGGATCTCACCAGTATTGGTGGAACCTGGAGCAGGCTGACCGACGCTGGTGAAGCAACCGGCTTAAATATGGTTTACATGTTTGGATATGATGGTACTGATGTTTGGGACCTGACCCGCGGGGAGATCGAAGGCCGACGACAAGCCACATTGGCAGTTGAAGTCTTGAGAAGATACGTTCCTGGATTCCAAGATGCCAATCTGCGCAATTTAAGCATGTCCCTCGGCATCAGGGATTCAAGGAAGATAATCGGCAGATATACCTTGACTGAGAAAGATGTGCGCAATCAAGCTCAATTTGGTGATTCCATTGGTATATTTCCAGAGTTCCTGGATGGATATGGAGTTTTGGTCCTGCCGACCACAGGCAGGTATTTCCAGGTGCCGTATGGGATTCTGCTCCCGGAGAACGTGGAAAACCTTCTCGTTGCCGGTCGATGTGTATCCGGGGATAAATTGTCGCATGCCGCCATGCGCAGTATGATGTGCTGCACAGTGACCGGCCAGGGAGCCGGAGTGGCAGCTGCTGTATCCCTTAAGGATGCAGTTAATTGTGGCGAAGTCGATATCGGCCGAGTGCAAAAAGCGCTTCAAAAACAAGGGGTAAGGATAAATTAAGCAAAAGTATGACCGATCAACTATCTCTTCCTTTATATCGAGTAAGCCCTGATAATATATGGTTGATTGATGTGAAAAATCCCATACAAACCTAAGATTTTGTTATTCATTCGACAGAGCGTCCAGTTTGATGATAAACTGCACCCCTCAGGATCATCCTGGTTTAGATTTCTGAGGAAATCTCAATGACAGAAAACTTTACTGAAGCCGTATTAAAACGAGATCGATTCATCGTTATGCTCAGCCTCGTTGGCATTATCCTGCTGGCATGGGTGTATACAATTTATCTCACGCGGGTGATGGGATTTTCCGAGATAAGCTTGGAGATGGTCTCACCCCATGCACAGGCCTGGACACCGGCAACGTTCACCCTGAATTTTCTGATGTGGACGGTGATGATGATCGCCATGATGACTCCGACAGCTGCCCCGATGCTCCTGTTCTATACCAAAATTAGCCGACAACGTCGCCCCCAACGCAGACCGTATCTGGGGACGGGATTATTTTTATTAGGCTATCTGATCGTATGGACTGGATTTAGCGCTGCAGCTACATTTATTCAATGGGGGCTTCACAGTGCATCTTTACTTTCAACTGAAATGGTCCGCGCAACACCACTGATAGGTGGCATCCTGCTGATCTTGGCCGGAGCCTTCCAATTTTCCCAACTGAAGAATGCCTGTCTGACGCATTGCCGGACTCCGGTTGGGTTCATCATGACTGAGTGGAAAGAGGGTAATCGCGGCGCGCTTCAAATGGGCATAAAGCATGGGTATTACTGTGTAGGATGCTGCTGGCTTCTGATGGCTATGCTTTTCGTGGCTGGGGTGATGAATTTGCTGTGGATGGCGATCATCACGGGATTTGTGCTGGTTGAGAAACTCGTACCTGCTGGCGATCGCATCGGCAGGTTCGCAGGAGTATTATTTCTTGTTTGGGGGGTCTGGTTGATCCTACTGGAAATCGTTTAACATCGATTCTCAGATATGATCTAAAGGATTACTTGCGCCCCAGTCCTGGCCTTGGGGCTCCGACCAAAGCAACCCTATTTCCAAATACCTTTTCGCCCTGTTCCATATCATAATGAGCTTTACCAATATCCTCGAAGGAGTACACTTCGCCGAGGCAGGGATCGATCTTACCATCACATACCAATTGATTGTACGCTTGAGCCTGCTCATCATTTGAACCATGTGATCCCTGTAGACGCTTTTGGCGCACCCAGTGATAACGTAAATCAACCATGGCAGAATACCCGGTCGTCCCGGCGCAGATAACGACCATGCCGCCAGCTTCACAAACGAAGATGCTGGTCGGAATGGTGCTCTCTCCGGGGTGTTCGAAAACAATATCGGGATTACGCCTTTCGCCCAGGACATCCCAGATAGCTTTACCGAATGCCCGGCAGCTTTTAATCCATTCCTTCTGACCATCAACATCAGTCCAGTGAGGTGGAATCCCCCAATGGGAGAATTGATTACGAATGATGTATCCAACCGCGCCCAGTCTTTTGCAGTATTCACCTCGTTCGTCGTCCGAGACGACGGCGACCGCTTTGGCCCCATGGACGGAGGCGAGTTGGATGGCTTGTGTACCCAGTCCACCTGAACCACCCCAGACCAGGACGACATCCTCTTCTTTCAATACATTCCCTTCCCAGCCAAAAAGCATACGGTAGGCGGTCGTGCCGACCAAAGTGGGAGCAGCGGCCTGCTCCCATGTAAGGTGCTGGGCTTTCGGCAGAACAGCATGTGCTTGTGCGATACAGAACTGACCGAATGAGCCGAAATTGGTGTTGTATCCCCAGATTTGAGCAGAGGGGGCGATCATTGGGTCTTTGCCTGCTTTGATCCAGGGATCGTCTAAATCCCAATATCCATGATGAACCACAACTTCATCCCCAACTGCGACATTATCTACATCACTTCCAACTGCGTAAACGATCCCCGAGACGTCACTACCGCCGATATGGAAATCATAGGGTTCACCCATTTTTTGACGTATGCGGATCACGTCTATCGGGATTCCTCGCGCAGCCCAAACATTGTTGAAGTTGATGCCGGCGGCCATCACACCGATCAGGACTTCGTGTGGCTTAATCTGCGGGATTTCAATTTCTTCTATTTGGAAGGCGGTCCTGGGATCGCCAAATCGATCCTGGCGTACGACCTGGGCGAGCATTTTCTCGGGCACTTCGCCTATAGCGGGTAATGTTCCAACTGCTAAAGAATTTTTCATTTTAAATAATCCTGCTGATTAAAATTTATGGACCAACCCAATCCACCTCGGCATACTCTGCGCTCTGACCGGAGAAATCCCAGTTGCGCCCCCAATCGCGAATGCGGCTTTTGGTTCCCCTGGATACAACTACATCAGCTCCAACCCAATAATTCGTGTTTTTGGCCATAACCGGGGTGACGCCATCCACGCCTACCACGGGTTCGACTGTGCCATCGATTATCTTGGGGATACCCATATACCAACCAACTTCCCGTTCTTCGAAGGTGATGGGCACTACTTTAGATCCCAGGTATTCAGCGATCATGATTGAGAACCAGCCAATTGGTCCTCCTGCCTGCCCTGTGAATATGCTGGTCAATGCTTCATGGGCTTCTGGAGTGGCTTTTTCATCGAGGTAAATCCCAAGAGACCATCTTCCTTCAGCCAGGGGCCCGGGGGTTTCCAGTAAAAGGCCTGTTGTGTAACCATTCAGCGATATGTCACCATAATGGCCTTCATCACAGTGGATGCCCCACCAGGAGAGACAACGCCCGTAAGTTGGCTCTGCCTTGCCGAGCGACAGAACACAAGGGCACCAAACATCACAATTACAACTCATCAAAAAGTGGCCTTTAATGTGCCAAGGCTGGCTCATATACTCCTCCAATAGAGTAATAGTCTTGATTAATGCGAGGTATCTGCAATCCGAATATTTCTGGTTGGGTCAAATTGGTCAAATTTTACCAGATATAAATGATCTAAGCAGCGAATATTTCACCTTGATCAGTTTGAGGAGTCTCTAGGGAAGCTGTGCAGGCTAAACTAGATAATTTCACATTTTGCAAGGTTCGAAAAACAGATTCAATTATGCCAGGCGTTGTATAATCAATTCGTTCAAATCAGGTGGCAGAATTCCTTTGCCATCAAGGGAAACATATAAATCATTGAGCGAAAGGTGTACGAGATGCGCTACGGTATCCACTTATTTGCCACAGAAGATTCAATTCAACCAGGTGAATTAGCCCGAGAAGTTGAGTCTCGAGGCTTCGATTCAGTATTATTTTCCGAACATACCCATATCCCCGTGAATTTCCTCAGAAATAACCAAGCGGGTCGAAAACTGAGCAGTTATTACTGGCAAACATACGATCCATTTATCGCCGCAACATTGGCAGCAGCATCGACGAGCGAGCTAAAAATCGGGACAGGTGTCAGCCTGATTCTCCAGCATGATGTGATCTCCCTGGCCAAACAGGTGGCAACGGTAGATCAAATTTCTTGCGGACGATTTTTATTTGGAGTCGGTGCAGGTTGGAACGCTGAAGAAATGGGTAACCACGGAATTTCGTATCACACTCGCTACCGCCGTATTGAAGAGCATGTAGGTGCCATGAAATCCATTTGGACTGAAGAGGAATCTGAATTTGCGGGGGAATACATCAACTTCAGTAAAATGAAGTCGTATCCCAAACCAGTTCAATCCCCTCATCCGCCGCTCATTTCAGGAGGAGGCGTGGGACCAAGGACATTGGAATTTACCGCCCGTCACTGCGATGGCTGGATGCCCATACTCGGTTACCCAGAATGGCCGCAGATCAAGAAAGGCATTCCTGATCTACACGAACGCCTGGAAGCGAATGGCAGAGATCCTGCATCAATCGATCTATCGATTTTTGCCTGGACTCTGCCTCCTCAGTCTATGATCGATGACATGGAAGCATCCGGAATAAAGGGGATAATCCTATCGCTGGAAGCAAAAACTCCTCAAGAGGCGCTTCCTTTTTTAGATGAATATTCTTCATTGATCGATTAACCATACACATTCAAAAGCGAATATTTGGTTCACATGACCGGCGAGCCGATCACGGTTTAGGAAAATGATCGCTCAAATACCAAATACCGATATTCCACTAAACCCTGGGAAAGGCATAATTGCAGCGCTTGCCCACCCAAAACGCTCTTCCAGTACAGATCTTTAATTCCACTGACGCGATAAGCAGATAAGAACATCTTAAGCAAAGTTGCCGGTATGGGTCGCAACTTCAGGTAAGACGTCAAATCAAGGTTCTCGATTAAATCTAAATCAACCTGCTTCGCCAGGTCTGATACATACTGGGTGGACTTCACACTGGCTACATTCCAACCCCAACGAAATGCTTCAAGCAGATTGATTTGCTGTGAGTTTAGGGAGGCATCCTCACCAATTGAAGACAGAAAATCATCACACAATACAAAGCGACCTCCTTTCTTCAACAGCTGAGAAGCTGAACGAAAGAATTGCTCCGCATCTCTGGTGTGTGCGAACGACTCGATAGAGTATATAAGGTCAAATATACCGGCGAGTGGTGGGCTAAGGAAATCTCCCATAATAAACCCGCAGCGATCTGTCAATTTTCGCTGCAAGGCTCTCTTTTGTGCTAATTGGGCTTGAACCGGGCTGATAGTTATACCTATTCCTATAAACGATTCACCGAAATTGCGCGCCAGGTAAAAGAGACTGGCACCTACTCCACAACCCAAGTCGGCTATACGCAATTTAATCTGATCTGGATCCCACAATTCATGCGCTTCTTTCAAGATACGCAGATCTACATAATGCAGCGCTTGAGCATTATTTTCTACACCTTCTCCCCAAACTGGACGGTGGATCGTACCTGTTTTTCTTTGTGCACCGTAGGAAAGGAAACGAAGCGTATTGTGATCATAGTAATCACGGATCGCAGTGAGTTCATCTTTTTTATCGGATTGCATGTTTGCGCAGGGAGCCACTAAACTTGGGCGAATAGATGCCATTCTATCATATGCAGCAAAGAGATTATCATCTGCCAACCTTTAAACTCAATACCCCTCCTGAGGATTAAGAAGACCCATCCTTGGGAGCCACCCTTCAAAGAAACTTATTGGTTATAATCTCTAAAGTGATAAATGTATTGATAAATTCCAATCTGGTCAACATCCAATAAATTGAAGGAGACCAGTATGAGCCGCTCAGAAAAAGATCCAAGACTCAATCGACAGGAATTCTTACGGCTGGCAACGACGATAGGCCTGGCAGCAGCTCTTTCTTCTTTTTTAGAAGCCTGTGCTCGATCTGGGCTGGAAGAAACAGCTGTGAGTTCCCCCACACCGCTCTCCCCTTCCCAGACCAAAGCCCAGAGAGCCACCTCCACGCCATCCCTTGAGCCAGCTGCTTCAACAACCCCAACCTTGGAGCCTACAAACACACCCACTTCTGTTTCGACAGCGATCCCAGAGCACGAAATGAGCCCCGTGGCTTTTGTTAAAACCAGCGATCGCGCTGAAGGTGTCCGTAAAGCTATCGACCTGCTTGGGGACAACCCGGTGAAGGGAAAATCAGTATTCCTGAAACCGAACTTCAACAGTTCTGATCCCACCCCTGGCTCTACGCATCCGGATGTTTTGCGCGCCACCGTTGACAAACTCAGGGAGATGGGGGCTCAAGAGTTCACCTTAGGAGATAGGAGCGGAATGGGTGGGACACGCAAGGTGATGGAGTCTTTGGGCGTCTATGATATGGGGGCTGAATTAGGATTCGAGGTTATCGATCTCGGTACGATGGGCTCCAGTGAATACCAGATGTTTCAGCCTTCCGACAGCCATTGGGAAGTTGGATTCCCCATCGCACGTCCCTGTCTCAGAGCAGATGCGCTGGTCCAGACCTGCTGCTTGAAGACCCACCAGTACGGCGGACACTTTACCATGTCCTTGAAAAATTCAGTGGGAATGGTCGCTACCGGGATGGTTGGATACGGGAACCAATTCATGGACGAGCTGCACACCTCGTCTCACCAGCGCAAGATGATCGCCGAGATAAATACCGCCTACACACCGGCATTAATCATTCTGGACGGTGTAGAAGCCTTCACCGCAGGTGGACCAGCCTCAGGGCGCCTGGCCACTCCTGAAGTTGTTCTGGCGGGGACAGACAGAATCGCCGTCGATGCGGTGGGCGTCGCTCTATTGCGCTACTTTAAGACGACATATGTCGTAGCCAATGGCCCCATCTTCCAGCAGGAACAGATCGCCAGGGCATCAGAATTGGGCTTGGGGGTCGACAGCCCACACAAAATCAAGCTAATTACAGGGGATTCAAAAAGCGCGGCCTTCGCTGAAAAAATCCAAGAAATCCTGGTACAAGTTTAAATCCTGCCGCGGTATTGACAGCGCTTCGTGAATTTGCTAAACTATATATGTCATTTACCGATATATAGGTAACTGACATATGGAGGAGGTCGATATAAACTCTCGGCAATCATCCCCTCAAGTCATACCGATTCGCGAACCAACATTTTATATCCTGCTGAGCATGGTGCCAGGCAAAAAGCACGGCTATGCCATCCTGAAGGATGTTGAAAAATTAAGCGCTGAAAGAATCAGACTCAGCACAGGCACGTTATATGGTGCCTTGGGAAGATTACTTGAACAGGGACTTATCGAGCGAGTATCGGATGATCTGGGAGAGAATTCACACCCGGGTTTACCTCGAAAAGCTTATATCCTGACAGGGAAGGGTCGGCGAGTCTTGGAGGCAGAGATAAACCGTTTGCATTCACTTATCACCGCAGCTCGATTGCGTCTCAGCGAAGAATCTCCATGAAAAGATGTAAGCAACTGCATACGCCCACGTACAGCTGCCTGATTGACTCTTACACCAAAGAAATCTTAGACGAATAACGTGGAAAGCCATAGCCCTTTGCTTTCACTCTTCCCCGCTCGCCTCCTTGGTATGCTCCAAGATGATATGAGCGATTTCTTTTTCGGCGTTTTAAACCATGCGATTGTGAGCATTTGGCTATGAGCGATGACAATCTGATCGCGTTTTTGCTCAACCTGGAACACACTTTTCAGTCGAATATTTGTTGGATATTGAGTGACGGGAGGCAAATATGTCTAACTGGATCGGACTGGACACGTTGCTTGATGAGCAATTCGACACGGATCAGGGTCCTCTGCCTGTAGCCTCCAGGAATGAGATCATACTGACCAGTGTGCCTTTTATCGTGCTGGCGCTTTTTCTTTCTATACCGCAACTACTCGTGGTGACAGGGTTGACAACTCGGGATTCGCCTGCCTTTTGGACTCTACAGATCGTTATTAATGTGTTTATCGTACTGCTTCTCCTGGTTTTCCTGGTCATCGCCTGGCGTGCGGGTTGGCCACGCTGGGCTGCCAGCTGGTACATCTTCTTCGGGGCCATCTTTATCAGTCCCCTTATCTACATCTCCAATTTATATGAAGACGTCTCCAGAGCAGCAGATGTGTTCAACGAAGCTGCTGCTTTTTTCCTGCTCCCTGTGCTCATCGCCTGGTTTCTTTACCGGGTAACTCGGCAGGATCCTATCAAAGGCCTGCTGATGATGCTGCCGCTTGTCGTTCTAATTGGGTTGCCGAACATGGAATTCGTACCTGATCAAATTGAAGCCCCGATCATGATAGTTTCTTTACTCATCGGTGGGCTTGCGGCAGCAGCGATCCTCAATATGGGTGATTGGCGATCTGGTTTATGGCTGCTCATCCTGGTGATCGCAATAGTTGGTCTGCTATTCTCCTACGCTGACATTTACCACGGCGGGAGCCTGCCTTTTTCTGCCCCCAATCCTAATGCGATAGAGGTCTTGAAGAACTTCATGCCTCAATTTCTGGCTGTGGCTTCCATTGTACTGGGTCCTTTTCTGGCAGCTTCATTCAGGGGCATTGGTCATCACTGCGGGTTAACAGGTCAGATAAGTTATCGCTTTGTACTTTTTGGGATGTTGCTTATCCTGGCAAGTGTGCTGGCAAATTACTTCCTCATGTCAGACTCTCGCGTGCATGATCTAGCGGTAATAGGAAACTTCTGGTCGAATCTGACTTTTATTTTTGGACTTTTATGCTACCTGGTCGGAGTAATCATTCTCGGTCTAGCATTTCTACAGCAGCAGCCAATCCGTGGGTGGTTGGAGTATTCGCTGCTCGCTCTACTGACCCTGTTCTTACCGGTGGTGCTGATGATGCCCCTCATGAGGATATTCAAACTGAATTTTAATGCGCTGGATCCCTTTGCGTGGTTTTATTCTTTCCCATCGACCTTGATCACCTTCCTGGGCTTCGCCTGGCTGCTCCTATCTGGTTGGCTGGTTTCCCATCAGAACCCGCGAAATGGATCGCCTGGCGAAATTCAACTCGCGTAATGGGAGTAATTATCCCTGGAATAAATAAATTGTCAGATCTGTAAAGTCACCTCTAGAGAACATTTACGTTTGCCCCTTCTGTGCGGATCAGAAATCAATCCTTTCTAATAGAATTTGATTCCAGAATCTGGAAGACTTGCCACAAACCGATAAGCCTGAGACTATCATTACCTGTTTGATATTGAATATGAAGATTTGCCACTGATATTGTTCTTATATCCTGAAAGTGAATTTGGTCAGCTTGGCTGATGAGCGGCTCAGGTTTGATCCGTTAAAGGCTTCAATTGAGTAAAGAACTTTGTTTCTGAACTAATTTCCTAAACTCGCAAACTGCTGATACTAATTAAATACCTCATTTGAGGGTTGACTTACCTTTATTAAGTATATAAAATGTGTTGGATTCTAGTAGATGAATTGACTTTTTTCTAACAATTTTCTCCACGTTATGGATAAAATTGGTTAGATTTTAGTAATAGGATTGACATTCCTCTATTACTACTATATAATTTAAAACAATGCACTATCATTAAGTTCGATCCGGGGTCTGGAGATAATAATGGATAGGAAACACGAAAAGCAAATTCAAACAGAAATAATGAAGAGCGAAGTTAATGGTAAGCGATCATTTGTCGAACCAAAACTGGTCAAACATGGGGATGTCAAGGATATCACCGCGACCGGGAAGCATGGACCGTATTATCCATAAAATAACCATGACTGGTTGGCCAACTTCTCAATGAGGATTTTGGCCCATAATTCCGGCAGACAATTACCCATAGAAACTAAAAGTCTTTATGGGTAATTTTATTTTTAACCTTGCCGGCTTGGCAGTAGGTCTTAACTGCCAGGAGCCAGATCAAAGAGATCTCATCTGGGAACTATGGAATCGCCTTTATGTACTGGAGAATGGGGTTTCGCTACCTCCAAATTTACAATACTTGTTTAAAATCCCCGGACAGGTTATCGAAACGTCTTCAGAAGGTGCGGAAGTCATCTCTGAATCCCCACACTTATCAGTGCATAGAAGAAAATTTGAATATATGATGCGAAGCGGATCGTCTACCTTGATTGTTGATGTTGAAAACGGTAAGTGTACCGGAGTTTTAAACGAAGATTTTTGGGGTCAGCCATTGGAGCACCAGCGAGAATACTTTCTGCTCAGCTTCCTGATGCTCTTACAGCCCAAAAGGCGATATGGCTTGCACGCAAACGTGATCGTCAACGATGATGTTGGTTATGTCATCGCAGGACCGGCTGGCAGCGGAAAAACGACCCTCACCCTGGGCATGGTTCGTTTGGGCTGGAAACTTCTATCTGATGATGCCAACGTACTATATGATACTCCCCAAGGTATCTTTGCGCATGCCCTGCGCAGGGGATTGTCATGTACCGAGGGGACATTAGAACATTTTCCCGAGCTCAGCGCTGCTGCCGATGAATCACCAAATTTATCCGATGGCAAAAAGTTGATCGATATTGAATCACTGATCCCCGAAAGTTTCACCCCGCGCTGTATGCCCAAGGTGCTGCTCTTCCCCGAGATAACATCCGAGCGGATCAGCCAACTCATCTCTATCGGCGATACAGAAGCCATGATCGCTCTAGTAGAGCAAAGCCCGGGGATTATGACCTACCACCACTTGATCGTCAAGCAAATGGGGGTGCTCAATTCATTGCTCCGGCAGACACGCTCATAC
>Ga0209742_10000243_pt1 | contig 30746 bp, 36 predicted proteins | sample DeeMarSeWOR38_10_FD_187462 | JGI IMG/M metagenome (GOLD analysis project Ga0209742, IMG submission 187462) | Marine sediment microbial communities from White Oak River estuary, North Carolina - WOR-3-8_10 (SPAdes) (version 2) | ecosystem: Environmental > Aquatic > Marine > Intertidal zone >... | reverse complement strand
ACCTAAGACAATTCGTCCAGCGCTTTGCGGCAGCGCTGGCAGATGGTCGGATGTTCGAGATCAGCACCGACAGAAGTTTCGTGAACCCAGCAGCGCTCACACTTTTCACCAGCCGCAGCTTCGATCTTAATCGACAATCCCTCGATCTTCTCGCTCACAAAGCTGCCTTCAAGCTTTTTATCCTGGAGGAGCGAAACATTTGAAACGATAAATATGAATCTTAAATCCTCAGCATACGGCTGCAGGAGGCCGTAAAGTTCTTCATTTACGGAAATAATCACCGCCGCATCAAGCGGGTGCCCGACCTTTTTGTGGGCCCGGGCTTCTTCCATAGCCTTGGTGACCTCTGCCCTCACTTTCAAAATTGTCTCCCATTTTTGCGCCAGGTGCTCATCTTGCCATTGGCTGTTTGCCTCGGGCAGCAACGCAAGGTGAACACTTGGCGTCTTATCGCTGCGCGCCGGCATATGCTGCCAGATTTCCTCGGCGGTAAAAGGAAGCAGCGGCGCCATGATGCGCGCAAGGGAATCCAGCAAATAATACATCACGGTCTGAGCGCTTTTGCGGGCGACTGATTTCGGCGGTGCGGTGTACAAGCGATCTTTGAGAATGTCCAGATAAAAAGCAGAAAGATCAAGCGTACAATAATTATGCAGCGCATGATAGATGATATGATACTCATACTGGTCATAGGCTTTAAGCGTTTTTTGGATCAGGCCCTGAAGCTTGTGCAGCGCAAACCGGTCTATCTGAAGCATGGCGCCGTAAGAAATTTCGTCTGTCTTCGGATCGAAGTCAAACAGATTGCCCAGTATAAATCGGCTGGTGTTGCGGATGCGCCGGTAGGCGTCACTAAGCTGCCTTAAAATATTTTCTGAAATCCGGATATCCTCTCTGTAATCCGTCGCCGATACCCACAGTCGTAAAATCTCCGCGCCGTATCTGTCAATCACTTCGCTGGGGGCGATGACATTTCCCAGCGACTTGGACATTTTTCGCCCATCGGCATCCACCACAAAACCGTGTGTCAACACCGCCTTATAGGGCGCCCGCTTGCGGGTGCCGACTGCAGTCAGAAGTGCGCTGTGAAACCATCCCCGGTGCTGGTCACTGCCTTCCAGATATAAATCAGCCGGCCAGCGCAGGTCTTCTCTGGGCTCCAGTACCGCAGCATGGCTCACGCCTGAGTCGAACCAGACGTCAAGGATGTCATTCTCTTTGACAAAGCTCTCGCCGCCGCAAGATGAACATTTAACGCCATTCGGTAGAAAATAAGAAATGTCCTTTTCGAACCAGATATCTGCTCCGTGCTGTTCAAATAGAGAATAGACCTTCTCCATAATCTTTTGATCCAGCAAAACGGTTTCACAGTCCTGACAATAAAACACAGTAATGGGAACCCCCCACGCCCGTTGTCGCGAAACACACCAGTCCGGTCGATTTTCAATCATACCGTAAATCCGATCGCGGCCCCAGTGCGGAATCCAGGTGACCGTGTCGATGGACTCCAATGAATTTTGCCGCAGGCCGGTTTTATCCATCGAAATGAACCATTGCGGTGTTGCCCGGAAAATGACCGGCTCCTTGCAGCGCCAGCAATGGGGATAGTTGTGCTCGATGCGGCCTTCGGCAACCATTGCTCCGATATCATTGAGTCTTTTGTTGATATTTTCATTGGCATCAAAGACAAATTGTCCCCGGAAAAATTCGACATCATCGGTAAAACAGCCGTCGTCATCTACCGGTGAATATACGTCCAGGCCATATTTAAGGCCCACTTCATAGTCCTCGCGGCCGTGGCCGGGGGCTGTATGAACACAGCCGGTACCGGCTTCCAGCGTCACATGATCACCGAGGATGAGGACTGAATCCCGATCCACCATCGGATGCCGGCAGCGTTTATTTTCCAGAGATTTGGGATCGATATCGGCAACAACCGCGTAATCTGGAATCCCGAAAGTCTGCAGGCTATATTCCATCAACTCGCGCGCCAGAATGAAAATTTCGTTTTTACCCACATCAACCGCGACATATTCAAAGTCAGGATGCAGCGCGATGGCCAGATTCGCCGGAAGCGTCCAGGGCGTGGTCGTCCAGATGACCACGTAAACCGATTTTCCTTTGAGCTGCGGGTACCCGTCACTCAGATCGTCCTGCATGTGAAATTTTACAAAAATCGATGGTGCCGATTCGTCATGATATTCAATCTCGGCTTCAGCCAGCGCTGTCTGACAGGTGAAACACCAGTAGATCGGTTTTTTGCTGCGAAAAAGGCCTTTATTTTGAGCAAACTTGCCGCATTCCCGGGCAATGATGGCTTCATATTGGTAATTCATGGTCAGGTAAGGGTTGTCCCAGTCCCCCATAACACCCAGGCGTTTAAACTCATCGCGTTGAATATCAATGAATTTTTCGGCATATTGCCTGCAAAGCCGTCGAATATCGGCTAAAGAAAGATCTTTCTTTTTCTCCCCGATTTCAATATCCACATTATGTTCAATGGGAAGTCCGTGGCAATCCCAACCCGGCACATAAACCGCATCATACCCCGCCATCTGTTTGGAGCGAACGATGATATCTTTCAGAATTTTGTTCAGGGCGGTTCCGATATGAATATTGCCGTTGGCATAAGGCGGTCCATCATGCAGAATAAAAGGCTCCCGGCCTTTGGATGAATCTCTGACCTGATCGTGCAAATGGTTTTCTTCCCACCGCTTGAGCTGTTCGGGTTCGCGCTTCGACAGATTCGCCTTCATGGAAAAGTCTGTTTTCGGCAGGTTAAGCGTCTTCTTGTAATCCATTCATTCCTCCATAATCGGATATTGAGTTTAACTTAAATCGAGCGTTTCAAAAACCTCGCCAATCGCTGAATTTAAGTTTAAACAAAATTTTCTACTCGGAATGCCGAATCCTGTCAAGAAAATACCATGGATCGGGGAGAAAGGTTTCACTGGGAATAGCGAGTAGAGCGGTCTCAAAAATGGTAGATCACATTCAAAATCACAAAATAACGAGTGCCTAAAGTGAACTAAAGTTGGAAGTGCCTAAAGTTTCGGTGTCGCTTCGCTCCAGCATTCATTATTAAAATGACAGAATTCCTTAACTTTAGTCACTTTAGATCACTTTGAACTTTAGCGCACTTTCTTTAATTAAGATCTAAGGCAGGTAACCTCTGCGAAGCAGGCAGCGGACATGAAGCAAGGCTGCAATCTTGTTGAATGCTTGCCCGACTATTTGAGCGTTTCATCATTGGCAATTTCCAGCAAGTAGCGACCGTAGTCATTTTGCATCATGTCTGCAGCAAGCTTTACCAGCTCATCTCTGGTGATGTAGCCCAGACGGTAGGCAAGCTCCTCGATACAGGCAATTTTCAATCCCTGCCGTTCCTGAATGGCCTGAACATAACTGGCTGCCTGTTGCAAGGCTTCATGGGTCCCGGTATCCAGCCAGGCATATCCACGCCCCAGAAGTTCTACTTTGAGCTTGTTCTGACGCAAATACGCCATGTTGACATCGGTTATCTCGAGCTCGCCGCGCGGCGAGGGTTTGAGGCTTTTGGCAATTTTAATGACTGTATTGTCGTAAAAGTACAGGCCGGGCACGGCATAATTCGATTTGGGCTTTTTCGGTTTTTCAGCTATGTCGATAACGTTACCGCTGGAATCAAAATCTACGACTCCATAGCGCTGAGGATCTTTGACCAGATAGCCGAAAATTAAGCCCCCTTCCTCTAGCTTGACCGCATTTTGCAATATCCTGGACAAGCTGGGCCCGTAAAAAATATTGTCGCCAAGAATCAACCCCACGGTGTCGCTGCCGATAAATTCTTCTCCGATGATAAACGCCTGGGCCAGGCCTTCCGGCCGGGGCTGTTCTACATAAGAAAAGGCGAGGCCAAGCTGAGTGCCGTCTTTTAAAATCCTTTGAAAAATGGGCAAATCTTCCGGGGTGGATATGACCAGGATCTCTCTGATACCGGCCAGCATCAGCACCGAGAGGGGATAATAAATCATGGGCTTATCATAAACCGGCAAAAGCTGTTTGCTGACACCCCGGGTAATCGGAAACAGTCTGGAACCTGAACCTCCCGCTAGAATAATTCCTTTCATCATGTCTGATTCCTGTCCCTTTCATAAAAAACCACGTCACCAGACGTGGTTTTGGCAGCATTATGCATCTTTATCGTTTCAATATTTCCCCGAGAATCCCTTATTGTGGCTTCATGACCACTGAGCCGACCGCCAGATAGGTATAATTCATGGCAACCAGCTCATTGTAATCCGGAATCATGCGACGTCCGTCCATAATCAGATACGGTGGTTTGACGGTATCTTCAATGGTTCGCGAAAAACCTCGGAATTCCTCGCAGTCGGACGAGATAAAAAGGGCCTGTGTACCATCGATGGCTTCCCTGGCGGTTTCAAAGTATTTAATCTTTTCAAACAGGATGTTTTTGGAAGGATCGAACTCCTGCCGGGCGGTTTCATTTGCCAGCGGGTCATAGGCGTTGATTTGCGACACGCCTTTGCTCAGCAGGGCCTCAACGACTTTAATCGACGAGGCATCGCGCATGTCATTGGTGTGCTTTTTAAATGCCAGGCCTAAAACGGCTACGGTCTTATTGTTGAATTTAAAGTTGGCCTCATTGACTGCCCGATCAACCAGATAGACTTTCTGATATTCGTTGACCTCAAAAGAGGCCTCCAGCATTTTGGTACTGACATTCATCCGCCGCAGCTGGTAAATCAAAGATGCGATATCTTTGCCGAAACAGCTCCCCCCGGCCCCATTGCTGACAAAAGAGCCCCAGGTGCTGATGCGGTCGTCAGCGGTGACACCCAGCCGCAGATCATCAATATTGACGTTTGATATTTTCTCGCCGATCTTGGCGCCGACCCCATTCCAGAAGGAAATATAGGTCAGCAGCATCGTATTGGCCACGTATTTGATGGCTTCGGCAGTTTCCGGGGTGGTTTCAATATATTTGATACGGACGTGATGCACAAATTGGGAATAAACCCGGCGAAGAATTTTAAAATCCTCTTCATGGTCGCAACCCACCACCACCCGATCCGGTCTGCGGGCCTGGTTTACTGCCGTTCCTTCTGCCAAAAATTCAGGATTGGAGGCCACGCCGAAGTTTTCCACCCCGTGCGTATTCATGATGCCTTCCAATCGCCTGGCGGTCTCGATCGGCACCGTACTCTTGCTGACCAGAACGATACGGCGCTTGTCTTTTCTGCGGGCAAGAATTTCAGCAATGCCCGCGGCAGCCGCATCGAAATAAGTCAGGTTCGTCGAGCCGTCCAAATTGGACGGTGTCGGCAGGCAGAGAAAAATGGCATCCGTGCCTTCGATAATGGCCTTCAAATCGCTGGAAAAAAACAGGGATTTCCCGTAAGTTTCGCGAATAATATTCGACAGACCGGGTTCCATGACATATTTTTCGATTTCATCGGCCTGGCCGGTCGAAAATGCATTGATTTTGTCTTTATCGACATCATAGGCATAGACTTCATGTCCGTATTCCGAGCAGACGGCCGCATGGACGAGTCCCACATATCCGGTTCCCACAACAATGATTTTCATGATCACCTCTTATTCTAATAAACGCCAAGATCCCGCAAAAGGTCATTGATGCCGAGTTTCTGGAGTTTTAACCTTAAAAATTCGGAAATAGTCGGCTGGACGGGCCTCACATTAAGAAACATTTTGGCTTCCCGGGGTGTCTGGTGGCCCTTTTTGATATTGCAGGGTTTGCAGGCCGCAACACAATTCTCAAAGCTGGATTTGCCTCCCCTGGACTTTGGAATGATGTGATCGATGGTGAGCCGGAGTTTTTGAGCGCCGCAATAGGCGCATTTAAATCCATCTCTGATAAAGACATTTTTTTTACAAAAAGCCACACCGGTGCGGTAAATCGTGCGGATCAGCTTAATTAAACGCATGACTGCCGGGATTTTAAACACCGCACCGCTGGAACTCCTCACGGTTGTAGCGGAACTTTTTAAGACTTCAACCTTGCCTTTGGCCTGCAGGCAAATTGCCCGCTTCCAGTGTACCACATTTAAATACGTGTAGTCTGCATTTAGCAAAATACAGTGTGTCATCCCCTGCTCCTTATTTCACCCCGAGATCATGCGCTTGATTGGCCCAATGACTGACGCAATCCAACACCGCGACTTGTTCAGCGTTTAGATCTAAAAAAATTTTAATATAGCCCCATCTAAAAATCAATCCCCTATTGCGAAGGATCAAAATGTATTCGCTTGAACCATCTCAAAAAGGGGATCAGCGTTCCCCGCTTGAAAGCGGAATTTCACATCTTGCTTTTTTGATAAATGTGTTCAACAGGGGGCAGCGCGGGGCATTGAAAAAGTCGGTTTTCCGAGCATACACGAGAGTATGTGAGCATTTTGAGCCGACCCGCACTCCGCCACTCATTCTGGCGGAACAATGCACGCTTAGACGTATTTTTGTGATGATTGCTATTTTTCCTTGGGTTGACAATCAATCTCGACCGAACATTCTTCATCTGCTTCAGTGAGCACGGTAATGTCTTTATCCGCAGCCTGAGGCGACTGATCAAAAAACAAAACTTCGTCATGGGTGAAGCACGCCCGGCTGATAAAGTTCAATATACGGCCTTCACCCCGGATGAATCGATAGCTCTCTTCATCCTTAACGACCAGAACCGGAACGCTATCGATTCCCAGAACCGTAAGAATGTGCCGGTTAATTTCGGGGGAAAAGGCTTTATTCAGTTCGAGTCCTTCAAGCTTTAAGGCACTGATATTGTCAATCGGATTTAAATATAGATCGCAGCTGTTGCAGTTATTTAAAGTTTCAATCACTTTTTGGCAGTGGGGACAATCAGATGAAAAGATCAGATAAATTTCTTTCGTCGGTGATGCGCATGATTTTAATCCATAGGAGGCCTCCTTAAGAGAATACCGGTTCGAGCCTGCACCCCCTGGAAAAATCACCATCACTGAAAAAGAAAGGATGACCGCTGAAAGGATTGCACATCCGGCGGCCATCTGCTTTGAGCCATAAAGGATGTTCAGCATCATCACAAAAAGGAATATGACCAGGCAATAGCTGCAGAGAGAATGCGCCACAAATATTTGATAGCCTAAAAGTGCCGAATCAAAAGCCAGGCCGGACAAGAGTAGCGGACCGATTAAATCTCTATTAAAAGCAGGTCTTGATTTCAGATTAAATAGCAGCCAGAAGACCGCCTGAAAAAAAATAAATCCCAAAATATTCAGGTATGCCGGCGATATGGCCGTCAGGCTTTCAACAATTTTACACCCGGCATTGGGGCAGAGGCTTGAACCCGTGACCACGCTGATGATGGCCTGAAACGCCGTAAGTATGCTGGCAATGAGTGCGACAGCGCGCATGATCTTGTATCTTTTTTCAAGCTCCATTTTCAATTCTTCACCCAATTGGGTTTTTAAATATGAATTTCCGTCCCGGTCTTCCCTCTTACCGCCGTGACGATCTCATCGATCGAGGTGATGATCGCGCGTTTGCCTCCGCTACGAATAAATTCAATGGCGGCTTCGACCTTCGGCGCCATCGATCCGGCGGGGAAATGGCCTTCTCTTAAATAGCGTTCTGCGGCATTGATGTCCAGCTCTCTCAAAAATTTCTCAGCAGGCATACCGTAATTCAGGGCAACACCGGGTACATCCGTCGCAATCAGAAAAATATCGACGCCCACTTCCTCGGCCAGGCGGGCGCTGGCCAGGTCCTTGTCGATTACGGCATCGACACCCTCAAAAGCCCGGCCTTCCCTCACTACCGGTATACCGCCGCCGCCGCAACAGATGACAATAAAATCGGCATTGATCAGTTTTTTTATTTCACGTTTTTCGATAATCGTCACCGGTTTCGGCGACACGACCACGCGCCTGAAGCCTTTAGCGGTTTTGATTACCGGATAGCCTGATGGTGCGTCTTTTTTGCGCTTGTAAGCCGGTCCGATCGGTTTGGACGGTTTTAAAAAAGCGGGGTCATTTTCGTCGACCACCACATAAGTGATCAGGCTCACCAGCGGTTTGACGTGGATGTCCAGATCCATCAGTTCACTGTCCAATGTGGATTCGATCATATAGCCGATCTGCCCCTGGGTCTGGGCGACCAGAATCTCAAGAGGCAGTCTGGGCACAGTCCCGCAACTTTCCTGTTGCAGCAGAAGATTGCCGACCTGGGGACCATTACCGTGGGTGATGATGATACGATAATCCTGGGAAAGTTTGGCAATTTGTCGAATGGGTATGGACAGGTTTTTGAATTGCTGGGCCACGGTGCCCGCTTCTCCTTTGCGGATGAGGGCATTGCCGCCAAGAGCCACCAGCAGTGTCGGCTTCGGGGTTTCTTTCATTGTTCGGGTTCCTGTCTCTCTAAAAAAAATTTCAGGTTTCAAGGTTCAGAGGTTCAGCGTTCAAAAGGTTAACATCGAGCATCAGATGTCATGGCTGCGGGAGCCAGCGACCGCTGAGCTCACAACCTTTGAACCTGGTGACTGAAACCCATATCCTGAAAATATTTGTATTTGCTGCCAAATGAAGTAACTATTTTAGACACGCGGATACAAGCTCCTCGAGTGTCGGACTGCCGTGGTCGTGGTATTCATAACGAACACGCAGCGTGGGCTTGTTAATATTCAACACCAGTGGCAAATGAATCGGCGTGGCAAACACGACCAGATCGCAATCGGTTTTATCGATGGTATTTTCCAGATCGCGGATCTGATGCGGCGTGTAACCCATGGCCGGTATGACGTTGCCGATGTGGGGGTAAAGGGTATAAGCCTCTTTTAAAGAGCCCTGTGCAAATGGACGCGGGTCGACAATCTCAGCAGCCTCAAAGGTTTCGGCAGCAACGATTCCGGCGCCGAAAGGCATTTCGCCGTGGGTCAGGGTCGGGCCGTCTTCGATTACCAAAACCCGTTTGCCTTTTATCATTTCCGGCTCTTTAACCACCAGCGAGGATTCGGCCAGTACAATCTTTGCCCTGGGGGCATATTTTTCAATATTGTTTCTGACCTGCCATACCTTTTGAGCCGGCGCCGAATCCACTTTGTTGATGACGGCGATATCCGCCATAATCATGTTGGTTTCTCCCGGAAAATACAGCAATTCGTGACCGGCCCGGTGCGGATCAAAAAGCACAATGTGCAAGTCCGGCTTATAGAAGGGGGTATCATTGTTGCCGCCGTCCCAGACGATAACATCGGCTTCTTTTTCGGCTTCAGCTAATATTTTACCGTAGTCGATACCGGCATAGACGACAATTCCCAGCTCAACCAGCGGTTCGTATTCTTCCCTTTCTTCAATGGTGCACCGGTGTTTTTTAAAATCTTCATAGGTCGAATAGCGCTGAACGACCTGATTTCTCAAATCACCGTAGGGCATCGGGTGGCGCACGACGACGACTTTTTTGTCGGCCCCCTTAATAATTTCGCAAACTTTGCGGGTCGTCTGGGATTTGCCGCAACCTGTTCGCACTGCACAGACCGCCACGATTTGTTTTTTTGATTTGAGCATGGTGTAAGGTGCGCCGATCAGAATAAAATCAGCACCCTCAGCCATTGAAAGCGAGGCTTTGTGCATGACTTCTATATGGGGAACATCGCTGTATGAAAAAGCCACCAGATCCACCTGGTGTTTTCGAATCAAATCGGCGAGTTTGTCTTCGGGATAAATCGCAATGCCATCGGGGTATAGCTCACCGGCAAGCTCGGGCGGATAAAGACGACCGGCAATATCCGGAATTTGAGCGGCGGTAAAAGCGATGACATTGTAGCGTTTATTATCTCTGAAATAGACATTGAAATTATGGAAATCCCTGCCGGCAGCTCCCATGATGATCACTTTTTCGATCATATCTTCACCCTTTCTCAGTTAGATGCAGTTAATTTTGCTTTTAGTATATACTAAAGATTTCTCGGCGTGCAATCATCTTTCTCTCATTACGTTCAGCGTTCAGAGGTTCAGGGTTCAGGAGCCGAGTGTCAGGAAAATCTTTTTTGTTTTATTGGTTTATTTGGTTCGATTGGTTAAATGCGCTCAGGTCGCCGGCTTTCAAAAATAACCAACCAAACCAATAAAACCGGCCCTTTGGCCTTTAAAACTTTGAACCCTGAACCTCTGAACCTTTGAACGCTGAACCCTTGAACCAGTTGCGGACACCTTTAATTTTAATTTGATCCAGATCGGATTTTATTATAAGTAATAAAACTGCCAATTCTATCGCAAGGAAATTCTAAATGGCTCAACCGCTTTTTCTCCAGAATATCATCGCCTGCATCTGGGACTTTGACAAAACCCTGAGCCCCGGCTACATGCAGGCGCCGATTTTTGAACGATACAAAGTCGATCCCAAAAAATTCTGGAAAGAAGTTGAGAAACTGCCCGATTATTACAAAAAAGACGGCCTTGACCTGATTTCGACCGACACGCTGTACCTCAATCACCTTTTAACCTACGCCCGACAGGGCAAATTTAAGGAGCTCAATAATGCCACACTGAGAAAACTGGGCAGCCAGATTGAGCTCTATGAGGGATTGCCTGATTTTTTTGATAAAATAAAACACTTCGTGTCCATAAACCCGGAATACGTGCAGCATGAAATCGAGGTGGAACATTACATCGTTTCAACGGGTTTGAGGCAGATGATCCTGGGCAGCGGGATTGCGCCGCACGTTGACGGCGTCTGGGGCTGCGAATTTGTGGAAGATGCTCCCCCGCCCGGCTATCTGGATGGCAACAAAAAAACAGGCTCAGAAAAAACCAGGATAATCTCTCAGATTGCCTATGCGCTTGATAATACGACCAAGACCCGCGCGGTATTTGAAATCAATAAGGGCAGCAATAAAATCCCAGACATCGAGGTAAACGCGATGATTCCGGACGAGGACCGCCGCGTACCGTTTCAAAACATGATTTATATCGCCGACGGCCCCAGCGATATACCGGTTTTTTCATTAATCAACCGATTCGGCGGCAGAACCTTTGCGGTTTATCGACCCGGCTCCAGCAGGGAATTTTCCCAGGTCAATAACCTGCAAAAGCAAAAACGCGTCCAGTCGTACGGGGAAGCCAATTACACCGAAAGCTCCCAGACGTCCATGTGGATTGAAAATGCTGTTACGGAGATCTGCAACCAGATCGTTAAAAACCGTGAGAGAGCGCTGGGGGACAAAATCGGCAAGCCGCCCCGGCATCTGGAATAGTGCTTTGCACAAAAGGTGTCAGCGGACAGAGGTCAGATGACAGAAGACAGATTGTAAGAACGGGAAGATGAGGCACACAATAGACTTCGATCCGAGTGTAGACAAAGAATGGCTCGCAGAAATTCTCGGCTGCTTCATTATGACAGCCGGCACATAGGTCGACCACAAATTGATTGAAAAATGATATTTTCCGCTGATGGCGGATTGGGTTTTTCCAGTTTCATCTGGAAACTGGAAAAGGAAAAATAATCCTGAAAAATCCTGTTAATCGGTCTAATAAAATTGGAAAAAGTCGAAAACTTAACAAAAGTGACGTTGCGGCTGGAAGCCGGTACAATAGCCGAGCATATGGATCTCACCCCGACCGCTTTAGAATTTGAATTCATTTTTGGAATCGGCTCCGGCGGCATGTGCCCGTTTGAATATCGGTTGGCCAACAAAGCCCCCGGCGAAGAGATTGGCATTCGGGTGAGAAAGGAAGAGCGCCATCTGCTTTTTGAACACCTGCATCCACCGGTCATGAACCTTTTTGAAAAACATGACGCACTCTATTTGAAAATAAAAATTTTAAAGATCCAGCAGCCTGAAAATAAGGAAATCATCAAAGCACTGTCGGAGATGGCATCGCATCATCATGACTGTGATTGCGGCTGCGGTTGTTGAATGACCTCAGTTTTAAATTTGCAGCACAGATCAAACAAAAAGGAGGGAAATGAAGATGTTTAAAGAATTTAAAGAATTTGCCATGCGTGGCAATGTCGTCGACATGGCCGTCGGCATTATCATCGGCGCTGCATTTGGTACCATCGTCAAATCACTGGTTGACGATGTGATCATGCCGCCGATCGGCCTGTTGCTGGGAAATGTTGATTTTTCAAATCTTTTTGCAGTTATCAAACAGGGTGCGGTTGCCGGGAGCTTTGCCACCGTCGCTGAGGCGCAGAAAGCAGGAGCGGTTACCATCAATTATGGTATTTTTATCAACACCGTCATCAGTTTTCTTATTGTCGCATTTGCCGTTTTTCTGCTGATCAAGGGCATCAACTCATTGAAGAGAAAAGAAGAAGCGCCGCCGGAGGAACCGACGACCAAGGAATGCCCCCGCTGCTTCTCAACAATTCCAATTAAGGCCACCCGGTGCGGATTTTGCACCTCTGATCTGTAATTGGCGGACTGATGCTGCCAAGGGAACAGCAAACCCGCATCAATCCGAGTGACATCAGCGATACGCTAGCGGCCGCAAAAAGCCGGCAACATCGTCGGCTTCAAAAAAAGTTTCGCAGGCATATAGACACCATTTCTAACAACTGAGAGCTTCGCATGAAACGCGTCCTGGGGTTCTTGCTGATACCAGTATTTCTTTTGTGCCTATCATCCCCAGCTGAAGCCCAGCTGACGGATTCGAACCATAAAAACAAGGAGAATTCCGGCTGGCAGCAGCTGGACAGGGGTCTTGAACTGGGAACCTTTACAGCGCCCAAAGCGCCTGTAGCCGGGGATTCCCTGGTGAGGGTGCTGCGCATCGATCTCAACTATTATCAATTGAGACTGTTCAATGCGTCGCGGTTTGAAAATGGTGTCCCGTTGACACCGAAACAATGGTGCCGGCAAAACGGGCTGGCGGCCGCCATCAATTCCAGTATGTTTCAGACGGATTATAAAACCAGCGTATCGCTGATGCGCACTAAAGGCCATACCAACAACCCCCGGTTATCAAAAGACATGACCATTCTGGCATTCGACCGGCAGGGCGCCGATGTCCCGCGGGCCAAAATCATTGATCGCCAGTGTGAAGATTTCCAATTCTGGAAGGAAAAATACCGGACCCTTGTTCAGAGCATCCGCATGATATCCTGCACCGGGAAAAATGTCTGGAGACCGCAAGCGCGTCACTGGAGTACTTCGGCGATCGGTATCGACGGGCATAATTCTATTTTGTTCATTCATGTGCGCTCGTTGTACAGCACTCATGATCTGATCAATATCCTCAAAAAGCTTCCCCTCAACATTTCACGGGCCATGTATACCGAGGGCGGGCCTCAGGCACAGCTGTATATCAACAGTGGCGCAAAAGAATTTGAGTTTACCGGCAGCCATGAAACCCGCTCGATGCAAAACAACAGCAGAGCGATCCCCTGGCCCCTGCCGAATGTCGTCGGCATATCAAAACGGAAGCTTCCAGCCGCTCAATAAGAAAGTCAATCCAGATAAAAATGACAGCGATGTTGCCCGCATGATTATACAATTTTTAAATTTTTCATACTCGTTTGCAATCGCAATCCAGAAGGATGAATCTAAAACGTGGATTTGCCCTTTTTATTTCTGCTTGACCTGCCTGCGATCGCACAATATAAACTCCTGTTCCAAATAATCTTTGAATGGGAGTCACGCGTTGGTTGCATTAAGCTTATCACTGGCCGCCTGTTTTGGCTGGGGGGTGGCCGATTTTTTGGGGGGCCTCAAAAGCCGCCAGCTTCCGGTATTCAGCGTGTTGCTGGTGTCCAGTTTTTTTGGTCTACTTACCATCCTGGGCATTGTTCTGATCAGAGGCGTGGCTCCGCCTCATGATCCCGCTTTGCTGTTGGCGGTTGGGGGCGGCCTTGCAGGTGTGGCGGCGATGTTTTTTCTGTACCGGGGACTTTCCATCGGGTCAATGGCCATTGTGGCGCCGATCAGCGCCACCGGCGTGATTCTGCCGGTCATCGTCAGCCTGGCCGGCGGTGACAGCCCGACCCTTTTGCAGAAATTGGGGATGGCCGTTGCAATCATCGGCGCGGTACTGGCATCACGCGAAAAAAACAATGACGGCAACGGCAGCCGCCTGGCAACCGGTGTGGGCCTGGCAGCCGGGTCAGCAGTCGCCGCCGGTATCTTTTTCGTGGTCATGGATGTGGCCAGCGAAGCCGATCCGTATTGGGCGGCCTTTTTGATGCGCTTTTCTTACTTTTCGCTTCTGATCATCATTTTTCTGCTTAGACGTCCCGCTGTCCGGACAGGTAAAATTCATATGCCCGCCCTGATTGTTCTGGGAATCTGCGATGCACTGGCGGGTTTTGCCTACGCCCTGGCAACCACCCGGGGTATGCTGGGCCTGGTGGCGGTTGTCGGTGCACTGTACCCGGCCGTAACGGTTCTTTTATCTATGTTGATATTGCGCGAACGGCCGCAGCCAGAGCAATTGATGGGGGTCATCCTGGCCGTTGGAGGCGTTACATTCATCTCGGCCGGCGGTTTGTAAACACAATCACTTAATTGACAATCATTCAATAAATAATTAATTTTCTTATAAATTAATTTTATTTTCCTATCCTTTGCCACCAAAAAGCTATTGATATTTTAACAACCATCTCCTATAAATATTGAGTATTCCCCCTGAGCTAATCACTGCTTAGACTTGCAGGTCGATTCTTAAAATCAATTTTACTGTGCAGATATGCCGAAAGCCACCGAACAATACAATCTGGGCGTTATCAATCCGGGCCTTGCCAAAGAGTGGCACCCGACCCGTAACGGCGATTTGAATCCCAGAAATGTCACACCCGGGTCAGGTAAAAAAGTGTGGTGGATATGTATCTATGGACATGAATGGCAAGCACCCATCTATAGCCGAAACCGGGGCAGCGGCTGTCCGGTTTGTAACAGACCCACAGCGACAGATGATAATGAAACGCTGATCACCGACACCCATCTAACGAAGGAATGGCACCTGACCAAAAATAGCGGCCTGAACCTGAGGAATTTGCCAGCCGGTTTCAATAAAAAAGTGTGGTGGATTTGTGCAGAAGGCCATGAATGGGAGGCCACGGTCAAAAGCAGAATGAACGGCCGAGATTGCCCGCAATGCAACAAGAATGTGAGCAGAAAAAGCAAATCCGGAAGGCACAAATTAAGCCATCGCCCGGGGAAAATTCCGCTGCCCCGGGGCGATGGATTCGCACAGCCCTCATTTTCTCAATCGAGCGCCGCAACCGGATTCAGGAAAAATAAGCGTTTTTTACATCGGGCCACCGTCATCCTTGAAGACTCCAGATCCGGAGCCTGGAGCTATGCCCAAACCAAAGACCTCAGCAATGACGGCATGTTATTGGAATCAGAAGTGGCCTTCAAACCGGGTACAAGAATAAATATCAAATTTATTGCCCAGCCCTTCCGATCCGCACCCAAAACCTACAGCTCGATTGTCAGGTGGTGTAAAGAAAATACGGGTGATCAGTCCATTCATGCTTACGGAATCGGCGTAAAGTTTACCTAAACGACAAATCAAGCCATTCATCCTCGCCGCTCAGTTGATATAACTGATAAAATCGATTATCCCCTTTTAAGCAAAAATCCATTTAATTTCAGATGATTGTATGATTTGGTGGAGGTTTGTCCTAAAGTTTGGACGATTGTTCCCGATATGATATTTGAGCCTATCTCAAAAATCGCAGGAGACCCTGATGAAGGAACTCATTTCTCAGAGTTTGTTATTTCTGGCGGAAATCGGTGTGATTGTCGTCATGTTGATCATTATTGTGAAGGAGCGCCGGAAAATAAAAGAAACAGAAAGGAAAAATAAGCGCTCGTTAAGAAACAATGCCGTGCCCAAATCACAAACCCTCTACCTGGATTGATCACAATTCCAAATTTGCCTCATGAAGTGCCCCAAATGCGGTTTTCAGCAAACCGACCAAACTAAAGAATGCCCAAAATGCGGTATAATCATTGATAAGTATTTACAATTAAAAAAAAATAGATCTACGGTGGCTTCTCTCAAGGGCCAAATAACCGAGCCCAAAATCGAGATAAAAGCATTCATTAAAGATCTATTTTTTTATGTCAAACCGGAAGTCAATCCTCTAATTTTGAGCGGACGGGCTCTGTTTTTTGTCATCATGTTGATATGGGGTTTTAAGTTTATCCTGAGTCCGATGGTTTCCGGATATGCCATGGACTCCTTCTGGCATCTAGTCAATCTGCCTTTTCATGAAGCCGGACATCTTATTTTTCGACCTTTCGGAAGGTTCATGACCTCGCTGGGCGGCAGCCTCACCCAACTGCTTATTCCGCTGCTGTGCCTTGCAGTGTTTTTGCTAAAAACCAGAGATACCTTTGCCGCCGCATTTGCACTATGGTGGGTCGGCGAAAACTTCATCGATCTGGCGCCCTACATTGACGATGCCAGATCCCTTACCCTGCCTCTGCTGGGCGGCAATACCGGCCGCACATCTCCTTACGGATTTCACGACTGGGAATTCATCCTCAAAGAATTGGGTCTGGCCCATTACGACCATACCCTGGCCGATACTGCCTATCGATTCGGAGCTCTCCTGATAATATTCGCTCTTGTATGGGGTGGGTATATCCTCTATAAGCAATATAAAAGTTTAAAAGGATAAGGCCCGGCCTTCAGAGAGAAATCGACTCTGAAAAGAAAGGATGGAAAAATGAAGAGGCAGATCCTGATAATCGTTTTGCCCGTATTACTTTTCACGGTCATCGCTTGCGCGGGAACGATGAAAGGAATCGACCGATACAGCGGCAAACGGGTATATTTTTCATACGAGGACCAAAATTTCGGATCCGGTGAAATTCAGGTGACTTTGCCGGACGGGGAGCGTTTTGTGGGCAGAAGGGTTGATGAGCCGATGGCGGCTGATGAAGGCAAGAAATATCCGAATGTCTATGAATTTCCGGGAAATACAGAGATTTTCTTGCAGGGCGACAGGGGTAACAACATGAGATGCAGATTCAGGCTTTCTGATACCATACTGGGTTTCCAGAGCGGCGGCTACGGATTGTGTGAAACCGCCGATGGCCGTGTAATCGATATGTTTACCCGCTAATTAAAATACCAGGGAAAGTTCGCAGAAGCGGTTTCAAAACCCCATCTGAGGTTTTGAAACCGCTTCTAATCACATCACTTCATTCAGCTCGACCGAAACGCTATGCAGGGACTCAAAATGAGTAACATCCACGAAAAGATTGCAGAGAGCAGAAAAACCGGCAAAATCGAGTTTTTCATCAAAGAACGCAAAGCAGACCGTGTTATCAGCACCATGCCGATTCAAGAGGGAATTCTCAACCCGTTCGGCACCGTACAGGCCGGAGCCATGCTGTGGCTCGCAGATGTAACCGCCACTGCCCTGGCCCTGGAAAACGTCGAGCTCGGTGCGCATGGAAAAGGCTTTCCGCTGGCGATAAATTTAAACAGCAGCCTGCTGAGCAATGAGCGTGAAGGCGAAATCACAGCGGAAGCGCAATTTGTTCGCAGCGGCAAACGGGTCACCGTAATCCGCACCCGGGTAACCGGCGCTCAGGGACGGCTTTTGGCCGAAGTCACCACGACCCACATCCCGGCATCCTGAAATAAAGTATGAAGCAAATGCGGCTGTGAACTGAGATAGGCTTAATATTGTTGTCTATTGGTTTTTATGCCGGCGGGGCCGCTAAAAAATGAAAGCCCGATGATCAGCGCCGATATGGGTATTGCAATTACGCCGTGTAATTTTCCGTCTCACTCGGCGCTGGACGTGGTCGCGTTAACGCCCCCCCCGGCGCCTTTTCACGGTTCCCCAGCGGAGCTGCCGGATGATTATTATTTCTGGCCATACCGACACATGCAGAGTTCAGATGAAGTCTTGTAGATGGAGGACCGGACTGCACCGATTTTAAAAACCTTCACGATCTGGCAAAAAAGTGAGGTAAAATGACCGAAAATAATCAGCAAACAAAGGTGGCTGTCGTACAGGCCGCGCCGGTTCTGTTTGATCGCGAGGCCACAATTGAAAAAGCCTGTGGTTTAATCGAGCAGGCCGCCATGCAGGGCGCACGGTTGATCGTGTTTCCCGAGGCATTTATTCCGGCCTACCCGCGGGGTCTGGCTTTCGGTACCGTGGTGGGCAGCCGTAGCCCGGTCGGCCGAAGAATCTGGCAACGCTATTGGGAAAATACGGTAGAAGTCCCGGGCCCGGCTACCCGGAAATTGGGGGATGCCGCCAAAAAGGCAAATGTCTTTCTGGCGATTGGCGTCATCGAGCGCGATGCGCAACGCAGCAGCGGCACGGTATACTGTACGCTTTTATACTTCGGACCTGACGGCCGCCTTCTGGGCAAACATCAAAAACTAAAACCGACCGGGGGCGAGCGGCTGATATGGGGCGAGGGAGACGGCAGTACCTTAACGGTGCTTGAAACCGAAGTCGGCCGGATCGGCGGGCTGATCTGCTGGGAAAATTATATGCCGCTGGCCCGCATGGCCATGTACAACAAGGGGGTTGAAGTATACCTGGCACCGACAGCTGACGCCAGAGACACCTGGCAGGCCACACTGCGCCACATTGCCTGTGAAGGGCGCTGTTTTGTGCTGGGGTGCAATCAATATATGACCAAAGACATGTATCCGGATGATTTAAAGGGGCTGAAGGAACTGGACGAACAGCCTGAGATCATGTGTCGCGGCGGCAGCGCGATCATTTCTCCCCTGGGAAAAGTTCTGGCCGGTCCGCTCTATGAGCAGGAGGGCATTTTATTTGCCGATTTGGATCTGGCTGCGATTGCCCGCAGCAAATTTGATTTTGATGTTGTGGGGCACTACGCGCGTCCGGATGTCTTTCAATTGATCGTCAACGAAAAGCCGAGTTTTTCTGTCGTTACCACCGATAAAAAATAATGGAATTGGGCTTATTTATCAGGGGCCTTATCATCGGTTTCTCAATAGCGGCACCGGTGGGGCCCATTGGAATCCTGTGTATTCAACGGACATTGTCGGGCGGCAATGTTCAGGGATTGGTCACCGGACTGGGGGCAGCCAGCGCTGATGCCCTGTATGGCCTCATCGCCGCTTTCGGCTTAACCTTTATTTCCAATTTCTTAGTCGATCAATCCTTCTGGTTTCGACTGATCGGAGGACTTTTTCTCTGTTATCTGGGAATACAGGCATTTCTGAGGAAACCTCAGGCGCAGACAGTGGCGACGGTAAACAGCACCAAACTCTCTGCATATGGGACCACCTTTTTTCTGACGCTCACCAACCCGATGACGATTCTGTTTTTTGCCGGCATATTTGCCGCTATGGGAATCGTCAGTGAATCCATTCGATATGCAGCGGCCGGTCTCATGGTCATCGGCGTATTTACCGGCTCTGCCGCCTGGTGGTTGATTTTAAGCACGGTAACCGGTGTTTTTCGCGACAAAATCAATGAGAGCAAATTGGCGCTGGTAAACAAAATTGCCGGCTGTGTGATTCTGGCTTTCGGAGTGGCCGCGCTCATCAGTGCGGCAATTTAGATTGAACTTGCGAGTCTCACCAGGTATTGGGGGACAGTTGGCGGGCAGCCGTTAAACCGGTTTAATTGGTTTGATTGGTTTAATTGGTTCCATTGGTTCTGTTGATTAACCAATGCAACAAATAAAACGAATCTAACACGTCCTTGGACCCCTGAACTTATGAACGTTGAGCCCTTTAACCATGGGAGGATATGAATCATGGAAAAGATAGATATAGCGCCGGTCAAGCCGACAATTTCTGTTAAAGAATTTCAGAAAATCGACATTCGAGTAGGCACAATCGAAGGCTTTGAGGATATAAAAGGTGCCGATAAATTGATAAAGCTACGCGTCAATTTTGGCGATCATCACCGCCATATCCTGGCCGGTATCAAAACGGAACGCGCGAATCCGGCTGAGATTGTCGGGCGGCAAGCATTGTTTGTGGTTAATCTTGAACCCAGAAAAATGATGGGAGAAGTGTCCGAGGGGATGTTATTTGATATCGGTTATGCCGACGACATCACGCCGGTTCTGGCAGTACCGGAAAGACCGGTGCCCAATGGTGCCCGAGCCGGATAATTACCTCTTACTTCAATATTCCTTGATTGATATTCGCTATTCAAAGCGTTTGAAAATACATCCAATTTTGGAAAACCGCTGCCTGTGAAGCATTGATTTAGAACAGCCATACCGAAAAGAATGACTAGATTATGACTTGACACTCCCCAGGGGATATGATTGAGATACGGCTGTCGAGGATTTTTAATCTACACATGAGGCGGGCATGGCCGCTTGGATCTGGATATTCATCATTTTGGCCGGGGGCCTGTTTTCCCTGAAAATCATATATGCCCTTAGCATTGCCCTGGTTCTGCCCATCACGCAGGGCGCGCTTTACGTTTCAACCTCTCGAGCAAAAATCGCCGCATTTATCAATGCGGTTCCCATGAAAGCCGACCAGATGCTGGTCGATCTGGGCTGCGGTGACGGTCGCGTGCTTCGGGAAGCTCATAAGCGGTATGGGGTTCGAACAGTCGGATATGAAATCAATCCGTTAGCCTACCTGAAGGCCCGATTATTTTCTATCGGGCTCAATAAAATTAAGATCAGGCGTCAAAATTTTTGGAAAGCAGACATTTCAGAAGCGGATGTGGTTTTTTGTTACCTCTATCCGGATGTGATGAAAAGAATGGCCGCCAAGCTATTTGCAGGCCTGAAGCCGGGTGCTATCGTTGTATCAAGCAATTTCGCGCTGCCGGGGTGCGTTCCCAGCAGGATTTTGCGATTGGAAAGCAGCCGGCACAATGATCCCATGTACATATATCAGCTAAATTATGCGTTTCAAAAGCCTTTATCCGCAAACTGCGGTGTGCGTGAGAAAAGATCTTTAATCTGATAAATGAAACGACGGTTGATGGCTGCCATTGGTATTGTTGCGTAGAAGTGGTTTTAAAACCCAAGAGGATACAGATGAAGCAAGAGATTTTAGTAAAAATGCAAAAGGGGGTGTATTATCCGGGAAATCATCTCGGAAAAAGAAAAGAACTGGACAACTTGGTTACGGAAGGGTTGCTGGAGCCAATGGACGGGTCCATTTTTTGCGGTGCGGATAACCAGCCATCCTACTGTTTGACCGACAAGGGTTGCCTCGAAAAAATAAAAAAATGAATCCTGATCTGGATCACCTTGAATCAATAATTGCCGATATGGTGAACGCACTGCGTCCCTTAAGATTCAAACCGCCGGTCAGCCATGTTTATAACCCGCTTGAGTACGCACGGGAACCTTTCAGGCAATATCTCACAAAATTTGCTTCCACACCCAAAGAAGTTGTGCTTTTGGGAATGAATCCCGGGCCGTGGGGGATGGCCCAGACCGGTATTCCTTTTGGTGAACTCCATGCTGTCAGAGACTGGATGCAGATTGACGCGCCGGTCGGCAGCCCACCCCTAATGCACCCCAAACGTCCGGTAATGGGATTTTCCTGCACCAAAAGCGAAATCAGCGGGAAAAGACTTTGGGGTTGGGCAAAAAAAACATTTCAAACGCCGCAACGGTTTTTCAAGCGCTTTTTCGTGGCAAACTACTGCCCCTTGCTTTTTATTGAAAAGAGCGGGCGGAATCGCACACCGGATCAAATCCGTGCTTTTGAGCGAAAGACGCTACAGGCAATATGTGACCATGCGCTTTGCCGCACAATTGAATACTTCAGACCGCGATACGTCGTGGGCGTCGGCAAGTTCGCCGAAAAACGCGCACAGATGGCCATCCAAAGCCGCAAGGTCAAAATAGGGGGTATTACCCATCCAAGCCCTGCGAATCCGCAAGCCAATCGCGGGTGGGAATCTTTGATTTTAAAGCAACTTGCGGATTTAGGAATCCGCATTTGAGATACATGAAAACCCCATTAATAACCGTCGCCGCACTTTGCCTGCTGATCGGTCTAATCGGATGTGCCAGCGCAAAGGTTTATTATCCAGGAAACGGCACAACCGGCACGGCAACATCAGGTAATCGATCAGATGATCAAATATACCGGGATAGGATTAAAAAGCTTGAACAGGAACTGATCGCCTTAGACGCGACGGTCGATGAAATTGATTCGAAAATTTTGGCTGAAACCGCCGTGCGGGAATCGGCGGTTCTGGCAGAAGAATATCAGCTGGTTCGTCCGGCGCTGGCCCACAACCTGCTGGTCGTATTCGGAATCAGAGAACGCGGCCTTTGTTATCATTGGACCCAAGACCTCATGAAGCGTCTCGAGGCGCTCGATTTAAAGAGCTTTCAGCTCCACTGGGGGGTGGCCTATCGCGGCAGCGAACTGCGCGAGCACAACTGCGTTGTCATCACCGCCAGGCAACAGGATTTTTTTGAGGGTATCGTGCTGGACCCCTGGCGGAATTCAGGTAGCCTTTTCTGGGCGCGGGTCACCGAAGATAGCTATCCGTGGAAAGTGCTGCCGCCCTCTGATTGGTGAAACCGATCCGATAGGATTTTTAAATTTATGGGGATCTGTAAATCGGCTCTTATTCAAAGAAGTGGTTTCAAAGCCTCAGATCATGTTCGAGAGCAAGGCGCAGACCGATGAAAAAGCGCAGCATACGTACAGTCGTATGTGAGCATTTATCGGAGGCCTGTGATGCGCCTGAGTGTAATTGAATCGATGCAAGACCCGCTTTGCGGGGCAACGCAGCTATCGGACATTAGATGGGGTTTTGAAACCACTTCTAAACACCCGCTGCGCAATCATGACGAAACTCACCGACCATATGTTTGAACGCATTCGGGCGGCCAAAAAGCGGCTCAGCGGCCAGGCCCATGTCACTCCGGTAATGACCTCGCGCACCCTTGACGAGCGGGTGGGCGCAGCGGTTTTCCTAAAATGCGAAAATTATCAGCGGGTGGGCGCATTTAAATTCAGAGGTGCGTATAACGCCATGGTCCAGCTGACCGACGAAGACCGCAGGCGCGGCGTCATCACCCATTCTTCAGGAAATCATGCCCAGGCGATTGCGCTGGTCGGCCGGCTTCTGGGCATACCGACAACCATCGTCATGCCAGACGATGCGCCGGCCATCAAGCGGGCTGCCACCAAAGCATACGGCGCCGCGATTGTTGAATACGATCCTGCAGAAACCACCCGGGAAGAAATTTCACGGAATCTCGAGCAACGGCACGGCTATAAACTCATACCGCCCTATGATCACATCGATATCGTTGCCGGCCAGGGAACGGCGGCTTTAGAACTGTTTGAAAAGGTCAAATCCCTGGATATGTTGCTGGTGCCCTGTGGTGGCGGCGGTCTTCTGAGCGGATCGGCCATTGCCGCCAGAAATAGCGTTGCGAAATGCCGTGTGATCGGTATCGAACCGGAACTGGCCGACGACGCAACCCGATCGTTTCAATCCGGAAGGCTTCAGACCGTCAAAAACCCGCCGACCATCGCCGATGGCACCCGAACCCCCTCTCTGGGAGAACAGGTCACTTTCCCGCTGGTGTTAAAATATGTGGACGACATGCAAACGGTTACTGAAGCGGCAATTATCGAAGCCGTGAAATTTTTATTTTACCGCATGAAGCTGGTGGTTGAGCCCTCGGGTGCGCTCGGCATTGCGGCCCTTCTCAGCGGCAGCGTGCGAGCCCGGGGCCGCGCAGGCGTGATTATCAGCGGCGGCAACATCGACGGTGCCACCATGAAAATGATCCTTGATTCGTAGGTTCAAAGGTTTAACGTTCAGAGGTTCCAGATTTCTGGCTGCTGGCTACCGGGACTCGATTATGACCTCTGCTCTCTGTCCGCTACCTCTGTCTTCTGTCTTCTGTTATTTAACCCCTGAACTTTTGAACTCCTGAACCCGACACCTATTGACTTAATTATCTCCGTACCTATTTTTTCAGCATTATTTGCTTTCAATAAAGGTTATTACCGAATAAAGGAGAAATACAATGAACCTGCAGGACAAACTCAATGCACTCAGAGCCAATTTTGAAAAGCAAGCTTCCCAAGAAGCATTGGCGATCATGCATAGAGCCACAGATGATCTCCGAAAATCAGGAATTTTAAACCGGGTGGTAAAAGCGGGCGATACCATGCCTGATTTTGAACTCGAAAATGCAAAGGGCAACCGGGTCCGGTCAAAAGATATTTTGGCCAAAAAGAAAATGGTGCTAAGCTTTTACCGTGGCAAATGGTGACCATATTGCAATCTGGAGCTGGAAGCTCTGCAAAATTCACTAGAAAAATTCAAATCTGCTGGCGCCGAGCTGGTCGCCATTTCCCCGCAGCTTTCAGAACACAGCCTTGCACTGGTCAAGGCAAAACAACTGACCTTTGAAATTTTAAGTGATCCAGGAAATGCGGTGGCTCAAAAATTCGGGCTGGTCCATAGCCTTCCCGAAGATTTGAGGAAAATCTATCTGCAGTTCGGAATTGATCTGCCCAAACACAATGGAGACGATTCGTGGACTCTACCCTTGGCAGCCCGATTCATCATTGACGGCAAAGCGATTATACGATACGCAGAAGTTGATGCGGATTATACGGTCAGACCGGATCCGGAACATACCCTCGAAGCATTAAAGATCAATGAAGGCAAAGGCCGCTGAACCGTATCAGCGCCTGATGGTCTATTTAAAGGGCCTATCGGATTATGTTTTTGTGTTTGCCCGCAGATATATTCCCTGTCTGACGGAGGAGAAAAATAAAATGCCTCCGGATGCGTTCCAGGGAAATGTCACCGAATATCTTCATCTTCAACAACATTTAACTCCCGGAACTTATGATTTTTACCTTAGCGGTCGGAGAGAGATGATCCGGGATGTCACCCTGCTCATCGACGCGCGCTTCCCGGAATCCTTGGTATACACGGCATTGTTCTATTGAGCGTGAAGGTTCAGGGTTCTGGCTTCTGGCTGCCGCAAAAGCGTACTCTGGTTCAAAGGTTCATAGGTTAATTAAGAGAAGGAAGATGTCGGAGGTCAGACAAAAGATGAGAGTAACCAGCAGCATTCAACAAACGGCCATAAGCCTTGAACGCTGAACCTTTGAACCCTGAACCCTGGAAATGTAACGCTTGCACAATTGACCGGCGACCGCTAATGTGCGTCCAAGGTTAATTCAATTAGAGGAGACAATATGAAGTTTGAAGCGATTGAAAGGCAAACGGTTATTCTCGACCCCAACAACAACATGCAGCCCAAAACGATTCCCAGCGAGATCCGCAAAGACCCGCTGACCGGAAGGACTTCGCGCATCTGTCATTTCATGCCCTTAAAATGGGAAAAGCCGGATTTCGACCAGCTGGTTGGCGGAACTCAAGAATTCTGCCCGTTTTGCCCGGACAAGGTGATGAAGGTCACCCCCTGTTTTCCCAAAGAGATTATTCCCGAAGGGCGGGTGGTTCTGGACGATAAGGTTCTGTTTCCCAATATCGCTCCCTATGACAGCCTCAGCGCAGTGGCCACCTTGGGCAACCGGCATTACATCCCCATGACCGATTTCGAACCCGAACGCCTGACCGATGGTTTCCGGTTAACGCTCAAATTTTTCAACCAGATACACAAAATCAATCATCCGGAGTCGGTCTATCATATTGTGAGCTGGAATTATATGCCGGCCTCCGGAAGCACGTTGATCCATCCCCACTTTCAGGTTTTTGCTACAGCCTATGCTCCCAATCAACTGAGGGGAGAACTGCAGGCGGCCGAAGCGTATATGAAAAAAAATGGGACCAACTACTGGGATGATCTGGTGCAGGCAGAAAAAGCTGAAGCGTCCCGGTTTTTGGGCAGAATTGGACGTTCGAACTGGATAACCGTGTTTGCCCCTCTGGGTGTCGCCGGAGATGTCATCGCCGTCGTAGATGGCACTTGCAGTACGCTGGACCTCACAGATGACGATTTAGAAAACCTCGCCAGCGGCTTGAACAAACTCATGGCTGCTTATGATAAGATGGGAATTTACAATTTTAACATCAGTTTTTTACCCGGCGCAGTAGGAGACGATTTCGCCCGCTTTCATCTGGTTTTTTCACCCCGCACCTACTTTAGCCCGTCACTGGGCACACCGGATGTGGCGGCATTGCGCAATTTGGGCAATGAGGGGGTGTGCATGGCATTTCCCGAGGATATCAATAAGATGCTGATATCCGAATTTTAAGGGCCGGCTGATTTTACCTCAATTTCTGAGAAAACTATTTTTCCTCCCCGCTTTCTGCAAAATGGATTTTGATGCGTTTGAAGACAATATCATTCATTTTCTGGGGAGTAACTGCCCTTTGGGATGTGACCTCTTTAATGCCGGCCTTAAAAGCATCGAGGTCATGAAATGGGTGGGTTCCTTCGACAAGCTTGATATCCGGATATTCTTTTTTGATCGTTTTCACAAATTCTTCTTTAAAAGGACACACCTGGACCAGACAGGAAGTCAGATGCAGCACTTCAATACCGTATTCTTTGAGTGCTTTGACTTTCTGCCAGATACGATCCGTGCCAAATGCCGTTGGGCATCCGCCGCAATGGATGATTCCGATTAGCTCCGGAGGGTCATCTTCGGAATACTGTTCAAAAGATCCCTGACGGCCGCGCAGGTTGCCAAAACAGCCGATCATCACACAATCCATATCCCGGGTGGTCGCATCACATCCCAATATTCCAACTTTTGGCATGACATCTCTCCTTAGGTCAACCAGCGTTTTCTGCGCTTGTAAAATTTGGCGTCGCGGTAGCTTCGTTTGGTGCCCATCTCCGTGAGCCCCAGATAAAACATTTTTACATCTTCGTTTTCCTTGAGCTTGTCGACACTGTCGTCCAGAACAATTTTACCGTTTTCCATCACATAACCGTGCTCGGCAATGGACAGCGCCAGATGGGCATTTTGTTCAACCAGCAGCATCGTCATGTTTTGTTCTTCATTTAAGCGTTTTAAAATATTAAAAATTTCAGCAACCAGAATGGGACTCAATCCCAGCGAAGGCTCGTCCAGCATCATCAACCGGGTGCTGGCCATCAGGGCGCGGCCAATGACCAGCATCTGCTGCTCCCCGCCGGAAAGGTAACCGGCCAGTCTGTTTCGCAGCGGCTTGAGGGCCGGAAAATAATGGAACACCATTTCGTAGCGCTCATTGATCTTCTGGCGGCTTTTACGGGTCCGCGTTGCAGCGATCAGGTTTTCATGCACGCTCAGATTTTCGAAAACGCAGCGGCCTTCCATGACCTGAAAGATGCCCTTTTTAACGATCGCCTCGGGCTCCTGGCCGTCGATTCGCTCTCCCATAAATTCGATCGAGCCGCCGGTAACCGCGCCCTCTTCGGTCTTCAAAAGCCCCGAGATCGCCTTCAGGGTGGTGGTTTTACCGGCACCGTTGGCCCCTAACAGAGCGACGATCTGACCCTCTTTGACACTCAGCGAAAGGCCCTTGAGGACCAGAATAACATCATCGTAAATGACCTCGATGTTATTGACGTTGAGCATGCTCAGCCCCTTTCTCTTATCTGCTCCTGCAGGATAAAACGCTGCACTTTACCTCCGGCGGTTTTGGGAATATGATCTGAGAATTCAATCCAGCGCGGATATTTATAGGTGGCAATGCGGTCGCGGACAAACTGCTTAATTTCTTCTTCAAGTTCCGCTGAAGGGGAATACCCGGATTTCAGAACCACAAAAGCATAGGGCTTAATCAGATCCTCGGCATCCTGGTAGCCCACCACCGCGCTTTCGGCAACCGCCGGATGCTGGTCCAGCGTATTTTCGACTTCCTGGGGCGCCAGCCATTTTCCGCCCACGCGCAACATGTCATCACTGCGGCCGCGGAAATAATAAAACCCCTCATCATCCACCAGGTAGCGATCTCCGGTAACAAACCACTCGCCCTGCATATTTATTTTGGTTTCTTTTCTCTGATTCCAATAAGCCGAAGCGATCGAACCCCCGCTGATCATGAGGTTGCCGACCTGCCCGGCTTTAACCGGCCGGCCGTCATCATCCAGCAGCCGAGCACCGTAACCGGGGACGAGCTTGCCGGTGCTGCCCGGCTTAATTTCGCCAAAGCGGCTGGAGAGAAAAATATGACAGATCTCCGTAGAGCCGGTTCCCTCCAATATTTCGACACCGAATTCTTCTTTGAATCGGTGGTAGATTTCGGGTGAAAGGATCTCAGCCGAAGAGATGCATGCCCGCAAACTTTCCACCGGCGGAAGATCTTTGCCTTCTTGACGGCAGGTCTTTTTATATTCCGCCAGCACGCCCAACAAAGTCGGAACCGTGAAAAAAAGTGTGGGCTGATATTTGACCAGGTCTTCGTAAAACAATTCCGGTTTGGGGGGGTGACTGATCAGTATGGTCGTGGCGCCAACGGCAAATGGGAAATAAGCGCCGTTGCCCAGACCGTAGGCAAAAAACAAAAACGATCCCATGGCCCGGTCTTCGGCCGTCATATTTAAAATCCCTTTGGCGTAAGCTTCTGAACAATAAACCATGTGACTGTGGTGATGCACGGCGCCCATCAATTTTTCCGGATTGCGCCCGCTGTAAAGCCAGAAAGCCGCGTCATCGGGCGTGGTCTCAGCGGCGTTAAATTCCGTATGCGCTTTTTCCAGAAGTTCATCGAATGACAGATGCCGGTGATCCCCATCTCCGCAAACGATCACCTTTTTTAAGAATACGGCCTGATCGATGATTTTTTCGACCTCAGGCAGAAAGGCTTCATCGACGATCAGAACCGCCGCGCGGCTGTCATTGAGCATGTAGAGAAAATCCGGTGCCTTCATCAGGATATTCGACGGTATCGGCACCGCCCCGATTTTGATCGCCCCGTAAAAAGAAAACAGCATTTGCGGTGTGTCCCGCAACAGGAGCATGACGCGATGTTCCATTGCGACGCCCAGCCCTGTCAGCACATGGGCCATGCGGTTGACGTTTTCAAGAAACTGCCGATAGGTATAGGATTGGTCCTCGAAAAGGATGGCCGTGTGTTCGCCACGGCCTTCATCCACATTGCGGTCTACAAAGTATCGGGCTGCATTGAATCGTCTGGGTAGATTCAATTCGAGCATACGTGTCCCTTGTTTAAAAAAATGGCATTAATAATGATGATAGTCGTCCGTTGCCGGTGGTCCGTTGCTCACACAACCGACAACGGACCACGGACAACAAACCGTTATAAATTATTTTCCGAAGTACTCCATGTCCCTGGGCAGCTCGATCCAATCGGTGACCGCCTCGAACTTGGCATTTTTAACCTCGTAAATTTTAGCAGCCATGCTGGCGCGATGATCCTTGCTGGTAAACGTCATCGGCGGCGCCAGGCCACCGGTATCGAAGTTATTGAATTTCTCAAAGGCAGTGCGGATCCCGGCCGGTGTCAGGTCGCCGGCTTTGTCCGCCATTTTCAATGCTTCAGAAACACTCAGGATATTTACCCAGCCTTCCACATACACATTGGTGCCCTTTTCACCCGGATGCCACTTTTCATGGGATTCAACGACCTTTTTCATTCCCGGTACCGGTGCACCGTAGGGCGCAATGGGGTGCACGCCATAACTGCCCTCAGCCGCGCCACCGCTCAGATCGATGAGGGTTTCCTCGAAGTTGCGGATGTTGGAGATAAACTTGGTCCGCAGGCCGAGCGCTTTAGCGTTTTTTAAAATAACCGCACCGTTCATGGCCGTTGAGGTGATGTAAGCATAATCGGGATCATAGCGGCTCATGTTGGTTAACTGAACCGTGGCATCCTTGGTGGGCCAGTTGATCACCTGGTCCGGACCCACGTCCACACCGATTTTTTTGGCATAGTCTTTATTCACATCCAGGATGTCCCGACCGTAGTTGTTATCCGGATAGAGATAGCAAATTCTGGGGTTGCGGCTGGCATCTTTCCAGGTTGTGCGGACCCATTTTAGGGCAATCCGCCCCATTGTTCCGTAAGAAGGCGAAACAAAGAAGCTAAACGGTGTTTTAGCAGGATTTTGGAACTTGGAAGTAAAAGACGCCGCAATGGTGGCCACACCGTCGGCAACGATCTTTTTGACCAGGGTCAAGGTGGTTCCGGTGGACTGGATGTAAAGGCCGATGACTTTTTCCGAATCCACCAGCCGGTTGTAGCCGGCCACTCCGCGGGGCACCTTGTAACCGTCATCTATGACAATCAGCTTCAGTTCCTTGCCGTTGATGCCGCCATGTTCGTTGACCCAGCGCATGGCATCCAGTTGCCCCTTGACCTGGTTTTTGCCCCAGTCCGAGGTGGGGCCTGAGAGGTCAATAAGGACGCCCCACTTTATCTCCTCAGCGGCACGGGCATTGTCAGGACTGGCCCCCAAAAACATAGCCAGGACAAATACCGATAGGGTAAATCCAACTATCCATTTTTTCATAATCTTACCCTCCTTTTCTTTGCTGGATGAACCGATCTTTTGATCCACCCGTTATTCGGTTCACTGCGATAGTTAAAGTTAAGATATCTTAGTAAGAGAACGGCCACAGCTTCCAGTAAGCCCGGATGGTGCGCCAGCGGGCCGCCAAACCGTCCGGTTCAAAAATAAGAAACAGTATAATGACCAGTCCAAAAACAATCTCCCTGATGGAAACAAACCAGGTCACATGATCGGGATAGGCCGAGTTGAGTGTGGTCGTGACCACCTCGAGGAGCCTTTCCAGAATAAACCAGAAGCCGACGCCGAAAAAGCCACCCAGTATGTGACCCAGCCCGCCGACAATGCACATGGCCAGATAGTCGATGGACTGCAAAATCGTAAA